>Ga0210043_1002646_pt1 | contig 11489 bp, 11 predicted proteins | sample CryGeymet201501t_FD_183990 | JGI IMG/M metagenome (GOLD analysis project Ga0210043, IMG submission 183990) | Groundwater microbial communities from Crystal Geyser aquifers in Utah, USA - Crystal Geyser metaG 2015-01t (SPAdes) (version 2) | ecosystem: Environmental > Aquatic > Deep subsurface >... | reverse complement strand
AAGCCATTTAGGACCTTAGATGAATTCAGAGAGGTTCATAGACAAATCCCAACTATTGGTACCTTAAACTTCATGGGGGATGGGGAACCTCTAATGAACCCAGAACTTGGCGATATAATTCATTATGCCTCCCTCAATAACATCTATACAGTGGTAACTACAAATGCCACTCTCCTAAATAAGAATATATTGGATAGGTGGGTAAAGGATAAGGTATATAAGATACATGCTTCCATTGATGCGGCTGATAAGAAGTTGTATGAGGAGGTTAGAGTAGGAGCAGAGTGGGAAAGGACATATGAAAACCTCAAGTTGGTAGGTGGGAGTGGTATCCCATTATGTATAAATGTAGTATTAACCAACAAGACCATAAGTGGAATGATAGATATGGTGAAGTTATGCAAGGAGGTAGGAGCAAAGGAGATAACATTCCTGATGCCTATTTGCACTTATGGTGATGATAGGAGGATAAGACCTGGGGTTAACAGCTCTAATGGAACATGGTTCGCTGAAGCTGCTCAGTGGTGTGAATACTTGGGTGTCAAATGGATATTTCCACTTGGGTTAAATCCAACCTTTAGGAGGTTCTCATTTCCCTTCATAAGGCCTCAGATATCCCTTGAAGGAGACCTCTATGCTTGCTGTTACTCCTTGGGAAGAGGAAAGGTCTGGTTTGAAGGGTATGGATATGAGGTTCCATCCTACAACATGGGTAACATGTTCAAGGATGGATTTAGAGAGGTATGGTATGGAGAAGGTTACAAGGAGATAAGGAAGATATATAAGGAGACTGAGATCCCAAAGGGGACTGTTATAACTAGGGATGAATTATTGAGGAGGACGAAAGAAATTATGGAAAATCCGAACAGTGGGAGGTACAACCACTGTAAGATATGTTTAGCAAGATGGGGAATGGCATGCTCCTAGGGGTTGTACTTGGTACAGTACTGGAGGGGACCAAGATAGAAGGATATCCCATAGCAACTCCTTATGGAAACGCCAGTAGCCCAATAAGAGAAAGAGGCAATCTTAGGATACTGCTTAGGCATGGGGCAGACCACACTTACCCTCCCCATCTAGTTCCGTACAAAGCAAATATCTATGCCTTAAAGGCATTAGGTGTAGAAAGTATTGTCTCAATCTGTGCAGTTGGGGGTCTCAGGAGAAGCTTTAGACCTGGAAGTTTCTGCCTTCCCAACCAACTTATTGATTTTACCAAGAACAGGGACTCCTCCTACTCGGGCCCTGGCAGTGTAGTTCACATGCCAATGTGGGAGCCTTTCAACTTACAGCTTAGAGGGCACTTATCCTCCATCTTGGAGATACTTAAGTTTCCACATATACCGAAGGGTACCTATATTGCCGTAGAAGGCCCAGGGTTCTCCACCAAAGCTGAATCTGAGATGTATAAGAAATTGGGTGGAGACATAATTGGCATGACTGCTTGTCCAGAGGTACAGCTGGCAACAGAGTTAGGCCTCAAGTATTCCCTATTGTGTTGTATAACTGACTATAATGGGGGTTCTACCTTTAGTAAAATAAAAGAGGCTTCAAAGACCTTTGATGGTCAGATAGCCGAAATATTGGAGAAGCTAGATGAGAGATAGACTTCTGCAACTAGGTATAGATGCCTATAAATGGATATCCAGGTACCATACCTCAATGTAAGGCAGGTTGAATGTTGAGACAACAAAGAGGAATGGAAAATAGAGGAGGGGTACACGCTTGGGAGACGAAAGGCTTGATAAACTCCTTAAAGAAAAAGTCTTATGAAGGAGATTGTAAGCTGTTGCAATCCTTCCTGGAATATAATCCAAATGCCAAACTTTTAGATGTAGGTTGCAGTGATGGATATTATACCAAGCAGTTTGCAGAGAGTATAGGTACTCAAGATGTGGTTGGAATGGATATAAAGGATTGGGGATGTCCATTTAAACTTGTAAGTGGTAATATAGAAGAGGGATTACCTTTTGGGGATGGGTCCTTTGATGTTATTATTGCATCTAACATAATAGAGCATCTCTCAAATACTGACCTATTTGTGAAGGAGCTCTATAGGGTACTAAGAAAGGGAGGGTATTCCATAATTGCGACTCCTAATTTGGCATGTAGAAGGGTGATAGTAGAGTTACTCCTAAATAGGCAACCAAGGCAGGCCCATGTAAGTGATCTCTTTACTATTAGGAAGGATTATACTAGAGGTTGGAAGAATGGACCTGACCTTCTCCATAGGAGGCTCTTTACTATGGAGGGATTAGTGAGGTTACTAACTTTTCATGGATTTAAGGTTGAGCGTAGGCTACAAAGTGGATATGGTGCTTTTTTCTTCCTTAAGATATTGAGAGGGAAGTATGCCTCAAATCTGCTAGTTAAGGCAGGGAAGTAAGATGCCATATATAGGTTATGCTTTCATATTATTGGTTTGCCTTGAGGTAATCCTGGTTTGCTTCAATAAAGTAAACCCAAAGGTATACCCGTTTTTGCTCTATGGAATAGGAGCAGGTATGGTCCTAATGACTTCTCTTGCAGGCCCATATCTTATAGGAACAGATATCCATTTAGAATATTACTATGCACAACTAAGAGCTGGTAAGGATGTAGTACAACCTACTGTAGGACTACCTCAAGGAACCTCCATCATTACTTATATAACAGATAATATTTGGGTATGGAAGGTAGTATACCCCTTACTATTTACCTCCATACCTGTCATTTTGTATTTTGTCTTTAAGAAATGGTTTACCCCTACCCAAGCATTCCTAGCCTCCTTCTTCTTCATTACCTTTCCAGCATTCCCAATGGAACTTCCAAGCATAGCCCGACAGATGGCAGCGGAGTTTGTGCTTGCTATCTTACTATACCTGCTGGTTGCAAGCAACTTAAAGGTAAAATACAAGATACCTTTGGTAGTCGCATGTGGAGCCTTACTACCTTTATTTCACTATGCTGTTGGAATGGTAACCTTGATACTATTAGGTGCAGGACTTTTATTTAGGTCCAGAAGAAAGTTGGTAGGTATAGGCTTGGCAGCTACAGTTATTACATCTGCAATTTACTTCCCAATGGTAGAAGATGGTGCAGTAACTACCAAATTGGCATTTATTTATAACAACTGGGTACCTACTACCATAACATTCATGCCTACAATCCCCGCACCTGAATTACCTTCTCCACCATACTTAAGTCCTGAGTGGTCTGAATATCCCCCAGAGATAGTCCCCTTACCTGGCATTCCTCTCATTGATAGATATGAGGTACTTCTACGAAGTGGGTTTGGATTGGACTTTCTACAGACCACAGTTCCAGGTAAGATATTTAGGATTTTACAATGGATAATCTTAATCCTTATGATGGTAGGAATATGGAGGCTTAGGAGGAATAAAGAATATTGGGTATTTGCCGGAGGTGGTATCCTTTCAGTCTTCCTCTTACTAATACCAGGCTTCTCCGGTTTGTTAGGTGCTACCAGGTTTCTACATCTATCCTTGTTTCTACTTGCTCCTTTACTTGCCGTAGCTCTCAGACCAAAATACCTTTTAATTATTTTAGTCCCTTACTTCCTCTTCACCTCAGGTTTTGTCTTTGAGGTTACCAAACAGCCAGATATTGAGGAGATAACTATCCCATACTCAGTAAGCCTTAGTGACCACAGAATAGACCTGGGAGCCTCAACGACAGAAGATGATAAGGAGGTAAGGGATTACATCTATGAGAATAAATTATTCCCTATATTTACTGACACATACGGTGATAACCTCATAGCAGAGATGACTGGATGGAGGGCTGACTTATCTGTAGCATTTAGGAGAGTTCCTATATCTTTCAAGGGTTATGTCTTTGTTAGGAGCAGGAATATAAAAGATGGTACCTTTACGGTTTGGAATGGAGTTGGATGTAGGAAATATATTAATCCAGAAGAATATGGAATAGATTGGAATAAGAATATAATATATCAGAAAGGAGATTCTAGGTTAATATGGGTAGAATAAAGATACCACAGAAGAATATTAGATGGTTGGGCATAGTTATGGAGTCTTTATACTTGGCACTCCCCTTGCTGTCTATACTTAACTTCCTATCAATTGCCATAGTTTTGTATACCAGCGTTAAAACTGACCTCTTAAGGTATCTTCCGTGGATGACTCTGGGGTGGTGGTTCTTCTCTATATTTGTCTTGACAGTGGTAACAACCTTACTTACTTGGATATTCCTGGTCCCTTCACTTTGGGCTCTAAGAGGACAACAGATGTTCGGTAAAGAAACAAGAGAGGAGGATAAAAGATGAGAGTTTTAGTAACTGGGGGATGCGGATTTCTGGGTTCCCATATCTGCGAAATGTTCGCAGAGAGGAATTGGCAAGTTATAGCCTATGATAACCTAACTAAATTCGAGTATTCCAGGATTCCATACTTTGGTGTAGAAAAGGTAAGAAGCTATAACCTCAAATTCCTGGAGGGTATAGGAGTTCCTACAGTCATAGATGATATTAGGAATCTCAAGGTGTTAAGTAAAGTGGCAAGAAACTGTGACTATATAATTCATTGTGCCGCCCAACCTGCCATGACGGTCTCGATGGAGGATCCCCAACTCGACTTTGAGGTAAATGTCCAGGGGACCCTCAATGTGTTGAAGGTATGTAGGGAATATAAGATACCTATGGTTAATTGCTCTACAATCCACATCTATGGAAATGGAATAAATAGTGAATTGGAGGAGGGGGAAGATAGATTCTACCACCGTACTGGACCTACTATAGATGAACACCATCCTATACTAACTGGAAAGGTGACCCCCTTACATGCCTCTAAGAGGGCAGCGGAAATTTACATGCAGACATATATGGACACTTATGGAGTTAGGGCGGCAACCTTTAGACTAACTGGAATGTATGGACCAAGACAGTTTGGAGGAGAGGACCATGGGTGGGTCGCAAACTTTGCCATTAGGACAATCTTGGGACTCCCCATCAAGATATTTGGTTCAGATAAGCAAGTTAGGGATATTTTATATGTTAAAGATGCAGCTAGGGCATTTGGTAATTGGCACAGAGAGGGTTGTCCCCCTGGAATCTACAATATAGGAGGAGGGGAGGAATGTATAATCTCCCTTGGACAATGTCTAGATGTTTTGGGGAAGATAACTGGGAGGAAGCAAGAGATTGAGATCCTGCCTGCAAGGCAAGGAGACCTGCACTACTTCTGTTGTGATGTAAGTAAGGCAAAGCAGGAGCTTAATTGGAATCCTACTGTTTTACCTTTTGATGGGATAGCTAATTTGGTAAATTGGATTGAAGAGAATAAGGAGTTATTTAAATATGGCGGGAAGCTGTAGGAAGAAAGATAAGGGAAAGACAGGGATATGCAAGCTCTGTGAGGCTAAGTTTATCATGGATAGAACCTTTGTGCTTTGTCCCCAGTGTAGCCTCATAATTGGTAGGAAGGCTTCTACCCAACTTTCAAAAGAGGAAAGAAGACTCAAATCCCAATACTTCAAACCTTACAATAGAATCTATCAGAAGAGCTATCCAGACAAGTTCCTAATGCGCACTAAGAGGTGGAAGGAGAAGAATCCAACTAAGAAGCGTCTCCAGAGGGCAAGGGGAACAAGAAGGTATAATGAGGAGACTTTGGAGTTTGCAACTAATCGTTATTCCCGGTGGGGCTCAGATGAGGTAGGGTATATCAAGGAAAACAAGGAAAGGAAGACGGCAAGGGAAATTGCTATGGACTTGGGCAGAACTTATTGTGCCGTAATGGTAAGAGCATGTAGGGAGAAGATTCCATTAATGACTGAAGACAAAAGACATGGAAGGTTAGTAACAAAATGAAGTGTATAATACCATGTGCAGGTGAAAGCAGTAGGATGCTCCATATACCAAAACATTTGGTACAAGTAGCGGGAAAACCCCTAATAACCCACATCATTGACGCTTGGAAGGATTCGGTTGATAGTTTTATATTTATACTGAAAAGGAGCTCTTCCTACATGTGGGAATACCTTCCAGAAAATTCCGCTGTAGTTTTTCAGGATGAACCCAAAGGGTTGGCAGATGCCATCCTGAGAGCAGAACCCTATGTTGATGGAAGGTTTATGGTAGCTCTGGGAGATTGTATCTATGAAGGCACATTTGAAGAGAAGGCCTTTGGTCTAGGTGTAGGAGTCTGGAAAACCAAGGATGCTAAAGAAATTAGAAAGAACTATCTGGTAGGTATCTCGGTATACAATGGATTAATTAACAACTTCACCGAGAAACCAGAAGTAGAACTGCCTTGGGGAAATTGTGGTATGGGCATCTACTTCTTGGATAGTAGAATATTTAGTTATATAAGGAGATATGAAGGGTCTCGTGGAGGGGGGGATTTCACTTTTATTCTAAAAACCATGATAGATAATGGTGAGGAAATCCATCCAGTATACTTCCATGGGCATTATATAAATGTGGGATCCCCAGAGGACTTAGAAAAAGCAGAGGGGATACTAAGTAAGGAGGTAGAGACTAGTGAAGAAGGAAAAACCTAGGTTTAGAATAGGTCAAGAGGTTTTTGGATTATCCCCCTACCGGCAGCCACTATGGTTGGGTAGAATCACGGGGTGCTTCTATACCTATGGGAATTGGTACTATAACACTGAGAAGGTATCAGGAGCTCCAGAAATGAATCTGGTTCCAGCGGAGATGGAAAGAGAAGAAGGGTTTGAGAACCTTAGGGGAAAGTGAGAAAGACAAAGAAAAAAGTTAAGAGGGTAGCTAAAAGTGAGCCCCTCAGAAAAGAAAATAGATGGATTGAGTATCCCTTGTTGGCCTTGCTGGTCATTGGGGCTTTCCTCATAAGGACTTTACCTTCCTGGAATAAGATATTTGTGGATGGACATGTCTGGTTTAGAGATACCGATTCCTGGTACCATATGAGATTAGTGGAAAACATGGCAGTTAACTTTCCAGTTCCCTTAAGACTAGACATGTTTGCCATATATCCAGGAGGGATGGTGGTGGGATACTATCCACTGCTAAGTTGGTTTGTTACAATTCCTGGAAAAGTTTTTGGTTATGAGGTTGTCGGAGCTTTCCTGCCTCCCATCCTTGGAGCTTTAACCTTGATTCCTGTATTCTTTATAGGGAAAACTTTGTGGAATAAATGGGTAGGTCTATTCTCGTGTCTGCTCCTACTTATGCTACCTTCAGAATTCTTCCACAAAACAATGCTGGGATATATGGATCACCATATACTAGAGGTTTTCTTTTCTACCTTGACCATCTTATTCCTTATTCTACTACATAAGAATAGTAGGAAGCTATGGTCTATACTAGCAGGAGTCTCGCTAGGACTCTATATGTCCTCCTGGAGTGGAGGTCTTCTACTGGTTCTACCCATTTGGATTTGGTTCTTCATATCTTCTGTCCAAAAACTGGCAAAAGGAGAACCTATTGGTCTATTATGTAGGCACACGACTACTACCTTTCTGATAGCCCTCCTAATATTCCTTCCTAATATTTTCCTAATAGAAGGAGCAGCCTCAATCGCCTTCTTGCTATTTTTAGTAGCTTTAACACCCTACCTTCTTCTGTTTCTCTCTAGGGTAGCAAGTGATTGGTGGAGATTTGTAATAATAGCTGAGGGGGCTCTTATACTTTTCATATTATTTGGGGCCCTGTACCATCCTCAAATCTTCCACACTGTTAGGAGTGTACTACCCGGTATTGGGGCAACTATAGAGGAAGCCGTCCCTTCCTACCCCAATGTTCTATTCTCCTGTTATGGACTCTCATTCTTCCTATTCCTGGGAGGACTATTTTTTGCTATTAGGAATAAACAGAACCTGCTATTGGTAATATGGGCATCCTATATGCTTTTACTGGTTCTAGGACAAAGAAGGTGGGGTTACTACTTTACTATCAGCAATGCCATTATGGCATCATACTTTGTTTATCTTGTAGGCACTTGGGTAAGTAGAAATACTAGGGTTGTGGCAGTTGCAATTGTCTGCCTATTTGTGGTAGCCACTAGTGTGAGAGGTACTATAGGGATTTCTACATTACCTCCAAACATAACAGGAGACTGGTACGCAGCCTGCAGATGGCTTAGTAAGAACACCCCAGAACCTTGTCTGTCCGATGTTGATGCTTATTACAAGTTACAAACCAAGGGTGGAACAGAATATGGAATCCTATCCTGGTGGGACTATGGGGATTGGATTACCCAACTGGGACACCGTGCACCTCTATCAAATCCTATGGTACAGGATCCACCAATCCAAAGTAAGGTACTAGTAGCACAATCAGAGGAGGAGGCAAATAAAGCACTTGAAGATTTGAATGTAAAATATATAATGGTAGATAGAGCCATGGCAGAAGGGAAGTTCTATGCCATTGCTAGGAAATCTCCCTACCTGGGAGGATGGGAAGTACTTAGACCAAATTCCTTTACGGTAAAATTATGGGAGGAAAAAACAGAAACTTGGAAGAAGGTCCACCAGACAGGAGAAGTTAAAATATACGGGAGGATACAAGAATGAAATCTGAGGAAGAGAAGTATGAAGCAAACGAGGCTGAGAAAGAAGTTAAGAAGCAGATGGAGGAAAAAAGGGCTTCCTCCCAGATTGAATACAACTTGGCTACTTGGGAAGAATGGAAAAAATATGAGGGGGCATGGAAACCACTGAGAGAGGCATGGGAGGAGTTCGAGGCCCCACATATGAGAGCCTTGATAGAAAGAAACATAGGAATCCAACTGGAAGAAGAGATGCTCCGGGGGAAACTTCGGGATAGTTGGAAGGAATGTCCAGGGTGTGGAACACTTACCTGCAGATACCAACACTTTTGCAGCAAGAAAGGATGCGGAGTGGAACTACCCTTAGATGAATGGGAAGTATAACAGGGAGGAGAACCAATGAAGATAGGAATAATTGCACCAATAAACTTTCTAAATAAATATTGTATAACAGATGTTCAATATTGCCTTCCAAAGTTACTTTTAGAAAGCAAGATATATAGGGACTTCTACCAAACCAGGGAAAAACTGGGAGATACCATCATTTTGGATTGTAGGGAACCTATCTGGAAGAGGAAGCCAGAGGACTTCAAAGTTATAGGTGAGGCCTTAAAAATTATTAAGCCCTCAGTGGTTGTAGGCCCTTCCTATATGTTCAACGCCAAAGCAACTGCAGAAATCCATGAAAAATTTATTCAGGAATTTAGGCATATCCATACAGTTGGTTGTCTCGAGGGAACATCCGAGAAGGAAATTAGAGGATACTTTGATAGACCCATGGCAATCCCTTCCCATATGTATAGGTATGCACTTAGAGCAAGGTGGACCTCCGAGACCACCTTTATCGAGAACCATCTCAACCTAGGAGAGCTAGATGGAAGAGACGGAACATTAGTTACATCCCTCCCAATAAGACTAGGGCTCCAAGGCCGCCTTCTATCAGATTGCCTACCATCACCTCCCACCCTGACCTTCTATGAGGAGGAGGATAAATACCCCCAGATTACCATGAAAAATGTCCAAGAAACTCTAGAGTATTATAGGTAAGATAAGATGGAAGAGTAGAACTATTACACAGTTCGGGGTATAAAACAATTTGCCCAGGATTTGAGGAGGTAAGATGAATTGTATTGAATGCCCTTTTAACGGACAGAAGAGAATTCCCGGAGAAGGTAGAACTACCATAGATGGAAAAGTTGTTTCTGTCACAGAGGATAGACAATATGATGTCTGTATAGTTGCGATGGCTCCCGCAGAGGAGGAACTAAGGCAAGGTAGGGTACTAGTTGGAGTCTCAGGACAAATATTAATGAAGCATCTATACCAGATGGGCATAATGGAGTACTATGTTTGCAATGTTTTGCTGTGTCGGATAACTGATGATTCCTATGTTGCCCAAGCGGTAAAATGTTGCAGGGATGTAGTTGAGGAAGTAAAGAGTAAAGGACCCAAATTAACACTAGCGCTGGGAGACTTACCGCTGCGTACTTTGGCTCCAGATCTGGAATACACAATCAAGGAATGTGAAGGAAGGATATTACCCTCCCTAGTGGGACCCATGCTACCAATAACCCACCCTGCATACTACTGGAGAAATCCAGAGAAAATATTTGACTTCACCGAGTGTATGAGATCGGGTATAAGATTCCTTAGCAATAAGTATACACAGGCAGTTGAGCCCACTTATACATTAGTTGATTCAACTAACCTAAGCAATGTTTTGGACAAACTGGATAAGTATGATGAGGTAGCGGTAGATTTGGAAACAACCGGATTTTTTGCCTATGGTTGGGAACCAAACAGGATACTAGAAATGGGTATATCTGGAGACCATAAGCATGCTTATATAGTCCCAGCAGAGATAATACCTGAATTTAAAAAAATTCTAGAACAGAAGAAGTGCAGATGGTGGAATGCCCAATTTGACTGTGCCTTTCTTAAACAGATAGGTATAAACGCAAATGCCCACTTTGATGGAATGCTTGCCCACTATAGCATAGACGAAAGACCTTACTCCCATGGTCTGAAAAGAGTCTCCCAAATATATTTAGGAACAGATGATTGGGAGGAGGATCTTGACAAATGGATACCCAAGAGACAAAAGAAAACAGTTTCCTACGAAGTAATCCCCTCTGAGGTAAGATGGGAATACCTCAGCAAGGATGTAACCAGGACATACCAACTCGGTGATGTCCTCGGGGATTTGGTTAACAAACCTGTATTTGATAAATTGCTTATGCCTGCTTGTAGGATGTTTATAGAGGTGGAAAACAGAGGAATGAGGATAGATCCAATAAAATTGATGGATCTAGAAAATATATTTTCAAATGAGTTGGACAAGTTGGATGAAGAGATATCCGGGGAGTTGGGATACTGGATAAACGCAAATTCCCCAACGCAAGTGAGCAACCTAGTGTATGACAAGATAGGTATACCGGTAGATCCCCACTTTGGTGTCAGCACCAACAAATTTTATTTGGAAAACTTTAGAGATTCCCACCCCATAATAGGTAAGGTACTAGATTACAGATACCTATCCAAGGCAAAAGGTGGATACGTAGAGCAATTTGCAAGGTTTGTAGATAGGCAATTTAGAATACATCCATCCATAAAATTATTCGCTGCAGTTACCGGAAGATTAGCAAGCGAACATCCTGCGATTATGAACATTAAATCACTCAAGGATCTGAAGAGGGTATTCCTTCCAGACATAGGACACATTTTAGGTTACTTTGACATCAAGCAAAATGAGGTTAGATGGTATTATGTTTACCAGAGAGATGAACACTTAGGTGAGATACTAGGAAGGAAACCCACACCTGAGAATCCTAGAGCAAACGACCCCCACTATGAGGTCTCGAAGGTTGCCTATGGGGAGGAAAGGGCTGATACTATGAGAATGGCTGCCAAGGCAGGAGTGTTTGGTAGGATGTATAAGAGGGGTAGAAAAGATATGGAGAGGCAATTCGGCAGTGGAGTAATTGATGCAGTAATGGAGACCAT
>Ga0210043_1002644_pt1 | contig 11497 bp, 7 predicted proteins | sample CryGeymet201501t_FD_183990 | JGI IMG/M metagenome (GOLD analysis project Ga0210043, IMG submission 183990) | Groundwater microbial communities from Crystal Geyser aquifers in Utah, USA - Crystal Geyser metaG 2015-01t (SPAdes) (version 2) | ecosystem: Environmental > Aquatic > Deep subsurface >... | reverse complement strand
TTTAATATACTTATTTTTTGGGTTAACTGTAAAAGGATCAGCTACAATTATTTTTTCCAAGACAACATCAGGTGTCATGCCCTGAAGTTGGCCAATGAGCTCATCAACATCAGTGCCGGGAACAAGGCGAAAATCAAGTCTAGCTTCGGCCTTTTCTGCCACCTGATTGGTTTGAACACCACCAACAATTTGACCGATATTTACGGTATTTTCCCATACTTCGTGTCTTGGTTGAGGATAAATTTCCCGAAGTTCACCTAAAAAATAAACTAATTTATCAATTGCGCTGCTGCCATCCCAGGGATAAGCCGCATGAGCAGCCTGACCAAATGTGGTACATTTTAAATGTAAAACCCCTTTTGATTCGACAACCAATTCAAAACCCTCGCCACCATCGGGCAAAATAACTAGTTTTGGTCGATAGGTTTGCTGATTGACTAAATAATTGGTCCCATTGATACCGCCTTCTTCTTCATCGGAGGTAATCATGACAGCAATCGAAGGTGGCATGTTGCCAGATTGATGTAGTTTTTTTAAAATGACTGCAAAAGAGGCGATTGCAAATTTCATATCAGAAACTCCCCGACCCCACAATTTACCATCAGCTTTTAACATTAAAAACTGATCATCATTTCCCGGGACAACATCAACGTGAGCTGACAATAAGATATCTGATGTTAAATAGTTAATAGAATTGCTCCAAACCACGGATTTAATTCCATTATGAGAATATTCATATTTTTTCAGACCCAAAGGATTAAGTAGGGAGCCAATAAAATTGAAAGCGTTGTCAAAATCACTCTGACGACCATCAGTAGTTTTGAAGGATATCAGTTGCGATAAAATTTCGGTTAATTCGGTCATAGATAAATTATATCTTACAAAATTTATGATATCATTAAGTTACGTAAGCCGAAGTAGCCAAGATGGTCACGGCACTGGTCTGAAAAACCTGGGATATTGGTTCGAGTCCAATCTTCGGCACTAAATATTTGCTCTTTTTCTGTGCCAGAATATCTTTTCCTGCCTATCCCCACCAATTTCTTTTGAGGTTTTGTTCATTTTTTCCTGCCACTCATTGGTACGGTAACTGTTATCCCTAATCCAAGGCAAGATTGTGTTAGTGATTTGTTTTATATTTTTTTTGCTCATTCCTTCTTTCATATAAATAAAAAACCTCCCTTTCGGGAGGCTCTATGAATCTGTAATTAAATACTACAGGAAAAGTCCCCCTTCGGAAGGCGTAAAAAAGAAAAATGAAACACTCTTCGCTTGTAGCATGAAAGAAGTATAGGCCCAATACTTGGTAGTGTCAACTTATCTGAGTGTTGGCATTATTACCGCAGTCTTTGGATTACGTTCATTGTTGACCAGCATTTCCAAATTGTCGATAGCTGCATCAATGATTTTGTCGGTAGTCCAAGGGTTCATGATACAGGCTCTCCAAGTCCAAGCTTTCTTAGTGGGATCGTTTTGACTTTCGTCAATTAAATCTGTCTGAGAGAAATAATAGCCTCCTTCAGCTTCAATATTGTTGTCCAGTATTAATCGGGTTTTTTCAATAAAATCCATAAATTTTCTACTATGTTTATCCAGACCAAGTTCGGTTAATATTTCATCTTTTAAAATAAAGCAGAGCAAATTTAACTCAGGATCGTGATATGGCTTAAATACTGAGGAGGCCAAGAGTCTCTGGTGCAAATGTTCCGTCCTATCTAAGGTTAGATCATAAATTGTTGCCAAACCTTTCTCTCCGAGAGTCTCAAGTGTAGCTTTGGTCGATAGAATAGCAGCAGCACTCATTGAGCCTTCAATGCGCTTCGCCCCAAGACGGCCAGTGCCCTCTCTGAATTCTCTAGCGATTTCAGGTCGTTGTCTTTCAAATTCCTCAAAGTTGTTAGTAGTAGAAATACCAATGTAATTGGCCATTACTCCTCGGGCTAAGCCAGCATGGTCACTGGAGTCTTTGAAGGCAATAAATCCACCGCCGTAAGGTGTGTAAAAGCACTTATGAACATCAAAAACTGTAGCATCACAATCACCTAGACCTTTAAATTTATCTCCATTTCTAGACAAAATATAAGGGGTACCATAAGCGCCATCGGCAATGGTAAAGATATTATTTTCCCTGGTAATTCTGGTGATTTCTTCAAGATCATCAACTAAGCCAGTTTCAGTTTCCCCCATAATGGCAACAACAGCCATGACGGGAATATTGTTTTTTTTGGCTAACGCAATTTTTGCCTCCAAATCTTCGGTAGACATTTTTAAACCTTTAGTTTCGACAGTTTTAATTTTAATATTGTGACGAGGTCCACCCAAAAGATCGACAGACTTAGGAATAGAATAATGCGCCATATCGGTGGTTAAAACCCAAACTTCTTCAGGAAATTTTTCACCGATCCTCTCATAATTAGTTTCCATAACTTTTCTAGCAATGGTCAACGCCGTCATATTGGCCATGGTACCACCAGAACAAAAGGTTCCACTGGCTTCTTTGGAGTCATAACCAATCATAGATAATATCCTCTCCACAGTTTGTTTTTCCAGTCTTGATTCGACCATACTGACTTCACGGGCAACAGTGTTAGAACCGACTTCTCTGGCAAGAAAGTCGGCACTTAGAGATGGTATTGAAGACTCTGATAACATGTGGCCAATGTAACCTAGAGTAAACCTTCTCGCTTTTTTCATTTCATTGAAAGTATCTTGCATTCCCACATACATTTCATTCTGATCTCCGTCAATATCTCTATCAGGCAAGAGTCTGTCTAATAAATCCTTGGCTAAAAATTCACGGCCTGGTTCTTGGTTTCTAAAGGCGGTTAGAGCCCGAGCAACTTCGGCAGGGTTGTGATTGGTTGAGGATGGTATTTCTTGTTTTTTCATAAAAAAAAGCCCCGCATCTGCGGGGGCTCAGTAAAAGTTTATAAATTCTATAAATACAACACCTTTTTTCATATTGAAGGCATTTTATACCACAAAAACGGCAAATGCAATATGTTGATGATGTGTATTGGAAATTATATTCCCTGAGAATTTCTATGGCTTATTCCCTCCACTTCTTTTCAATTATTACTATATATAAATATATATTCATAATTAATTATTTAATCAAATAAAATTATGCCAAACAAAGAGGGGTTGACACTAAAGATTTTGGAGAATTAGTTGCCCAAAGTATCGTCAAGAAACCAACTAACATGATTCTCGGCTCTCATGCTTATCTTGGTGGTACTCGCCTAGAACGGTGACAAGAAGTTGGTGGTGACGAGTCGGCTAACAAACGAAAACCATACGATTTTTCCTTTTTTTACAAAATTCTGTCCAAAATTAACAGTATTTTATCCGGCACAATACCAGATTATTCTGTAGATTGGGCAAAATATAAAAATATTGATAGGCTCGAATCAAATTTTAAAAAAGCAATTGATGACAACTTCAATACCGCCAAAGCTATCACTAGTATCGCCCTTGCCTTTGACCAAACCAGCGATGTCTTGGAAATAGATCAAGAAGAAGAGAGGAAAGTCGCCTCTGTCCTAAGAATTCTTGATGGAGATCCTAAAAAGTATATCGATTCTGTTAAATCAGAGTTTCTAAAATCAATAAAAGTATCTGAAGATGAAATCACAGCTCTCCTTACTAAAAGAAGTAACAATCTTGTCTTTCCCGAAACTTAGGTATAAAATACCACATGTTGCCGGAAATACTTAATTCTGTTGAATCTGATTGTGGAAATGTCTCTGAAAAAGTTAAAAAAGCATACCTCTTAGCGTCTAAGTCCCACGAAGGACAATTCCGAAAATCCGGGGAACCATATTTTTCTCATTGTTTAGCTGTCTTTAAAATATTACGTGATGAGTGGGGAATTGATCAAGAAGAATATTTGATCGCCGCTTTATTGCATGATGTTGTTGAAGATACGAATATTACTCTTCACGAGCTTCGAATGGAATTTGGTGACAATGTAGCCGAACTTGTAGAAGGTGTAACAAAATTAAGCGAGGGAAGCGACAAGGATACTCTGGCAAAGGTGCTAGAAAAAACCTATCTTAATCCTGGTGTTGCTATCGTAAAGCTCGCAGACAGGCTTCACAATATGCGTACTCTGGAGCATATGAAGCCAATCAAACAAATTGAAAAATCAACGGAAACTTTAGATGTTTATGCTCGGTTAGCTGAGTCACTTGGAATGTGGCAAGTTAAAAGAGAACTTGAAGATTTATGTTATCAATATCTTGACCCCTCAGGCTATGAAGAAACCAAACAGCAAATTGATTCTGACTCTAGATCAGCTCCTCTTTTTGTTAGCTATTTAGAAAGTCGTGTTCAGCAGCTACTTGTAGGAGATAGTTTTCACGGAGAAGTCGAAGTTAGAAACAATGGTTATTGGGCTTTGAAAAACAAACAGAGAAAATTGTCTCTTCAAGGTAAGTGTAGCCCTGATGGTTTTGAAGAAATAAACGATGTCATTAGTCTCAGGGTTGTTTTACCCGAAACTAAAGACTGTTATTCTTTTCTCAGAATACTTCATGAAAGTTTTGGGGAAATGGTTGACTATGACCGATATGATGAATTCATTGGTGCCAACAAAAGAGTTAATGGATATCAAGCCCTCCAAACAACTATAAATTTTCCCCAGGGACCGGTAGAAATTGCTATGGTAACACCTAAGATGGAAGAATTTAACAATTGGGGAGTGGTTGAGTTAATTAGAAATAATCAACCCTCGTTAAAGGAGTACGTATTGAAACTTGTTTTTACTCCCTCCGGTAGTCTTCGTTTCATGCCAAAAGAGGCCACAGGCGTTGATTTCGCAAATAGCATAAGCCCGAGAGTTTTAGCTGAAGCAAAATCAATTTTAATCAACGGTGTTGAAAATCCAATCTCAACCGTGATCCCAAACGCCAGTACCGTAGAAGTAAATATTGGTGAGCTCAGACGAGCACCAATTCAAAATGTCGAGAGTTACTGTCTGCCTACCACCAGAAAAGACATTATGGAGCTGAGAAGACAAGAAAAAAAAGACGTCCTAATTGAAAAAGGAAAAAATATTGTCGAACAACTATTATCTCCAAGAGGTTTGCTAGACCTTACTGATCTAGGCTCTATCGTTAATCCAATTCTTTACAGTTTTGGATGTCAAGGTTGTGGTGATCTATATTTCATGCTGGGAAATGGTTCTATTAAAACATCTGAACTTGAAAGCAAATTTGATGATGCCCAAATAACTAAAAAAGACCTTGCTTTGAGCACAATTAGATTAAGTGGTAAAGATCAACCAAAGATATTAATTGACATTGTAAAAACCATCAGTGCCATGGACACGAGTATTGTCAGGATCAATCAAAATAACAAAGCCAACGAGAAAGTGGGTGATACGTTTAACTTACGAATTGTAGTTAAAGGTCTGACACGAGAGCAAGAGGAGGAATTATCAAAAGTATTTAGCAAAGATTCTCGCTTTGATCTTAGCCTTGTCGTCTAGTTTTTATAAAAAATTACTAGATACTTGTTACTATCAAAAATAGAAATTAGTTTTAACATCCCAACTTTCTCTCTATCCTGTTTTCCGGTAAATATAGTTTCTGGTCAACCTCAAGCTCTTTAATAAAATCAGGATTATGTGACACGATCAACAGTGCCCTGCCTAGCGGCGAGACTATAATGGAAACGCTAAATATTGAAGACAATGATAATACAAAGACCACAGACCAAGGCGAACAACCGCAGGAAACGAATTCCCCAGAAACTGACTAACCACAAGAGACAGAACCCTCTGAAGATGAAGAGACGCAAGAAACTGCCACGGACCCAGTTACGGTGCAGACAATGGTCGGCACTTATAGTGGGAGCGCCAGCTTCAGCATGTCGAAGAAGATGTTGAAGTCGACGACAATCTGGCAATAACCCTACAACTCAATGAAGCCGGTACGGGTACGGCCAGTGTTTATGGCCATGGCGGGCAAGCACAACACGCCGGTAGCAAAGTTAGTTTCTCCGTATCTATGAAGGAAGGTGGCTATGTGGTCAACCGTGTGGGTGGGGGGAGAGCCAGCCGAAACGGCAGTCAGACTGTGATTAGTGGGAACATGAGCATTATGATGATGGGTGTTACCGTTGCCACCTATTCCTGGAGCGTTCAAAAATAAAGTCGCCAAAAAAATCTCACTCTCACCACCAAACAACCAGCAATTTCACCAGTCAGCATCTTGTTATAATTGGCCATGAACAAAAAAAGCGGAATAATTTTGATTTTAATCATAATTTTAGTTGCTTTAGGAATATTCTTTTCAAAAAATAAATCCAAAATCACAACATCGTCTTTGTCTACAAGCGATAAAAATGAACAAAGTTATCTCATAGACGGCTATCCTATCAAGCAAGTTCCTCTATATAAACTTGATGAGGTGAGTTCAAATAAAATTTTTGTAAACACCGATCCTGGAAACCTATCTGGGTTTGATGAAAGTAATTTTGCTTATTACAATGTTGTCCTTTATTCAGATGCCAGCCAGGAAGAATTCCTAAGCTACTATAAAAATTTATTCGATAGCCAAATTGTCGAAGAATATATGAGTCCAGACATGGTCAAGGGAAAAATCGGACAATACAAAGTCTCGGCCGCACATTATGGATCAGGCAACACTGGTTATTTGCAAGTTCACTTGCCAATCTATAACGATGAGAGTGTTGAGAAATACTTTTTAGATTTCCCCAAAATCATAGAGACAGATTCAAGACTCATTGAGCACGAAAAATCTTATGGTTTGTTAAATCAAAAAGGCGGAGAAATTGAATATACAAAGTATTTCACCGTGGTTGATAGTGGGGATCAAAACAACGACGGAATCGATGACGAGGATGAATTTTTGCAGCTTGAGGAAAAATATAAAAATGATTATTCTGGCAAACCAGAATACTCATACGACCAAGAGTCTGGGACTATGAGATGGAAGGACAATGATTTCGATGCCACCTTGGTAGTTTCCAAAGATCACGGCCGTATCTACTTGATGTTGAGAAAAGGCAAACCAAATAATTAATTTTATTTGTGACCAAGCTGCTTTCTCTTCATTCTTGCTTAGATTTTTCGACTATCATAAGCCCAATGGAGCAACACCTGTCTTTGTTTTGGCCGACACTTTAAATCATTTTTTTGACAGTTTTTTTTGATCTGAGCTAAATGTCTTTTTATTGCCAACCATCTTCTTATTTGTCTTTCATCGTCTTCACCTCTCCTTCCCATGTAATAACGACAGTACCACTGAAACCAACCTCTGGGGTCTTCTTCGTAAATCCAGCCTCTTTTTCTCCACTCGGATAGTGGTTGGCTAGCGTTTATTTTAAAAAAATTTAATTCAGGGTCGTGGAATTCATGACACAGCTCTACTGCTTTAAACCAGTCTTTGGGAAATTCATTTTTACAGTCGCTCATATATTTACCCCCAAAAACTCCAAGCTTCAACATTTCTTTGGGAGTCAACTCAGGTTTAAAACGTGGAGTAAATACTCTTTGGCAGTGTCTCTATCGAGAGGTATTTTTTGAGGGTAGTCGAATTGGTTTAGATTTCCAGTAAGAAATTCTTGGTGGAGCACTTCACCGCGTAGCGAATGGAATCTTTCAATTTCTTCTTTAAGTTGAGTGGTTAACAGTTTTTCATCTAGTTTTATTTCATCGAGGTGAGCAATTAATTGTTGGATCAGATCTTCTTCGCTTATGTATGGCTCGTCGCAGTCGTAATCTACGTGTCTACCACAGTGGTAGTAGACATATTTTTTAAATCTTCCATATTTATATCGTTTGTATTTTTCTTCCGCCGTTATCCATTCTCCACAACTGCCGCACTTACATAATCCGCGGAAAGGAAATAGTTTTTTGTGCCATTCTTTCTCTGGAACATACAGTTGTTTTTGGACCTTATCAAATAATGTTTTAGTAATTAATGGTTCATGTCTACCTTTATAAATCTTGCCGCCGAATTCGAACTCACCATAATAAAAAGTGTTTTTCAAAATTGATTTAAAAATAGATTTGACTTTATAATAATAGTGGACTTGTCCACAAAAACAACACATGTTATAATCAAGCGTGTCAATAAACTGTCGTGAATGCAAATTCGGAGAATCCAATTACTGTTCAGTTAAAAAAATATTTGTTGACAAAAAAGGTGCAGTTGTTAAAGAAGAATCAGCCGGCAGTCAACCTCTTGTCATTTGTCGACCTCCGGGAACTCGTTCAGGGTTTCCCTTTCGTAACAAAATTTCTCCCTCAGGATATTGCGATCAGGGTGAAAAAAAATAGAACAAAAATTGTTTTAGAAAAGATGTTCTGTCCTACTCAATATATTTTATTTCAATAAGTCAAAAGCGTTATTATAAAAAATCATCCTTGACAATTCAATTTGTTTGTTTCTGTCAGAAGTGTAATTAAACACTGCATATAAAATTGCCTCTAAGCTTTGAAAGTGGATTGTGGATATTTCATCAACTGATATTCCAAGTTCATCTTTATAATATTGTTGTTCTTTTTGGTCCGCCCAGTGATAAGGTAAACCAACAGCCACTCGTTCTCCCAATTGGGGGTTTATAACCACTTTAGCCCTTATCAAATTTAGTGGCTGATCACTACCATAGAGAAGTTTTTCTGGTCCTAAGATGTCAATTACACTTTTTATGGCCAAACTATTGATAGACCAGGAAGATTCAAAAAAAACATTGTCAAAAGGTTTTAAAGCTGACAATAATTCTGGATAAGTTTTTCCGTCAGGAAACCCCATATGAGCAATAATAAATTTCGCCTGACTATACCGTTGTAATAAGGATGTTAATTCTAAAAAATCTTTTTCAAGGTCGTTAGGCAGATGTAATATAATTGGCAGTTTTCTTGAATCAGCGATTTCCAATATTTCAGGAGGATAAAAATCAGTGATATTAGTAGACTCTGGTGATCTTTGGCGATAATAGGCCTTGACACCCCTCCATTTTTCCGTTTTTAATGCCTCAATAGTACTTCTTGATTGAAAGTTGTCAGAAGTATAGAAAGGAAAATCAGAGTCTGTAGCAACAGAAGCAATATATTGATTTGATTTATCGATATTTACTCCCTCAAACGGAAAGGCAAAATATGCATGTCTGACATCTTTTTTATCACCCCACAAAAGTCGATCAGTAGTTCTGTGTTGGGAGACTGTAAAGCTTGGAAAAGTTGAAATTATATCGCTGAAAAAACGAGGATGAAGGCCAACAACATCTTCAGGAAGATTTGCATGAGAATGTATATCAATAATAACATCAGGCGTAATAGCTAAGACTTCGTCTCTAATAAAAATTTCTTTGTTATTGAAAGACAGACCAGCTGTAAAATAACTTTTGGTATCGATTTTCGTATAGATGGACGTTCTTTCTTTCATATGAGAATTGTTGTCTATAATAATGCAGATTCCTTGATGTAAAATTCATCTTCGTCGGAATTTAAAGTAGCCTTTATTCCATAAGGAATTGTGATAATTGGATCTGTGTGTCCAAAATTAACATTGTATAGAATAGGGAAACTATATTTTTTTGTTATCGCCAGAATTCTTTGTTTCAGTAGTTCGTTATCTTCTCGATTATAACGATAAATCTTTCCAATAATTAAAGCATTAATGCCTTCAAATACTTGACTGAGTTCAAGGTCAGCTAACAAAGAATCAACTGTTTCAACCTTTAAACCATGGTAGATACTTTCTCCTTCGGGAATTTCCAAAAAAAGCAATTTTTTATCAAATGAGGGCCAATATTTTGTCCCCCTCAAGTGCATAAGTGATGGTAAACAACCACCTAAAAGAATTCCTTGGGCATGACCACCTCTCAACCATTCGAAACCTATATTAGATGAGAGTTTTCTTGGCCTTTTTAGATCTGATCTATCAAACCAATTCATGACTTCATCGGTATATTTGGATGATGGCACGATTTTTCCAATTGGATTAGAATTAACAGTAGCTTTGAGAAAATAATTTTTTGAATACTCAAGGATATTCGGATATTCTCCAAACTGTGTTATTAGACAAGGTCCATAGAAGGTTATGAGTTTTGCTTGGGTGTAAAATGCTAAATGTAAAACAGTGGCGTCCGAATAACCAATAAAAATTTTTGGATTTTTTTTGATAATATCCCAATTTAAATACGGAATAACTTGGTTAGAATGATCACCCCCAATGGTACACATGATAGCCTTAACCTGTTTGTTAGCAAACATCGTATTGATATCGTGAGCTCTTTCAATAGCGCTCCCAGCCGTATAACCAGTCACATCCAATGTGTGAGCACCAATTAATGTTCGAAAACCAAGTTGAAAAAGATTTTTTATACCATTTTTATAACGATGAGGAACCATTCCAGCCCCACACCAGGAAGGGCTAATTAGTCCAATAGTATCCCCTTGCTTTAATCGGGGTGGTTTGACTAATGTCGGCATATTAAAAATTCTTGTTACGGCTTATGTTTCGATGAGCTTGCATTTTAACATCAAACTCTTCTCTGTTAATAGTAAATCCTTTAACTCTTAAAATATTATTGAGAATTTCGTAAGGCAAACCAAAAGTATTTTGAAGCATAAACGCATCTTCACCTGATACTTGACCATGAGATCTCTGCAAAATTCTATCAAGAGTTTTTTCAGCTTTATTTAAAGTTTTCGCAAAACCATTACTCTCAATCCTAAAACCTTCAATAATTCTTGATTGTGATTGTGCTAATTCGGGGTAGATGTCCTTAAAACAAGCGACAGTTGCTGAGACAGCATCATTAACTTTTAGCTCTGATATACCCAATAATTGGGCACTGGTTACCATTCTTCTTATAAGTCTTCTGACAACATATTCACGTTTAGTATTAGAAGGATAAATACCATCACTCATCATGAAAACTGCACTTTTTAAATGATCTGTCATGACCCGCAATGACACCCTGCGGTCATTTGTCTTAATATCAAGTATCTTGTTTTCTGAAATTAGAGCATCACTAATCGGTTTCAGTAAATCTGTCTCAAAAACAGTTTCAACACCCTGTAAGACTAGAGCAAATCTTTCAAGACCTGCTCCAGCGTCAACACTGTTAAATACCAGCTTAGAAACTTTTCCTCTCTCATCTTTGTTATATTGCATGAAAACGCCTGGATTCCAAATTTCGACAAAACGTCCACAATCGCAGTCTGGTCCACATTCAGGCAGCTTACAGCCCTTGTCTTTACCCATGTCAAAAAATACCTCGGAACAGGGTCCACATGGTCCTGATGTACCAGCAGGACCCCAAAAATTATGTTCAGCACCGAGAGGATGAATTCTCTTATCGGGTATTCCCAAACTAGACCAAATTTTATAAGCTTCTTCATCAGTAGGAATATCTTTATAAACCGGGTCACCTCCGTAGACTGTTACATGTAATTTATCCTTGGGGAATTTAAATTTATTTGTCAACAAATCCCAAGAATAATATAAAGCATCTTTTT
>Ga0210043_1002643_pt1 | contig 11499 bp, 8 predicted proteins | sample CryGeymet201501t_FD_183990 | JGI IMG/M metagenome (GOLD analysis project Ga0210043, IMG submission 183990) | Groundwater microbial communities from Crystal Geyser aquifers in Utah, USA - Crystal Geyser metaG 2015-01t (SPAdes) (version 2) | ecosystem: Environmental > Aquatic > Deep subsurface >... | reverse complement strand
AACAAGGAAAGTATACTGCTCGTGAAAGAATTGAGCGGTTAATAGATCCAGGCTCATTTATTGAGTTTGATCGTTTTGTTGTTCATCGATGTACTAATTTTGGAATGGAAAAAACAAAGTTCTTAGGTGACGGTGTTGTTACTGGCATTGCCGAAATCAATGGCCAGAAAATCGCCCTCTATTCGCAGGACTTTACTTGTTGGGGTGGAGCTCTTGGAGCTTCTCACGCCAAAAAAATATGTAAGATTATGGACTTCGCTCTCGAGAATCGCATTCCGATTATTGGAATGAATGATTCTGGTGGTGCTCGTATTCAAGAGGGCGTTGAGTCTCTTGCAGGTTATGCTGAAATTTTTTATCGTAACGTGAAAGCTTCTGGTGTTATTCCCCAAATTTCTTTGATCTTAGGTCCATGTGCCGGTGGAGCTGTTTATTCGCCTGCTATTACCGACTTTATTTTCATGGTGGATAAATCTTCATACATGTTTGTGACTGGTCCTGATGTTATCAAGACTGTAACTCACGAAGAAGTATCGAAAGAAGAACTCGGCGGTGCGCTTACTCACGCAGAAAAATCGGGCGTTGCTCAATTTCGCTGTCTCGATGAAGATGAATGTTTTGAGCGAGTGAGAGAATTGCTTGCCTACATTCCTGCATCAAATTATCGCAAGCCAACACTCAAGCCAACGTCTGATCCTCATTATCGTGACAACAATAAACTTCGTGAAGTGATTCCATCTAATCCGAAGAAGCCTTATGATATGAGAGAAGTGATCCTTGATATCTTGGATGACTCCCAATTTTTAGAAGTTCATAAAGATTACGCTAAGAATATTATTTGTGGATTTGGAAGTATTGGCGGAATTAAAATTGGTGTTGTCGCCAATCAACCAGCAGTTCTGGCAGGTGTTCTCGATATTGATTCATCAAATAAGTCAGCGCGCTTTGTTCGTTTTTGTGATGCTTATGATATTCCAGTAGTCACTCTTGTTGATGTTCCAGGATTTTTACCGGGTACAGTTCAAGAATATGGCGGCATTATTAAGCATGGATCAAAACTTCTCTACGCTTATGCTGAAGCAACAGTTCCTCTCATTACTTTGATCACTCGGAAAGCCTATGGTGGTGCTTATGACGTTATGGCCTCAAAGCATATTCGCTCAGACGTGAATCTCGCCTATCCAACGGCCGAAGTCGCAGTAATGGGCGCAGAAGGTGCAGTGAATATCGTTTTTAGAAAAGAGCTTGAAGGCTTAACCGGCCCTGCTTTTGATAAGAAAAAAGCTGAACTGGTTGCTGATTACGAAGAGAATTTTAGTAATCCTTATCGTGCGGCTGAACTTGGATACGTTGATGCGGTTATTCTTCCTGAAGAAACTCGTATTCGTATGTATGAATATTTGAGAGCACTCAAAGATAAGAAAGTTGAAAAGCCAAAGCGCAAACACGGGAATATTCAATTATGAGCGAGTTGAGATTTTTACCCAAAGAAAAAAAGAGAGTGCTGATAAGTAATCGAGGCGAAATTGCTATTCGAATTGCCAAAGCTTGTCGTGAGCTCGGCCATACGGCCGTTGGTATTTGGACCGATAATGAACCAGCCGCAAAACATTTAGAGTTTTGCGATGAATGGGTTCGCCTGCCAGGAAAAACCAACGCTGAAACTTATCTCAACATTCCAGCGATCATAAAGCTTTGCAAAGAATCTAAGATCGATGCTGTTCATCCAGGCTATGGATTTTTAGCTGAAAGAACGGAGTTTGCCGAAGCGCTTGAAAAAGAAAAAATTGTTTTCATCGGGCCTAATTCAAATGCCGTTAAGCTGATGGGTGATAAGGCCACTTCAAAAGTTCTTGCAAAAAGTGTTGGTGTTCCCGTTATACCAGGATCAGCTGAAGCTGTTCCGAGCGTAGCCGAAGCAATAAAGATTTCTAATGACATTGGTTATCCTGTGCTTTTAAAAGCTGTTGCTGGTGGCGGTGGCCGCGGTCAAAGAGCGTGTTTCAGTGAAGGTGAAATTAAAGACCATTTTGAAGCCGTTCAGCGGGAATCGCAATCAGCATTTGGAAATGGAGATTTGTTGGTTGAAAAACTCATTCTCGATCCTCATCATATTGAAGTTCAAGTCTTAGGTGATAAGAAAGGAAATGTTTATCATTTCTTTGAAAGAGAATGTTCGGTTCAGCGTCGTAATCAAAAAATTATTGAAGAAGCACCTTCTCCGTTTATTGGAGATGATGAAAAGCTTCGCCAAGAAATTTGCACCACAGCAGTGAAGCTCGCTCAGGCCGTGAAGTATGATTCAGCTGGAACGGTTGAATTTATTATGGGCGCTGATCGCAAGTTTTACTTTCTTGAAATGAATACACGTATTCAAGTAGAGCATCCCATCACAGAGGAAATCACAGGAGTGGATTTAATCATTTGTATGATTCAAGCTGCTTTTGGAGAGGAACTCGGCATTCCAGATCAAGAGTGGATTCACAGAACGGGTCACGCCATTGAATGTCGTATCTGTGCCGAAGATCCTATCACCATGCTACCAGCGCCTGGCCTTGTGACCGGATTTGATACTAACTTTCCTCAAGGAATTCGCTTTGATCATTGTGTTTATAAAAATCTAGATGTGACTCCTGATTTTGATCCAATGGTTGGAAAACTTATTGCGAAAGGAATTGTCAGAGACATTGCTATTCGCAAGATGAGATCAGCCTTAAAAGGGCTTTATATTGAAGGACTAAAAACCAATATTCCTCTGCATAAAGTTATTATGGAAGATCAAGTTTTTATCGATGGAAACTACACGACTACTTATATTAAAGAACATAAGCCACAAGATCGTGTGAAGAAGACCAAAAAATATTCTCGTTTCTATAAACTTTTGGCCGGTATTGAAGCTAAAAGGATGGGGATGTAATTATGAGAACTTATTTAATAGATCATGAGCAAAATGAAATTGTCTTTGATATTACCAAAACTTTAGTCCACTCAAGTGAATTGGTGGAGTACGAGTTTTGCGCCATTGAAGAAAACAAAGTGATCGACAGACAAACAATTTTTCTTAGAAAACTAGCGGGAAGTTTTTTCGTCAGTACAGATGGAAAGCAATGGGGAAAACTTGCCAAGCAAGATCTCCCTTCGCGCGTTGTTCATGTCGATTCTGTTTTTAATGTATTCAGAGGATATAAGCCTTCAGGTCTTAGCGGAGCTGGTGCAGGTGAGTTGAAAACTCAAATGCCAGGTAAAGTCGTCAAAATCCTCGTCAATGAAGGTGATAAGGTTATCAAAGGCCAGACAATGCTGATCTTGGAAGCCATGAAAATGGAAAACGAGATAAAGTGTGGCATCGATGGCGTGGTCAGAAAGATCCACGTCAAAAACGGAGACACCTTAGAGTCGGGTGTCTTAATGATGGAAGTCGAGGAGTAGATTCATGGCAAATGAACCGCAATGGACCAATGATGTGGAAAAAATGAAACAAGAGCTTGGAAAAAGTGGAAAAATATTTTCACTCATTTTCTTGATCTTGATTACAGTCGTTGGTGTTAAGTCAGCTTATTACACAGTTGAACCCGATGAAGAAGCGATTATTATCCGTTTCGGAAAGTACATCGCCACTTATCCACCAGGACTTCACTTTAAACTCCCTTTTGGAGTTGATGATGTTATTAACGTAAAAACCAAGCGCGTGCTTCAGGCCGAGTTTGGTTTTAGAACGGCGATGAATTCAAGTTCATCACGCACACAATATTCACAAAAAGAATTTGATGAAGAATCCTTAATGCTCACTGGTGACTTAAACGTTGCAGATGTTGAATGGGTTGTTCAATATCAAATCGCTGATCCTTTCAAGTTTCTCTTTCAAACCAGTGAACCAGAGCAAAATATCAAAGACGTCTCTGAATCAATCATGCGAAGAGTGGTTGGCGACAGACTTGTGACTGATGTTTTAACCACGGGAAGAGTTGAAATTGCCAATGATGCTAGAATCCTTATGCAAGATGTTCTCGATAAATACGACATGGGGATCAAAGTTGTAACAGTGAAGCTTCAGGACGTGAATCCTCCACATGTGGTGAAGCCTTCCTTCAATGAAGTCAACGAAGCTAAGCAAGAACAAGAAAAAGTCATCAACCAAGCTGAAGAAGCCTATAACAAGGTTATTCCAGAAGCTCGCGGTAAAGGTGAAAAACTAGTCTCTGAAGCTGAAGGTTACGCGACTTCCGTTATCAACAGATCACTAGGTGATGCAGAGAAGTTTGAATCTGTTCTCAAAGAATATCAACGAGCTCCAGCGATCACAAAAAAGCGCATCTATCTTGAAACAATGGAATCGCTCTTTCAAAAATTTAATAATATTACCATTGTCGATGGACAGCTGAAGGGCCTCCTTCCAATTTACAACGATCTTTCAAAGGCAGGTGAGAAATGAAATTGGGTAAAATTATACTTGTCTTATTAATCATTGGCGGTTGGACACTATTTAATACTTCATTCTTTTTAGTAAACGAAGGACAACAAGCGATCATCACTCAGTTTGGTCGTCCTATTGGCGATCCTATTACTGAAGCTGGTTTTCACTTTAAAATGCCTTTCACTCAAGAAGTTCGCTACGTTGATAAGCGAATTTTATCGTGGGATGGTTTTCCAAACCAGATTCCTACCAAAGATAAAAAATATATCAAAGTTGATACGACAGCGCGTTGGCAAGTTGTAGATGCTTTAAAGTTTATCCAAACGGTGAGAAACGAAACGGGAGCGAAAGCTCGACTTGACGCTATTTTGGATTCGGCCACTCGAGATGTGATTTCTAATCACAGTCTGGTTGAAGCGGTTCGAAACTCCAATAAAATTCTCGATGATTTGAAACGTGGTCAAGAAGAGATTGAGCAACAAAAGAAAAGTGGAGTCAGTGTTCTTGAGGAAGGTGTGACCGGCGAAATTGAAAGTGTTTCTCTTGGACGTGAAAAACTCAGTGAGATGATTCGCGAAGGTGCTGACAAGGAACTTGCTTCTTTTGGCATTAGTTTGATTGATGTTCAGTTTAGACGCATTAGTTATGAAAAATCAGTTGAAGCTAAAGTTTATGAGAGAATGATTTCTGAGCGTCAAAGAGTGGCCGAAAAAATCCGCTCAATCGGTCAGGGTGAAAAAGCAAAGATCGAAGGGCGAATTGCTCGTGATCTTGAAAAAATCACTTCAGAAGCTTATCGCAGAAGCCAAGTGCTCAAGGGGAATGGCGAAGCAAAGGCCATTGCCATTTACGCTAAGGCGTTATCTCGCGATCCAGGATTCTACGAGTTCACAAGATCGATGGAAGCTTACAGAAGCTCGATTAAAGAAGATGCGAAAATGATTCTGTCTTCCGATTCTGAGTTTTTAAAATATCTTAAGAAAGCGCCTTAATTAGTTCCAACACCTTTTTCCTTGAGCATTGCGCAAGGAAAAAGGTTTTGGATTCTTAAAAAAAATAACCGATTGATCGACCTACTTGTTTTCTTCACAGAGTTTTTGCTCATTTAAATAAGCTGCAACATCCTTAATATCTTGTTCACTAAGCATGTCAGTATGCTTCCTCATATTAATTCTACTTGGACGTGGTTCATACCAAGTAGATTGAAAACTCTTGATTGCATCTTCTAAATATCCAGTCTTTTGGCCGTGGATGACAGGTCCGATTCCTGAAATGTCTTTTTTATGGCAATTGAAGCAACTTGCGCTAAAGATTTGTTCGCCTTTTTTCACATCAGCTTCAGGGTGCGCATCAACTTGAGCTTGAGCATAGCAGAGGGAAAGACTTGAAATATATGAAGCAATTTCCTTAACTTCTTGATCTGTAAAGCTTTCCATTACTTGGTTCATAATTTCGTGATCACGAACGTAATCTCTAAAATTAAAAAGTTCAAATTCGAGAAATTCTTTGTCTTGACCGGCCATCATAGGAGCATTCATGACCGATATGTGACAACTCATGCATTCATTTTCTACCATTTGAGGAATCGGCATCGTCCTTTGTGCGTATAGATTGAGACTAAATAATCCGACAAAAGTAAAAGATAATGAGCGCATAATTCCTCCTATTAGAACCTGGACCAAATCATTTAAACGAATTGATCTACATTTTTAAGACGTAGGCAAAAAGCAGTGGTGCGACGATCGTGGCATCACTTTCAATGATAAATTTTGGTGTTTCGATAGCGAGTTTACCCCAAGTGATTTTTTCATTGGGAACGGCACCTGAATATGAGCCGTAGCTGGTTGTTGAATCACTGATTTGGCAGAAGAAGCTCCAAAGAGGAACGTCGAGCTCAAGATCTTGGTGAAGCATAGGAACTACACAGATAGGGAAGTCCCCAGCAATACCACCACCGATTTGGAAGAAACCGATTGTGTTATCAACAGTTGTATCTTTATACCAGTGAGACAAGCGAATCATCAATTGAATGCCTGATTCAACCACGCTTGTGCGAGAAACTTTTTTATTGATGTTTGCCGCTGCAAACATATTTCCAAGAGTAGAATCTTCCCAGCCAGGTGTGAAGATCGGAATATTTTTTAACATCGCAGCGTGCATCCAAGAATCTTTGGGATCGATTTGGTATTCTTTTTCTAAGACGCCTGAACGCAAGAGGTTCCAGAAATAAACGTGAGGAGGATTGGTTTCGCCCTTGTTATCAGCGACGGCCCATTCTTCCCACATGAGAGCTTCGATTTTTCTCATGGCCACGTCTTCAGGAATACAAGTATCGGTTACGCGGTTCATGCCTTTTTCATAGAGGGCCACTTCTTCTTGAGGAGTTAAATCTCTATAGTTTGGCACGCGAGCGTAATCGTTATGAGCGATCAAGTTATAAACATCTTCTTCAAGGTTGGCGCCAGTACAGCAAATGGCGTGTACTTTATCTTGGCGAATCATCTCAGCCAAAGATTTACCAAGCTCTGCTGTCGACATCGCTCCTGCGAGTGTCACCAACATTTTCTTTCCGCTATTGATATGAGTTTCATATCCTTTGGCAGCATCAACTAAAGCTGCAGCATTAAAATGCTTGTAGTGTCTTTCCATGAAATCGCGAATTGGTTGGGTCATGTTATTCTCCAAGTGTAGTCATTAAATAGGTATAGTTACTTAAACATTCTTCATAAAAATCAACTAAGCGAACTCCTTCGCGTGGAGGAATAATCCCTCTCACCACTTCTTGGTTTACGAGTTGCTTCATTTTTTGCGCCATATATTCAGGGTTGTATTGCATTGTCGCGAGTACGCTTGAGGCATTGTTACCACGAATAATTTCTTCAATATAAAAACCAGCTGGATCTTCTGGGTCAGAGTAAACGTGAACTTCGTTTAAGCGACCAAAGAGATTATGCATATCTCCCATGACGTCTTGGTAAGCACCTGTTAAGAAAATTCCAATGAGGTAATCTTCATTCTCTTTTAAGACATGCAGCGGAATTGTGCTTTTAAAGCCACTTTCGCGGTCAATAAAGCGATCCATCTTACCGTCAGAATCACAGGTAATGTCGGCAATCGAGCCGTTAAGCGTAGGTTCTTCATTTAAGCGATTAAGCGGAACAACTGGTAACAATTGATCAATCGCCCAGTAGTCGGCAATTGATTGGAAAACAGAAAAGTTACAAAGATATTGAGGAGCGAGATCGTCATCTAGTGAATGTAATGCTTCTGGAATGAACTCAAGATCTTTTGTGATGACATTGATTCGGCTCATGATCTTCCAATAAATGGTTTCGATCTTGGCGCGTTCTTCAAGTGAGAGAATACCTAATTTAAAGGCATTTAAACATTCTTCTTTAAGCTGCAAAGCTTCGTTGTAATATTGTTGAAAGTTCTTGGGAGACAAACTCTCTTCAAGTTCTCTCATATTTTCAACAATCAAATGCTCGCCTGTCACTTTAGAAGTATTGAAACTGGTTTGGCTTGTTTTGACTTGGTCAATCACGTTGGTGATTACACAAGAATGGTGAGCAGTGATCATACGACCACTTTCTGTAACGATATTAGGGTGAGGGACACCTTCAGTGTCGCAAATTTGCTTTAGACCCCATACGATGTCGGTAGCGTATTCTTCAATGACATAGTTCATGGAAGAATCTTTATCAGATCGAGTTCCATCATAGTCGATACCAAGACCGCCACCGGCGTCGAAGTACTCAAGCTTTACACCCATCTTGTGGAGTTTAGCATAAATACGTCCACCCTCTGAGATCGCGTCTTTAAGAGTTCTAATATCGCTGATCTGGCTTCCCACGTGAAAGTGGAAAAGCTTAATGGCATCTTTTAAACCTTGCTCTTCACAGAATTGAACCGCTTGAATAATTTCAGAAATTGAAAGTCCAAACTTAGCCTTTTCGCCAGAAGAACTCTTCCATCTGCCATGTCCTTCAACTGCCATTCGTCCGCGAAGTCCGATCATTGGAATGACGTTCATTTCTTTTGAAAGTTTAATCAAGCGAGAAAGTTCTGAGAACTTTTCGATAACAACCACAACCTTGCGGCCGAGTTTATTTCCAAGCAAAGCGAGACGAAGATAATCTTCGTCTTTGTAACCATTCAAAATGGTCATAGCATTTTTATTGGTATTGTATGCGAGAACGGCCATGAGTTCTGGCTTTGAACCAGCTTCAAGACCATAGTCGTAAGACTGACCGGCATCGAGGATTTCTTCAACCACTTCACGCATCTGATTGACTTTTACTGGGTAAACTCCAAAGTAGCGACCTTGGTAATTAGCATCTTCAATGACTTTTCTAAATGAACGATTGAGGTTGCGAACCTGTTGACGAAGAATATCGTGAAAACGAATAACCGCAGGAAGTTTAATTCCTTGAGTTTTCATTTCCTCAACAACTTTGTTGATGACGATTTTATGCGTGCCTTTGTCAGGTACAGCAACGAGATGACCTTCATCATCTACATCAAAATAACCCTCTCCCCAATTTTGGAGATTATAGGTGCGATAAACATCATCTTTGGTCCAGTCATTACCCATTGCTCATTCCTTTCCGCTTAGGCGGTGAAATCGATACAGTTTCGGTCTTTAAAACAAATAAATATGCGATTAATAGAATTATTCTAAGGGGGCGTCAAATGGATATTTTAAGTCGATTTTAAGACTGAAATTCTTTCAAAAGAGCTAAAACGGAAGAGCTGACAGATGACTTTTTTGAAATGACCTTTTGAAGCTCAGATTGGTACTTCTTTTGGAATTTTTCGTGGGTTTTAATCAACTCCCAGAGGCCCTCTTGAAAATGATCCTTGAACCATTTCTGAAGCTGAAGTTCTCTTTTGGCTTGAAAACTGTTATTTTGCACTGCATTTTGATAATAACCCTCAATTGCCGACCAAATTTCAGATAACCCGGTTTTCTCCAAAGCCGAAGCCAAAAGGACTTTAGAACCGGCTTTTGAACTTTCCGGTAAAATTTGAAGTGCCTGTTCGTAATGACCCTTAGTTAATTCGGCCAAGGTCTTGGAAGCTCCATCAGCTTTATTGATGACAATCGCTTGAGCGAGTTCGACGATGCCTTTCTTGATTCCTTGCAGTTCATCTCCCGAATTCGGTAGCATTAGAACCATAAAAAAATCGACCATCGAAGCGACAGTTATTTCAGACTGACCGACGCCAACTGTTTCAACCAAGATGGTATCAAAGCCAGCGGCTTCACAAAGCAAAATAGATTCACGTGTACTTTGAGCGACGCCGCCTAAATGACCTTGGCTTGGTGAAGGACGAATGAAAACGTTTTCTCTGCGAGAGAGTTGCTCCATGCGAGTTTTGTCACCAAGAATACTTCCGCCACTGACAGGTGAGCTTGGATCAATGGCGACGACGGCAATTTTGCGACCGAGGTCAGAGAGGTAACAACCAAAAGATTCAATAAAAGTTGATTTCCCAACACCAGGAGAACCGCTAATTCCAATGCGCAGACTCTTTCCCGTGTGAGGGAGAATTTGATCAATAAGTTTGGCCGCTTCGAGGCGATGATCAGCTTTTTGTGACTCGACCAAAGTTATGGCACGGGCCAGAGTTCTTAAATCACCTTGGAGTAATTTTTGAACCTCAATCATTTTTGGGCCTTATTAATTTCATCGATGATTTGACGAGCAGAATCTGAAATGGGAGTTCCTGGTCCGAAGATTCCTTTCACTCCTGCTTTTACGAGGAAGTCGTAATCTTGACGAGGAATAACACCACCCACGACTACGATAATATCTTGGGCATTTTTAGCTTTAAGTTCTTTGATCAGATCAGGAACTAAGGTTTTGTGTCCAGCCGCAAGTGAAGAGACGCCGATCACATGCACATCATTTTCAATCGCTTGCTTGGCAACTTCTTCTGGAGTTGAAAAAAGAGGAGCGAGGTCGATATCAAAACCTAAGTCAGCAAAAGCCGTGGCAATAACCTTGGCTCCGCGATCGTGACCATCCTGTCCCATTTTGGCGACCAGCATACGCGGACGACGACCGTATTGTGTTTCAAAATCTGCTATTTCTTTCATCATCTGATTCCATTCTACATTCTGTTTGAATTCTTTGCCATAGACTCCGCTCACAGTCATGGATTGGGCTTGAAAACGACCCCAATGTTTCTCTAGTGCCATGGAGATTTCTCCCACCGTGGCACGAACACGTGAAGCTTCAATGGCTAAGGCCAAGCCATTGCCTTCACCGGTTTTGGCATAATGTTCAAGAGCCTTGATGGCGGCATCGACTTTCTTTTGGTCGCGATTCTTTTTGAGGTTTTTAAGAGCAGCAATCTGGCTCTCTAATACTTTCTCATTATCAATTTGCAGAATATCAATTTCTTGTTCTTGCTCAAGAACGTATTTGTTAACACCCACGATAGTCTCTTCGCCTTTATCAATCTTAGCTTGTTTAATCGCCGAAGATCTCTCAATTCGAAGTTTAGGAATTCCTTGTTCAATGGCTTTTGCCATGCCACCTAGTTGATCAATCTCAGAGATGATTGATTTCGCTTTTGTCATCAATTCTTCAGTTAAGCTCTCCATCATAAAAGAGCCCCCCCACGGATCAATCACGTGAGTGATATGAGCCTCTTCTTGCAAAATAATTTGAGTATTGCGGGCAATGCGCGCCGAGAATTCAGTCGGAAGGGCAATCGCTTCATCAAAAGAATTGGTGTGAAGAGATTGAGTTCCGCCAAAGACCGCGGCCATGGCTTCAATGGTTGTGCGAATAATATTATTATAAGGATCTTGTTCAGTCAGTGACCAACCGGAAGTTTGGCAATGAGTGCGAAGCATGGTTGAACGCTGATCCTTAGCACCAAGACCTGTCATGATTTCATGCCACAAAACTCTTGCGGCACGAAGCTTGGCGATTTCCATATAGAAATTCATGCCAATCCCAAAAAAGAATGAGAGGCGAGGAGCGAAGTCATCAATCTTAAGACCAGTTTCCATCGCTGTTTTCACATACTCTTTTCCATCGGCCAGAGTATAGGCGAGTTCAAGGGCGGCA
>Ga0210043_1002642_pt1 | contig 11500 bp, 8 predicted proteins | sample CryGeymet201501t_FD_183990 | JGI IMG/M metagenome (GOLD analysis project Ga0210043, IMG submission 183990) | Groundwater microbial communities from Crystal Geyser aquifers in Utah, USA - Crystal Geyser metaG 2015-01t (SPAdes) (version 2) | ecosystem: Environmental > Aquatic > Deep subsurface >... | reverse complement strand
AATTATAAAACTTACAGAAAGTGAATATGGATTTATTGCTGAAGTAATTCTTGATACTGAGACGAATCTTCCATTTTTACGAGCACAAAGTATTACAAATATCGCTTGGAATGATTCTATATTAGAATTCTATAATTTAAACTATGCTAAAGGCTTAGAATTCAGAAATCTAGATACTCTGTTTGGTAGAGTCTTAAAATATGAAGAAGTAATTATCGCAAATGATGTTGCGAATGATCCCAGAGCTAGTGGCATCCCTAAGGGTCACCCAGCTCTAAATTCTTTTTTAGGAATGCCGATTAAGAAAAAGGGTAAATTGATTGCAATGGTTGGCATTGCCAATCGTAAACAAGGTTTTTCACAAGAACTTGTAGATGCTTTGGATCCTATCTTACAATCTATATCATCTTTTTTTTCCACTTTGCAGATTAGAGCAAAAAACAAATTAGAGAATAAAGAGAAAATAAGCCTTATTCAAAATTTTCAAAAATTTTCTGATCTTGTCCCTGGAATGTTTTATCAATATCTTATTAAGCCAGATGGAACGGCAAGCTTCCCTTATGCGAGTAAGGGTATTGAGAAAATTTATAAAATCACACCTGAAGAATTAATACAAGATGTAAGTATCTTAGTAAATATTATCCATCCAGAAGATTTAGCCGACGTGATTGAATCCATTATACAATCATCTAACAGTATAGAGCCTTGGTCAAAGGAATATCGAGTAATTGATGGGAATGCAGAATCAGGAATGAGGTGGTTGTTTGGACGAGCTAATCCTGAAAAAGAATCCGATGGAAGCATTCTCTGGCACGGATTTGTTACAGATATTACTGATCAGAAGAAATTTGAATTAGATCTTCTGCAATCAAAATTGGATGCAGAAAAAGCCAACCAAACTAAAACTTTGTTTCTCGCTAATGTTAGTCATGAGATTCGAACTCCTTTAAATGGAATTTTAGGTTTTACTGATTTATTAAAAGAAACTTGGCTTACTTATACTCAAAGAGAGTTTTTACATAATATTCAAATTTCATCCGAAACTCTTTTAGCTATTATTAATGACTTGATTGATATTTCTAAGATTGACACTAGGCAGATTAAGTTAACTAAGGATAGTGTGAATTTACGTAAGTTATTGCAGAACTTAATTAACACACTCGGTCTTCAGGCAAAAGAAAAAGATATTGAAATCCATTGTATCGTAGATCATGATACACCTGAATTAATTCAAACAGATTATGTTAGATTGAATCAGGTTATTACTAATCTACTAACAAATGCTATAAAATTTACTGAATCGGGTAGAATTTCAATTTCGGTTTCAAAAAATAAATATACATTAGTTTTTAAAATTACTGATACAGGAATTGGAATCCCAAAAGATGAGATACAAAATATTGCTGAACCATTTTACCAAGTCGACTCATCTTCTACTAAGAAATACAAGGGAACAGGTCTTGGTCTTTCTATCTGTAAAAGTATCCTAGAACAAATGAATTCATCACTAAAAATACTTAGTGATGTAGGTAAGGGAACAACTGTATCTTTTGAGTTAAATATAGACAATTTAAATAAAAACTTTAATATTGATCCAAATCTAAATTTAAAAATAAGTAACAATTTAAAAGAACCAAAGAAAACTCAAATAAAAGTTTTGATAGTGGAAGACAATGAACTAAACTTAATATTTGTTAAACGTTCAATCTTTAAATTCTTCCCCTTGTCTAAAGTATTTGAAGCGAATAATGGAAAAATCGCTGTAGAAATATTCCAAAAAGAAAAGTTAGATTTAATATTAATGGATATCCAAATGCCAGTTATGGATGGATATAAGGCTACTCAAGAGATACGAGCCTTAGAAGGGAATGGCTCACATGTTCCGATAATAGCTCTAACAGCAGGAGCTCAGGATGGGGACAGAGAAAAGGGACTCGCTGTTGGAATGGATGAGTATCTAACGAAACCCATCCACATCAATGCTTTACAAAAGGTTATACATAATTATGTGTAACTTTCTATCTCTTTAGAAATATAATATTTCTTATATTTCTAGGAAATAAAATTAATCTTTAGACTTTTTGGATCCGAGAAAATCTCCTTTTTCAAGGAAGCCTCGTATTAAATCTAAAGGTATTGGCATTACAATTGTATTGGTTTTATCTCCAGCAATTTCAACTAAGGTTTGAAGAAATCGAAGTTGTATAGAAACTGGGTGATTCTCTAAAATTTTAGCTGCGTCAGTTAATTTTTGAGAAGCTTGGAATTCTCCTTCTGCCTTTATCACTTTTGCCCTTCTTTCTCTTTCCGCTTCTGCTTGCTTAGCCATAGCTCGTTGCATATTCTCGGGTAGGTCGATGTGTTTTACTTCAACCATAGAAACTTTAATTCCCCAGGCATCAGTTTGTTTATCGATTACTGTCTGCAAATGGTTATTAATCTTTTCTCTTTCTGCAAGGATTTCATCTAATTCAGATTGTCCCATAACTGATCTTAGTGTAGTCTGAGATAATTGTAGAGTAGCATACAAATAATCCTCAACTTGGATGATGGACTTTTCTGGATCAACAACTTTGAAATAAATTACAGCGTTGACCTTGATCGAAACGTTATCCTTAGTGATTACGTCTTGTGGAGCAACGTCAGTTGTGATCGTTCTTAAACTTACTTTAGAAAGCTTATCAATGAAGGGAATAACTAACACTAGCCCAGGGCCTTTCACAGTTGAAAAACGTCCCAATCGAAATACAACACCTCTTTCATACTCATTGAGTATTTTGACTGCCATAGTGAAGAAAACTATCACAATGACGATGAGTGGAATGAATGATTCCATAAATTACCTCTTAATTTTTAAATAAATTTTCAAAAAAATACAACAATTCAGCCATGATTTAAGATTCAGTTGTTGCTTCTTCAATAACTAAAACTAAACCCTCGCGTCTTAATACTTTAATCGCTGATCCCTTTTGAAGGTTTCCAGAAAGAGTTTTGGCAGACCATAGTTCACCTTGTACGGTAATATGACCTGAATTGGTATTGATTTCTGTTTCAGCGACACCAATTTTCCCTATCAATAAATTATCTCCAGAATGCGTGGGAGCTTTCATAATTTGCGTGGATTTATAAACCAAGAAAGCAGAGATTGCACCAATTGTCAGGGAAGTGGATATGGCTAAATGCATAGAGACTCTTGATATTGAATCACCTGAATCTGAAATCATGAGCGAACCTATTAGAAGAGAAATCATACCAGCTATGCTTAACATACCGTAGCTGATTATACTTATCTCTAAGATGAAGCAGACCAATCCAACGAGGATCAAGCCGAAACCTGCATAGCTAAGCGAGAGAGATTGCATAGAATAGAGTCCTAAGATTAAACAGATTGCGCCAGCAACACCTGGAAAGATAGCTCCAGGGTATTGGACCTCTGCTAAAATACCTAAAGTTCCAATCATCATTAGTAAATAAGCGATATTTGGATCGGTTAAAAATTTTAGGATATCCTGACGGAAATCACTTTCTAATGTTACAATTTTTGCAGAGCTTGTATCAAGTTTCATAGTTCCCGTTACCATTCGTACGGTTCTTCCATTAACTTGTTTTAATAAATCCAAATCATCTTCAGCAATAATTTCAATCACCTTTCTCGCTTTAGCTTCATTTGCAGTGATATTTTCTGCATGGGTAATTGACCGCTCTGCAAATTTAGGATCGCGGTTATGATAGCTTGCTAGACTTTTAATCTGAGCAACTGCATGGTTGATAAGTTTTCTTTTCAAATTAACTTGGTCATCTACACCTGCTTTGTCAGGTATAGAATTATCATTATTTGATTTCGAATCTTTTTCTTCATTGGAGCCCCCTTGGTTAATTTGAACAGGAGTGGCAGAGCCAATGTTAGTTGCTGGAGACATGGCAGCTATATGAGAGGCGTACAGAATGTAAACACCAGCAGAACCACAGGCGGCTCCTTTTGGTGAAACATAAGTTATAATTGGTATAGGCGAAGAAAGAATTTTTCTTATCATCTTGTCCATGGATGTCATCAGTCCACCTGGAGTATCCATGGCGACAATAAGTGCATAGGCATTAGCTTCTTCTGCCTTATCAATCGCTTCAGAAAGTAAGTCCAAACTTGATGGAGTGATGGCGCCTTCTAGATTTAGTTTATAGATTGTTTTTTCAGTTTCAGTAGGAGTTGATTCATCTGCATTAAGATAGAGTATAAAAGCAAAGAATATAAGAGAGAGGTAAAACGATTTCAAAATAATTCTCATAGAAAAACTTTTTCATCCTTATTTTCTACCATCATACTAGTATCTTAGTATTTTCGTATAGTTTTTTATTTGAATAAGTTTTCGTGTTAGAACGATTCAATCCTCATCTATGATTTCGTATTTTCCTAATGTCTTTAAGACAAATAATTTATTTGGATCTTCAGCCAAGCGATTTACCATTTTTTCTTTAATAAGAAGATTGATGGCTTCTTGGATATCTTTTAGATCTAGTCCAACTCTAAGAATTGCCCATTTTAAAAAAGGATTTAGACTGATAATATAGCCATTGTTTATTTCTTTGCCATGCAAATTTGCAAAAGTAGAAAGGTGTGATTTTACGATTTTCTTTCTGTCTCCCTTAAGAAGAGATGTTATTTGGTAATTGGATTCTCTCAATCGATTGGATAAAATTTTAACAAGGCGCAAAGTGAATTCAGGATTTGTCTTAATCAATTGCGAGAGAAGAATTTCGTTAACAGGAAATAGCTGAACCGAGGTCAAGGCTACTGCTCTAGCACTTCTTGGCTTTTTGTCAATGATAGCCATTTCACCGAACATATCCCCTTCTTTTAATTCGATGAGCATTTTGTAAGCATCATTTACTTTTTTATGAATTCCAACTGTCCCAGTAATTAGGATATACATTTCATCGGCAGGATCATTTTCTTCAAAGATTATCTCGCCTTGTCGAAAGATTTTCCCTTTTTTTCTAAGCAATTCTTCAGAAAACTTCATAATTGATAATTTATTTCCAAAGCATCGATCTGTAAACAACATTGGCGATTAGGATGAATTTTATCGATGACAAAATTCTAGCTAGTGTTAAGATGACCCTCTAACAGAGTATTAAGAAATGAAGAAATTTTGGAATAAAATTACATATATTTTTAAAGAAGAATCCGGAGAAAAGCCTCCAACTTATATGCTTGAGCTTGATAAAAATTGTGCTCGGTTTGTTTTCGTTTTGTCTTTGCTTTCTATTGTAATTTGGCTGAGGTATATAGAAATTGATCGATCCATTTATCCCAATTTTCCATGGATGATTTATTTTCGATATGGCTTGATAGCTGTAGGTATTTTTTGTTTCCTAGCTTTACTTCTTTTTCGTTTCAGATACCAAGGAATCGTTCTGATGTCCTTGCTTGCATTTTATTACATTGTCTCCGCTGCTATCTTAGCTGGTATTACAACAGGTCGATCTATATATTTTGCAGGATATATAGTTGCTATATTAGTTGTTCTCTTTACTCCACTACCTAGGAGGATAAGTTATTTAGTAATGTATCTTTCCATAATTGCATTTGGAATTACTGCAAGTATCTATAAGATAGACTTGAAAGATAAAGAAACTGCATTTATGGTTAGTCTTTGTGTAAATGTAATCATTTTATCCTCTGTTTTTATTTATATTTTAGATAGGACTCGTAGAAGAAGTTATTATAAATCAAAAGAAATTGAGAATCGGATTAAAGAAACAGAATACCAAAAGAAAGAAATTGAAACTCTCAATGAATTTACCAAATCTTTAAATGAAGAGCAAGACATTGAGGTTGTTTTGAATCAGGTTTTTACTTACATTAGAAGCACCTATGATATAGACTATGTTTGGTTAAATTTAATTTCAGAAGAAAAAGATAGAATCATTAGTTTTAAATTTGTAACCTCTGTCGATATCCCTCAGGATAGTCGAGAGTTTATGAATTCGTTTAACGTTCCTTTGGTTCCAGAGACAGGAACATTTTACCTAACTTATAGTCGAAAGAAATCTTTTTATTTGAATCGTAATATTTCCGAATATTTAACCTCCGACACAGATCGTCAGATCACAGAACAATTGAAATTACAGGGATTTCTAATTGTTCCACTAATGATAAAGAATGAAGTAATCGCTCTAATAAGCTTTACGAAATTTCAATCGAATGTACATTTAAATGCACAGAAGAGAAGAGAGATAGAAAGATTTTGTAGGCAAATCGCTGGAGCCTTGAACACTTCAAAAATTTTAAGAGATTTAAGTCGCTCGCTTGGCAATTTAAAAGAATCTCAATCCCAGTTGATTCAATCAGAGAAATTAGCAGGACTCGGACAGATTGTAGCCAATGTTGCACATGAGATCAATACTCCCCTAGGAGCAATTAAGGCAAGTTCAACAACTCTGCAATCCTCCTGGCAGAATTTATTGCTAACTATTCATAAGCAATTTAAGAAAATTCCTAACTTAGATTATGCATTGATTGATTCTATTCATGATCTAGTAAAAGATGTTAATAAAGTTTCACTTACTACCAAAGAAGCTCGCGCTAAGAAAAAAGAACTTATTGCAACTTTAATTTCAAAAGGTTTTTCAAATGATTTAGCTAATGAAATAGGGGAGGATCTTTCAGAAGTAGGGATATATAATTTGAATGAAAAAGTAATGTTCGTATTAAATCATCCAGATTGGAGAGAATACCTAACATTTATTTTCCAAGCACGTGGAATATTGAAAAATAATGAAACTGTACTCGCAGCAACAGATAAAACTGCACGCATAGTAACTGCCTTAAAGACTTTTTCTCAAAAGGATAATGTTGGGATCAAAACTTCCTATAACTTTCGAAATGGGATAGACACTATCCTGACAATCTACAGTTCTTTGATTAAGTCAGGAGTAGAGTTAGATGAGGATTTTGATGATACCCCAGAGTTTTTGGCCTACGGAGAAGAGTTAAATCAAGTTTGGAGTAATTTAATTCACAATGCTATCCAATCAATGCAATCTAAGGGAAAAATTATCATCCAAGCTAATAGCTTTCAAAAAGACGGAAAATTATTCTTCCAAGTAAAAGTCCAAGATAATGGTCCAGGAATATCTAAGGAGAATTTAGATAAAATTTTCCAAGCATTCTTTACTACAAAAGCTTCAGGTGAGGGATCTGGTCTTGGGCTTCACATAACGAAACAAATTATTGATAAACACAATGGAAGAATAGAAGTTGAATCAGAGCCAGGTAAGACTGAATTTACGATTACAATTCCCATTGAATTAGTCTCAAAAAATGTTGATTTATTGAACGCCTAACGCTCTAGAGTAGCAGTCATGGAACCCTTTGACTTTGACATGCGAATGTCTGGTCCGTATCCCAGGATTTTTTCTTGGATGAATTCAGCATGCTCTAATTCACCTGAAAATACTATTGTCTTCTTCTTATTGTCGACTTCAACAGCATGTTCAAAGGCTTCCAGGTCAGTCATTTGGCAGACTTCCATTAGCATTTCAATTACATAATCGTAGGTATGCTCATCATCGTCCCAAAGAACGACTCTCCAAGGACCACCTCCATTGGAAGTGGCGATTTTTACTTGTTCTTCTAGTTCAGGAAGAGCGATGGATGCCATGATTCCATCCTATTAAGGGAATTTCTTATTTCAAGCCAGATTCTTTTTTTTGTCGATTGCGAGTTTAGCGTGTTCTACGATATCTTTGGCACGTAGACCGAAGTAATCCATTAGTGCAGTCCAAGTTCCCGATTTTCCAAAAGTATCTTTCATTCCTACTTTTATAATAGGAACTGGAAATTCTTCTGACAAAAATTCAGAAACCGCAGAACCAAGTCCACCGATTACATTGTGTTCTTCAGCAGTAACGATGCATTTGCACTTCTTAGCTTCTGCAAGAATCGCTTCTTTGTCTATAGGTTTGATAGTCGCCATATTTAAGAGCGAGGCGGAAATTCCTTGCTCTGCTAAAAGCGGAAGGGCTTCCATTGCTTCATTTACCATAACGCCACAGGCAATGATACAAACATCAGTTCCATCGGCGAGCTTTTCAGCCTTGCCAATCTCAAATTGGTAATTAGTTCTTTCAATCAAAGGAATTGCAGGTCTACCCACACGAACATACACAGGACCCTTGTATTCAGCTATTTTCTTAATGACTTGTTTGGTTTCATTGTAATCAGCAGGGCAGATTACAGTCATCTCAGGAATCACTCTCATGGTTCCAAAATCTTCAATACACTGGTGGGAAGCACCGTCTTCACCCACAGTAATACCACCGTGAGAGGCAACAAGCTTTACATTTAACTTGGGATAGACGACAGAATTTCGAACAATTTCCCAGGCTCTCCCAGAAAGGAACATCGCAAAGGAAGAAGCAAAGGGCACAAAACCAGAAATCGCAAGACCTGCTGCATGACCAACTAGGTTCTGTTCTGCGACTCCCATATTAAAAAAGCGTTCCGGAAATTTCTTCTTGAAGTCTGCTGTCTTAGTTGAGCCTGAAAGATCGGCATCTAAGACAACAACATCCGGACGTTCTGCACCTAGTTCAACTAGTGCGTCTCCATAACCATCTCTTGTAGCTTTTTTATCTGCGGTTGATTGACTAGGTGCGCCCATTGTTTTTCCGTTATTATCCTTTTTTCAGTGCTTCTGCTTTGTCGGTTTTTTCCCAAGAGAAAGTCTTTCCTTCTCTACCGAAGTGACCATAGCTTGCGGTGTCTTGGTAGGTTCTGTCTTTGCCAAGTAGATCTAGACTTTCCACAATACCTTTTGGAGTGAGTTTAAAATTACCACGAATTCTTTTTTGGATTTCTTCTTCAGGGATAGAGTTAGTTCCAAAAGTATCCACTAGAACAGATACTGGTTCTGCAACACCGATTGCATAGGCTAATTGGACTTCACATTTTGATGCAAGGCCAGCAGCTACTACGTTCTTAGCAATATAACGACCGATATATGCCGCAGATCTATCCACCTTAGAAGGATCCTTTCCAGAGAAAGCACCACCGCCGTGACGACCCATACCGCCATAAGTATCAACAATGATCTTACGTCCTGTCAGACCAGCGTCACCATGAGGACCACCGATTTCAAATTTCCCAGTTGGGTTGATGTAGTATTTTGGTGAGCCTAAGAGACTTGCAGGAATTACTTTTTTGATACATTCTTCGATGATGGCTTCTTCAATTTGCTTTTGCGTTACAGAAGGAGCATGTTGAGAGGATATTACAACAGCATCTACCTTTGATGGTTTGCCATCAACATACTGGATGGTTACTTGAGATTTTGCATCAGGTCTAAGCCAATTTAATTTGCCAGAATGTCTAAGCTCTGCTAGATGCTCTAGTAATTTATGCGAGTAATAAATAGGCGCTGGCATTAATGCATCCGTGTCGGAATTTGCAAAACCAAACATCAAACCTTGGTCACCTGCACCTTGTTCTGTGTGAAGACCTTCGCCTTCGTTCACGCCCTGAGCGATATCAGGAGATTGTCTGTGTATGTGAGAAGAAACAACAGCATAATCAGCATCAAAATACAATTGGATATCGTTGTAACCGATTTTGCGAATGACATCTCTTGCGATTTCAGATGTATCTACTTTGCCTTTACTGGTAATTTCTCCGGCGATTACTACCAAATTGGTTGTAACGAGAGTCTCACAGGCTACTCGAGATTTAGGATCTTGTTTGAGGTATGCATCTAGAATGGCATCAGATATTTGATCACAGATTTTGTCTGGGTGTCCTTCGGAAACGGACTCGGAAGTGAAGATATAGTTATTAAGTGACATTGAATTTCCTACTTTTTTCTTATATATTGGATATTTTTTCTAATGGAGACATAGCGTCAAGGAAATTGGACGCCCGAGTATTGTGATTAGAGCGCAACTTCCTTTTCCAATTCTTCCCACATAGAATTCATGCGCTTCTGCAAGCTTTCTGTTTCCCGAAGCACATCTTCCTTACTCAACTTTTTGCCAATGATAATTGGCTCTGAGTAAACTATTGTTTGGCGAGCTGCAAATTTTGGAAACCTATGTTTGTCCCAAGCCTTGGAGAATTCATAGTAGCGATCAAAACTCGTAAGAATAATTACAATAGGAAGCCCAGAGAGACTTGCGATCTCAATGACCCCAGGCTTTACACCATACAAGGGACCCTTGGGGCCATCGACAGTGATCAAGGGAACGACTCCCGATTTTGCAGCGCGAAGTAAACCCAGAGCACCAGCTGCTCCACCTTTAGAGGAAGATCCTCGAATCGTCTTAAAACCAAACCTTGCGACCGTCATGCTAATGAACTCTCCATCTTTCGAATGAGAGGCAAGCGGACTTACATGATTTTTATATTTTCTCAATAAAAACTTTCCAAAATGAGTCACAAGGGATGCCATATTCGAATGCCAGATAGCAAAAATATACCCACCACCTTTCTTCACATATTCCATAGTTGAATCGGGTATGGTTACTTTATTGGTTCGTATGAACAGAAACCAAAACCGAAGGATGAGACTCATTAGGATAGAAAGAATAGTATTGCGCAACAGATTGAACCTTAGGGAAAATATTTAGTAAACAAGACAAATCTCGATGCCTTTCCCGATCTTGTAAATCGAAAAATTCCTCTGTCAAGCCAGGACTTATGGGCGATCCCCAGCAGCATTTTTAAAGATCTAATTGATTTGGTAAATTATTCTGAAGCTTGAATAATCATCTAACTCCAAAATGCTGCAGTGTCGGGCTTTACGCTCCAATCTGCTTCGCAGGATTTCCGCTGCAATCCCTATCGCGGGGGATGGGATTTTCTTAGGGATGATTCACCTAGGGTTAAAACCCGAGGCATCATGGGGATATGTCTGTGATTTTGTAAGGCGGATATAGATACCAATTCGTAATTCTTAGATGCATATCTCTTGTGAGTTGCCGTCTAGCATCAGGCTAAAGCCTGACGGCTAGATGGGAGGATACAATTTGTTCTAATTCATATAAAGCTAACAAGTATTATGTTTTAAATCCTGAATTTGGCACTACTCGTGCCAAATTGATCGAAAAATTTTGGGACAATAGGGTTAAGAAAAGATCTGAAACTTCGTTTATTCGATTATCAGATTTTGTTGGCTTGTGTATGTATTTGATCTTGTCTTGTGTTGTATGCAGAATTCTTAAATCCAAAATCTACTTGATCACGTAGGTGGAATTTGATGTTTATTAGAGGAGATTCAACCCTGCCACCCCCTTAAGGAGGTGGCAGGGTTGGAAAACAAATCTCAATTATCTAACACCAAATACCTCCAATCTAACTGAAAAGCAGTCGAGTCTCAAAAAAGTTTACAAGATGTTCGAAATTTGTCTGGCACTCAAATATGATAGAGGAATGAATTGTAGACAATCATGTTTTCTGAAAATATGGGATTATATCCAACAGAAATGAAATAACCAGATTAAAACGGAG
>Ga0210043_1002641_pt1 | contig 11500 bp, 10 predicted proteins | sample CryGeymet201501t_FD_183990 | JGI IMG/M metagenome (GOLD analysis project Ga0210043, IMG submission 183990) | Groundwater microbial communities from Crystal Geyser aquifers in Utah, USA - Crystal Geyser metaG 2015-01t (SPAdes) (version 2) | ecosystem: Environmental > Aquatic > Deep subsurface >... | reverse complement strand
AGTTTTTATGTTCGAGGAGGAGCTTATAGCTCTTGGACACTTGTTAGTGTTGTTGGTGGAGGTGGAGCTAATCCTTTTACTGATAATACACACACAACAAGTCTTTTTCAAAACGTAACTACAAGCGTGGCTAATGGTGGAAAAATCAGCAATATAGTAATAAAAGAGGGTGTTCTTGATCCTTCTACTTATCCTGAAATAGTATAATATGGATTTTTTTCTTAAAAAAATAAAAGATTACACAACAGCACTAAAAGAGATAGCGTCTCTTGGTGGTTATTTTCTATTGGTTATTGTTTTGGCATACATAGCTTACCTATTATGGAATAGCAATACTAATCACTTGACACACATACAAGACAACACTGAAAAACAACTAGAGATAAGTGAACAACAAATTGAAATTTTAAAACAAATAAAAGAAAAACTATGAAAAAAAATTATGGTTTTGATGAGTCTCTTGAAAAAGAACATAGTAGTTCATCTGATTATATCTTTTTAGGAGCAACAAAAATAACAAGGGATAAAGAAGTAAATAGTAGTGGAGATTGGACTGATTATCTTCCAGAATTAGAAGAGCAAAAAAATAATGTTTTCGATTCTTTCTCCTGCGTGAGCTTTTCCCATAATAATTGCTTAGAGACAATACATAAAAAGTTATATGGTGAAGAAATAAATTATTCAGACAGATTTATGAGTAAGGTATCTGGAACAATACCCGGTAGAGGAAACTCCCAAATAAAAGTAGCAGATAGTGCAAGAGAATTGGGGCATATTCTTGAAGAGTTTTATCCTTTTTCAACTGAAACAACTAAACAAGAATTTTTTCAAACAATTCCAAAAGAACTATTAGATATGGGAATTGAATGGTTTTCTAAATATGAATATGGTTATGAAAGAGTTAGGAAAGAAAATTTTAAAGAAGCTATAAAATTCAGTCCAATTCAAGTTGCTGTAGACTCTAGAACTAATAAAAGTAATAAAGTAAGGAGCTATAACCACTCTGTAATGATTTATTCTTTAAGTCCTAAACCACAAATCTTTGACTCTTATCGCAATAGAGTAGTGGAATATGATATAAATTATCCTTTTTCTTATGGAATGATTTTCTATTATAAGAAAATAACAGAAATTAAAATGATTGACCCAATTATAAAAACAGAATATAGATTTAGATTAGTTAAAAGTGATATAAGCCCAAAGATTTATTTGATTGATAGTGATGGATTTAAACACTGGATAGAGTCTCCAACAGATTTTAATGCAATTTTTGGAGAAAGAGCATTAAAAGAAAAACTATGGGATGTTTTACCTTTCCAAGAAATTGATATTATACCAGAAGGAAAACCAATAGCAATTAAAAATGAAACAATAGGCGAAGTTTTATCAAATTTATTTAAAATAATAAAAGGAAAATAATATGAAATATCATAAATTATTAGGTTCTTCCGTAGATGCAAATAAGTTAGCATTAACTGTAAAAGGATTATTAGTTGGTATTGTTCCAGTAGTAGTTTTGATAGCCTCACAATTCAAAGTAGACTTAACCCCAAATGAGCTTACAGAAATAATAAATGTACTATTCATTGTTGTTTCTTCTGGTATCACAGCTTACGGATTGGGAAGAAAAATAGCTATGAAATTTAAAAAATAGGCTTTTGTATTCGGTTTTCATTTAGTTAAAATAACTAATTAAAAGCCGGTATGTAAGGCTTAGATGCGTTTACGTATCTATACGGCTCGTCCATTTCTTAAGGTGGGTGCGAGTCGTAATAGCTACATAAAAAATATTATATGACTTTATTGGGTAAAACTCATACAATTGAATCAAAATTAAAAATGAGTATGTCTCATAAAGGTAAAGTATCTCCAAGAAGAGGTATTAAATTATCAAAAGAAATAAGGTTAAAAATGAGTAATTCACAAAAAGGAAAAAAAGTATCGGAAAAAACCAAAGAAAAACTAAGACAAATAAATAAAGGTAGTAAACATCCACAATGGAAAGGTGGTCGAACAAAAAAAGAAATATCTTGGCAAAAAAACAAAAGAAACAGAGTAATAAAAAGATTGAAAGTAGAAAGCCTATCTCACACTTATGGAGAATGGGAGCTACTAAAAAAACAATATGGATACAAATGTGCCTGTTGTAAAAAAACAGAACCCGAAATCAAACTTACAGAAGACCATATAATACCTTTGTCGAAAGGAGGTTCGGATTTAATAGAAAACATCCAACCACTATGTGGTTCTTGCAACTGTAAGAAAATGACCAAAATAATTAAATTTTAACTTAAATAATGTGACTTGGGAACAAATTAAACTGGTATGCTCAACTATTTATAGCCAATATGTCGGGTCTGGTAAAATTATAGATGATAATAATGGAGATACTACCACTCCATCTTCTCTTGCTATTATAATGGATTTAGTAAGTAATTCTCTTGCTAGTTATCCTTTAGACTTTGATTTTGCACAAGAAACAGGAACAATTACATTGGATGGTTCTACTTATTATGACCTTACTACTCTTTTTCCTGGTATCAAAAGTGTTTATCAAATTTATGGTATTAACGATAACCAAGACCAAGAGTTTTTTAGTAATAGAGAAGGTAATATAACTCCTTATGAAGGATATACAATAAGAGGTAAGAAGCTTTACTTTACTGGAACTAACCCAAATGGAGGAACCGCCAAAATACAATATAAAACAAACTATCTAGTAAAAAGTGCAGCAGGCGTTAGACAAAAGTATTTTTTAAATGACGATGATTATACAGTACTTGACGATGACCAATTTAATTATCTTATTTTTTCTTTGGTAGATTACATAAACTGGAAAAGCGACTCTGAAACAAAAGATAGAAAAGACGAAATAAAAGAATGGAAAGCAGAAGCTTGGAGAAATATTCTTTTGGCAAACCAACAAACAAAACAAATAACAAGTATGTTATAAACTTAATTTATGTTCAAGGACCAAACTATAATTCAGGATTTGACAGGTGGTCTTAATTCAAAACAAAGGCCAACAAAAATAGCGGATAATCAAATGATTTCAATCCTAGGTTTTGATTTTGACGCAAATTCTCTTAGACGTGCTAAAGGATATACTAAATTTGGTACAGAATCTGAATCTACTCTAACAGGAAAAACTCTATATACACACAACATTTTATCTGGGATAGATATAGTTATAAAAACAATTGGAACAAAGTTAAAATTCTATGATTCAGTTGATGATGCTTGGTATACTTTTTCTGATACAGCTTGGACGGCAGATTTAAAATGGTCTTTTTCTACGTTCAATAGTTATTTATATGGAAATAATGGTACAAACCAGTGGATTGTGTGGCAAGGTTCTGCTTATTCTCACTTAAATGGAGCAATTGTAGCAGGAGCAACAACAATAGATTTAACAACTAATGAAGGAGGTAGATTTCCAGCTTCTGGAACAATTCATATTCAAGATGATGTTATAACTTATAGTGGAAGAACTACAGACCAATTAACAGGAGTGTCTGGTGTAGCAGTAGACCACCCTAGTGGTTCAACAGTAGTATTAAATGCTGTAGCAACAGCTATAGATGTTATTAAAGAAGGTAAAAATACACTTGCTTTTTATAAGAATAGAAATTTTTATATAGATGGAACAAATCCTAGAAAAATAGTACACTCAAAACTTGCTGATAATTCTAGTCCTGAAACAGACATTTCTAATTTTACAGTTCTAGGTAGTGGGACAGGAGATGCAGGTTTTGCATTTGCACCAGCAGAAATGATAGCCATAAAAAAGTTTGTAAATGGTAATAATAGCTCAATCCTTGCAGTTTTTTGTAAAGATGGTTCAGTTTATTCTTTCAGTGTTATTGATGGAGCTTCAACTACAACTTCTACTTTCGTTGATATTAGAACAATGAATAGCTACCCTAAAAACTCTAGTATGATTTCAGTTGCAGAAAATGATTTAGCAATGGTTGATCAATTTGGTTATATAAGAACTCTAAATTATGGTGATACAAATACACCACTTACTGTTCAAACTATTTCATCTTCAATTGAACCATCTTTAGAAGCTACTTTTTGGGAAGATTCTGCTATATTCTATTTTAAAAGAAAGTTGTGGATAGCTGGTTCTACAATAGATGGTGGTAATAATGATATTTTTTACTATCACGATGGTAATTATAATTCTTGGGGGGCATATAGTCATTGGGATGTTATAGATTTTGAAAAATACAATGATGATATGATTGGACTTTCTGCTGTATCTGGAGATGTTTGGAAATTACACGATTCTTACTCTGTATATTTGGATGATGTGGCTGATAACTATGAAGCAAGTTATTATTCAGAAGCAGTTTCAAAAGAATTTAATTTTGGTCTACCTCATCAACAGAAACAAATATTAAAATTAAGAGCTGATGGATTCATTTCTTCAAATTCAGATGTTTATCTTGATGTATATACAGACGGTTCTTTACTAAATTCCTTTCTTATAAATGGTGATAATACTACTATTCTTGGAACTATACCAAATGTAGCTTGTGGTTCTGTTGTATTTGGAACAGGTGTTTTTGGTGGTGGATTACCAAGTGGAACAACAAGAAAAGAATTTTATGCAGAAATACTTTTTCCAGATGTTTTTAACTTTTTAAAAATACAGTTTAAAATAAGAATGGATGGTAAAAATATAGACTTTGAATTAACTAATTTAACAATCTTCGCAAAGCTTCTAGGTATAGAACTTTGGACAAAAGGAGAAATAACAGCATCATAATATGAAAAAACTTGGATTTTTGTTTACTTGTTTACTAACGACATTGTTTACTGGAACTTATGTGTCAGCCTCTCTTTATGAGTTTTATGAAGGGTTTTTACCTTCTATAAGTGAAAGGGTTCCTTTGGCAGAAAGTTGTGGAATTACATTACCATATACTGGGACATATGAACAAAATATAGCCTTAGAAGATTGTTTAAATAATGAAAGTGTTTTAGGAGCAAGCCCACTACCAACAGATAATTATGATTCATTTTTAACTTCGCCTTTAAGCTCTTCTGCTACCAGTGTTTTTGTAAACTCTCTTCCAAATGTTTCTTCAACAATTTATACAATCTTTAGTTCTGATGGAATTACACCTAGCGAAAAGATTTATTGTACTGGTACAACCTCAACACCTTCAAACAAACTAACTACTTGTACTAGAGGGGTTTCTTTCTCTCCTGTAAATGGTGTAATAGATGAAACTGCAGGCACTGGGACATCTCACTCAAAGAACTCTAGAATAGCAATAACCGATAATATCAACTTTTCAGGTAAGGCTTTGAATATCCTATATGGTAACCAAATAACTGGAAATACCACTCTTGATATAGGTGTTTTATCTACAACTTCAATCCGCTTATATGCGGACAGTGATTATAAGTACCTATACTCTCACAACGGAGATGCCAATGAGCCGTTTTTACGCTACAGTGAAAGCCTTGGTGTGTGGCAATGGAGTGAAAATGGAACTGATACCTATAATTTTACATCCTCATCTGTTTCTCAACTTATAGCTTCTTCAACAATGGCAACAAAAGTAGTAAATTCTGAAATTGGAGTAATAGTTTCTTCAAGTAAAGGGATGTATGAAGGAGTTGATGGTAATGGTATTTATCAAAGTGTTGACCCTTCAACTGGTGTTCTTGGTGAAGGTGCAAATGGTATAACATTCTCAACCTCAACCCTCGTAGATTTAATCGCCACCTCAACCCCTACAGCAGATAAGATAGTGATGGCAAGTAGTACGGGGAAGATAGCGGATGGGTGGTTGAATTTAACTGATACTCAAGCAACAGACTTAACTGATGGTGGATTAACTGACTCGTTGCATCAACATCTATACCAAGGGATTGGAGATGCTACTGTAACAAAAACATATTGGACGTTTAGTTTCCCCTTTTATTTAGCTGAATTATATACAGTAACTGCACAAACTAATGAAAACAATGGTGGGTGGATTCAAACTGCACCTACATCTGATACAGCTAATTCTTCCATTACTGATGCTGCGTTATGGTTTAATCAAGCAGATAATTCAGCACTCAATTTTAATACTACACAAGGGGTGGCAGTAGAAATTGGAGTAAGATTTTATGCTTCCACAGCAGGTGAACAGGGTGGATTTGGTTTGTCCAGTCTGCTTGCACCTTTCAATGATTATGTTGACCAAACTGCCGATGCTTGTGCTTTTACTTATAGTGGAGATACTGTTTATGCCCATACTTCCAACGCTGGGGTAGGACATACCGAAGAAGCCATTACTGGGATTACATTAACTAATACTCTTAACACCTATAGAATTGAATTTAATCCTACAGTAAATTGTAAATTTTATGTTAATGGAGTATTAAAAACTACTATTACAACTAATTTACCTGATGGAGCGACACCCATAAACTTTGGCTGGGGTTCAAGCGGAACGACTAATAATAACTATATCAATCGTCTCACCACTCCGTTTTTCTATGTAGAGAAATAATAACTATCCTACCTTACCCATCAATCTTTGGTGGGTAAAGATAGAATAATTAAACATAATCTATATGTCTTTACGAGGAACAACACTACAAAGAATGATTGTATATATCAAACCACCAATTAACCAAACTAAATATACCTCAAACAGCCAGAGAGTTTGCTTTTAACTAATTAAATATGATAATCAATGATTTCCTAAAACAAGTTCCTATAGTTAAGGATATGACTTCTGCATATAATGCCTATAATTTAGGAAAGACAGCTATCAATAAAATGGCGGCTCTTCCTCCCGTACAAGAAAGTCCTATCAATACAACAACAGTAAACTCTACTGCACAGGCTTTTCTACCACCTTCTTCACAAGGATATACACCTACTCCAACAGTTGGAGTTTCTACTCCTGTACAAGATTATAATACTTCTGCTTCAAAATGGGCAGGTTCTAGTATAGGAGCATATAAACCACCAGTTAGTACAGGAACACCTACACCAACTTCAGCAGGAGATGCAATGATAACTGTATATAAGAATGGGCAACCTAGAGAAGTAAGACAAAGTCAATTAGCAGGATTTCTTGGTTCTGGTTTTACTACAACAGCACCAACTCAACCAGTTCAACCAACTTCAATCCCTGGAGCCGTTCCTGGACAACCTAATCCTACTAATCCTATTCAACCAACTTCTACAACACCGCCTGTAGCACCAGAACAACCTACAACACAAGTAAACCCAACAAATGGTGTTTATAACAAGTATGGACTAAAAGCTCCTGTAGCACCTACTCTAAACCACCAACAGGATATTATGGGGCAATATAAACTTACACCAGAACAAATTCAAGCTAATCTAGACGCAACCAAAGTCGCTATTCAACAAAAATATAATTTACAGAGGCAGGAAGCGGAAAGAATATCAGAAAATGAAAAACAATCATCATTAAGTAGTTTATATTCAACAGGAGAAGTAAACCCTCTATCTTCTGGAGTAAGTAATATTGCTGAGGACTCGGATAGAAATAGAAACTCTAGGCTTGATGCACTCAATCAAATGCAAGCACAAGAAGAAAGAGAGGCAGAAATGAAAGCCTATAATGAAAATTATAAAGCGGCTGGAATGAAAAATGATTTATATGCACAAGAAAATAAAAGAATTGAAGACCAATATCAATTAAACAGAACACAATTAGACGATACAATATCTTTAATAGACTTCGGAAGAAAGGTCACAAAAGAAGATACTGAAAACGCAAAGAATAGTTTTGCTGATTTATTAGCACAAGGAGGTTCTCAAGCCTTTGAAGGATATGGGACAAAACAATTAAGTTCTTTGGATAAAGCTTCTGGACAACCACAAGGAACTTATGCAAATATCTTAAAGAAAATAAAAATGGACGAGTTGAAAGGTCAATCAGAAATTGAAAGACTTAATGATGGTTCTGTTGTAAGTTGGAAACAAGACGAAAAAGGTAATTGGACACACGAAACACTTATTAAAGCCCCAGTCGGTACTGCCGAAGCTCCTAAAGTACAAAACTTTGGTGATGCTGGTTATATGCAATGGAACCCTCAAACAAATAGTTGGGATACTGTTCCAGGTACGGAAGATACGGAAGATACTGTGCCAATGACATTGGAACAAACAAGTACGGCAACAGAAGTTAGAGATTTAGCAAATGAAATTTTAAATGATAGAGCACTGACTGCTACAACTGGACCAGTTGGACAATATATTCCATCTTGGAAAACATTAACAGGAAAAACCTCTGACTTATCCAAGAAAATAACTAGACTAAAGAGTTTACTTACTTTAGACAATATGGGTAAAATGAAAGGTGTTTTGTCTGATTCTGATATTAAGATTCTTACTACCGCTGCAACAACTCTTGACAAAGGACAAACTACCGGGGCAATAGAAGAAGAACTAAGCAGAATTATAGAAACTGTAGGTAGAAAATTAGGTGATACTGTTGGTGGGGGTGAATATAATCAAGACGAGGTAAATTATCTAATGGAACAGTATGGTATGAATGAAGAAGAAGCGGCACAACAATTAGGTTTTCAACAGCCTCTTAGCCGAGGCGATGAAAATAAAGGCTTAACCACTTTTAAACTAGGAAAAAAAGAAGTAAAAGTAAGTAATCAAATAACTGATAAATTAGCAAAAGCAGATAGTGAATTCTTCAAAGCCTTTGGTGAACATATTGATATTAACCAGTCTTTTAGAACTTATGAGCAACAAGCAGAATTATATAGAAAATCACAAGCAGGAGAAATAGGTCGTGCAGCTCCGCCTGGTAAGAGTTTTCACGAAACTGGTAATGCAATTGATGTAACTAATTGGAAAAAAGCTGCACCATTTCTTAATAAATATGGTTTAGTTAATCCAATGTCTGATGATAAAGGTCATTTCTCGTTTGGAGAATTCACTTAATAAAAAATATGGCATTAACAGAACAAAGAAAAAGAGAATTAGATGCTCTAATGAACAAATCAAGCACTCCAACATCTAAACCCAATACTGGGCTTAGTGAGCAAAGAAAAAGAGAACTTGATGTTTTAGTTGAAAGAAATAAACCTAAAGAAGGGTTTTTAAAAGGTATAGCAAAAGAGATAATAAGCCCTTTTGCTAAAGTGGGTGTTTCTGAATATAATGTTGTAAAAGCTTTAGAAGCAGTTAGTCAAGGAAAAGGGTATGATGTTGGTCAATCAAGAAATTTACCTTTCTTGGGTAAAGTTAAACCTCTTGGTGGAATTGTTTCGGGTCAAACGGCAACGGAATTAGCAAAAGCAACAACACGAAAAATAAAAGGACAAGAAACTACAATAGACCAACAGAAGAAAATAAACGAAGCTGCAAAAGCACAAAAAGAATATGGTTTTAAAGGAGTAAAAGAATCAATTGGAACAGGTCTTGAGATTGGTTCATATTTACCAACAGGACTTGCAGCAAAAGGCGTTGTGAAAGCTGGACAAATTGCCTCCAAACAACCTATAAAAACAGCTGTTGTTAGTTCTATAAAACACGCTTTACCTGAAGCTACTATTGGAGGCAGTTTATTTGGTGCAGGACGCGCACAACAAGAAGATAAAGGTTTTAAAGAAACAGCAAAAGAAACATTAAAAGGAGGAGCTTATGGAGCTGTAGGTGGAGTTGCATTAGGGGGAGGTGGAGCTTTACTAGGTGCAGGAGTCAGAAAAACTATAGGAGCAGGAAAAGCACTTTCAGAAGGTAAACCCGGATTTATAAATAGAGCAATAGATTCTCTTGAAGATAAATACATCGAAATCGCTTCTGGTACAAAAAGAACAAAAAATAAATTAGAACAAGCAAAATTAAAAACAGAATGGAAGAACACAGCTGGTACAACAGGAACAGACCCCGCTAGAACTTTAGCTGAACTTGGAATAGTTCCAGAACAAAAAGGTTCAAGATTAAATACTTTAGAACAAGTTGCTGAAATTAGAACTAATTCTGGAAAGTTAAATAATATTAACAAAACAGCAATTAGAGAACTTGATGGTTTAGGAATAAAATCAAATTTGAATAAACTTGAAAATGAAGCTGTTAGTAAGGCTATGAGTCCACAAAACATAGATAAAGGAATAGCTGACGACCTTGTTAAAACCATTAGAAAAGAATTTGAAAACTTTAGAAAACATTATGGTGATGAAATTACACCTACTAAATTAAATGAAATTAAAACAGAAAGATGGGGAGACACTAAGTTTGATATTGCTAGACCATTAAAATCTGATACTAACTATCTAATTGCAAAAACAGCTCAGAAAGAAATTGAAAAGATTGCAGAAGCAAGTGGATATAAAGAAGTAGCACAACTTAACAGAACTATTGGGGATAGACTTGAGGCAGCTAAATTCCTTGAAACATTAGATAGCAAAGTATTAAAAGGTGGTCGTTTACAAGGGTACATCTTTGGTGCAATAGGTTCTTCTCTAGGCAATACACCACTTGGTAAGATACTTGGTTATATGGGAGGAGACGCTCTCTCTAATATACTTATCAGTCAATCTGTATCTGGACCAATTAAAAGACTTATCTTAAGAGATTTAAGAAATGAAGCTCCAGAAGTAGCACAAAAAGCTGAACAGTGGTTAATAAAGAATAGACTACATCCTAATCAACCACTTATGCTCCCAGAAGGTAGACTTGGTACTCCAACAGGAAATATCAATTTACCACAAAGAACACCAAGGCTTGCAATTGCTGAAGTAGGTGCTTTACCACAACCATATTTACCTCCACAACCACAAGTCGCAAGACCAGGACAAAAATTATTACCAGAAAAAGCTAGTTCATCTTCTGTTAAACCAATAATAACAAGACCACCTACAACTTATGAAAAACAAGCAAGTAAAATAAATTATGAAAATAGTTTAAAGCCCTTTGTTCCACCGAAAAAATAATTAAACACAAAAAAGTACTATTATCTAGTACTTTTTTGTTTTATAGATGTATGTTTTATCATCTTTTGATTTTAAACTCCTCTAGCATCATTCTATGAGTTCCTGTGATAAGAAAAACAAAGAATTATTGCTTATTTAAAGATATTTATTAAAAAGACTGTAAACTCCATATGGTATTATCATTAACAACATTATAAATGGGATTCTGAAAAAACTAATAGTATTTTCAGGTGATGAAAAAATCCAACCACAAACTAACGCAATAACCCCTATAACAATTGCAAGCAATACTAAAAACCCAAAACCTAAAAGTATTAACCTACCGTCTGGGAAAAGTGATAAAACACCTAAAACAATCAGAACAAGTAAAAATATTATCATATTATTTTATTTAAATTATTTATTTTTTAATCCTTTTGTCAAGTTAAATCAAAGGAAATCATCATAAAGTCTCCCCTCATCTTTCTCTTTCTTCTTTTTCTTATATCCCTTTTTCTCATATTTCTTTCCTCCATTTAAAATCTTTAAAGCTCCTTTTATATCTTTACCACCATAACAA
>Ga0210043_1002637_pt1 | contig 11507 bp, 13 predicted proteins | sample CryGeymet201501t_FD_183990 | JGI IMG/M metagenome (GOLD analysis project Ga0210043, IMG submission 183990) | Groundwater microbial communities from Crystal Geyser aquifers in Utah, USA - Crystal Geyser metaG 2015-01t (SPAdes) (version 2) | ecosystem: Environmental > Aquatic > Deep subsurface >... | reverse complement strand
TAGAAAAATCAATGTCCTCAAAGCCATGGCTTATGGGTATAAGAATGTTCAATACTTTATGCTCAAAATCTTGCAACGTTGCGGAATCCTCGGACAGCTTTACACAAACTTTACAAGACACAAGCCCTTGGATTTACCCACTTGATGTCGAGAAGAGCCTGAAATAACCAGTATTTAGAGAATCTTAACTATTCCAATCTGCCTCCCAACTGTTATTCTTAATATTGTTTAAGAAAAGTGGGACTGGCTTTCAGTTGTAAATTTGAGAGTAGCCGCGGCTAACAGATGAAATTTTAATTATGAGAGAGCTAAGATCAAGAAAAGGGATGTCCATTATTGAGGGGATGGTCGCGCTGGCGTCCCTCGCCGGGCTGGTGTATCTTGCTTCTGGAATTTTTGAAGGGAATAATCGATCTTCCGCAAAATCAAATGCGACCAATACCTTGCTTGCGCTTGAATCAGAGCTTCGCCTAGCTGTAGAAAGCAATGAAGGTATTCATCCGGATGATTTAGAGCAAATGCAAGGCGGAAGTTTTACTGGGAATATACGCTTGATAAGAAATCTTGCCGACGGAGGCCAAGAAGTGATTGCACAAACTCAATCTCCACTTTTTTATGATTTAGAGGGTGAACTTTGCAGCAGTCCGGGGTCCGGTGATTGTGTTTTTCAAGTTGAACTCGGGGTTGATGGCGCAGGGAGTGCTCAGTTTCAGTATAGAGTTGGTGTTTCGCCGGGGGCTCGGGCAGCTAATAAAAGTTTAGCGGCTGTTCAAAATGTGGGAGCGCCTGGAGATTTGGGGACACCCTTCAATGCTTCCGCATCAACGGACAGCCCTGGTCGAATTGCTATCAGTCAAAGCTTGCTTGTGCCAACTGGCAGCAATTGCACTGAATCTCAAATAATGCGTGGATTAAGAAAAACTGCTTCTGGATACCAAACCGTTTGTTGGGATAAGCCTCAACTCACCCAAAATAATAACACCAGTTTTTGTCCTTCTGGTGAGATAGCTAAAGAGATTAACTTCGATGCAAACACCAGCTCGACCAACATCACCTGCGAGACAATTAATCAAATTAGTTGCCCGCCACCTTATGTTTTGAATTCAGTTCTACCTACAGAGTTAGAGGGCACTCCTCCTACGACTCCTCAAAGTCAATGTGTATTCCCTCTTGAGTCCACAGTGGCGGCTCGAACAGATACTTGTCCTATAGTTTCTGTTTCAGGGCGCACTTATATGTATCTTTTATCAGCGGGGCAATGTGTTCTCACTGACGTATTAAGAACTATTCCTGCATTGGTGGCTCAATGAAAAATGAAAATGGTCAGGCACTTATTAAAGTTCTCTTTTTTGCAGTTTTGATTGGCTTCATTGCCAAGGGTTTGCATTCCTACATTAGCTTTCAGGCAAAACAAAGGCGCAAAATGCGTGTGCTAAGCTCGATGTCACAATTGGCGACCAAGGCTAGAGTTCTTTTGTCAGATCCTAACTCATTTGATTGCAGCACAGATCCTTGTGATAGTGCGACCGGACTAAAAGTTGGCGTGAAGAATGAGCTCGAAGCGCTCAATCTAAGAGTGGCAGGATCTGTTTGTGATCCAAATGCGACGACCTATTGTGGAATTACGCCTAAAAGCACAGGCGGTTCTAATATTGAAAACTTGGGAGCTACACTTAAAATGGAGTTTGTCTACACTGGCGAGGATGTCAGTTTGGCTCCGATAGTGGTGCAGTTTCCAAAGCTAACACCTTCTTTTAGTGGCAACACAAATTTGATTTGCCCAGAAACTACTCCAGTTTTTCAAGGTTTGAATGCAAGTGGCTCTCCTATTTGTATTGCGATTCCACTTAATATGAAACGCTGTCCGGCGGGAGAGTATGTGTCAGGTGTATACGTTGAGAATGCAACTGGAATTTTGCGAGTGAATTGTCGCCAGATAAGCACGACGCCCATCCGTTGCGCAGACAATAATCAATACGTTGAAAGAATCTCCAACTGGGGTTCGGATTTGAGCGCAAGCCCACAATGTAAAGCGAAGGTCGGCTTATAAATCGTGAATGCTTCATTTCTAACGTCTTCTAGTAAAGGTCGAACGGGTATGACGATCATGTCTGTTCTATTGGCGGGCGTGTTTCTTAGCGCCATTTCGTTTTTGGTGGCTCGCGAAATAGGCAAGGTCAGTGGCGAGCAAACGCGTATGCAAATTAAGTCTCAGTTAGATGGCCTGCAACAACATGGCACTTATTATGTTCAACGTGGGTTAGCTTTGAGTGCCATTCAAGGTCTTGTTTCATCGACTCCAATGCAAGCTTGTCTGGATGGCAGTGGAAGTGCTTGCACGACCAATACCTTCACCAACTGGACAGCGTTGAATGATCCCAATTCGGGAATACCCTTAAACGGCAATTTCACGACCAATGGAGGAGCTTGTCAAAACGCCTCTGGAAATCAAAACTGTCAATTACAGCGAAGCGTGGATTTTAGAATCATCTGCGAAAGCGATACGTCTTGTTCTCGCTATGAAGTCCGGGTTCAATCAGCTCTTGCTGTTCAAATACGGCATGTTCCCATTAAGCCACTTGAGCAAACCTATGCCTATTCGTTGGCCGCTGCAGGTCTAGCTAAGTCACTCAAGCAAAGCTGTACCGGAGGTCAGGTATTGACGGGCTTTAATCAACGCACAGGAGTTTTATGCGAATCGGCTTCAGGTAGACGTTCAAACTCATTACTACCGACCAGTAAAATTGACTGCCCAACGAATGGTTACAATGCCATATCCGCTACGGATACTCGGTCTAGTTGTAATTCGGGTGTGAGCGCCTTGTGGGTGAATACTCGTTTTTATAGTTATGTTCGCAATCCATCGACTGGCCCTGAATACAATTGCACTTGCCCGAATGGAGCTGTTGATTGCAACCCCCAGGCAGATGCATGCACCCGGTGTGCGAGCACACAGAATATGATTGGTGGCAATTGTGTTACGCCCACTTGGACTGGATGGTCTGCTTGGACTGGCTGCACTCGGACCTGTGGCGGAGGCACGATGTCGCGCACACGTAGTTGTCAGAACTCTTTAGCAGGTGGTGCCACTTGTAGCGGATCTAGCACGCAAACAGTGGCCTGCAACACCCAAAGCTGTCAAACCTGGATTTATGCAGTCGGTTGTTGGCAAAACTTGTTTTGCGGCTTTAGACAGCCCATCACCACGTTGGAAATTTATGGAAGCCGGTGCGCCAGTACGAGTACAACAGTTGGTGGACGAGGGTCCCCTTCAAGAGTTATTTGTACTCAATGGGGCCCGGTTGGTTGGCAACCCATAAATTTTTGGATTGGTCCGTATGGCAGCGTTTATGCAGGATATGGCTATCATTCTGGTGACGTCTGCGGACCAAACTGCTACTTTGGCGTGAAACCCGCTTATCCTCAATGCTTCTCTCAATTTGGGGTGGTCTATTCGGGGCTTTGCGCAACACAGGCGGCAAGAGGTAAGACTCAGTAAGAAAAGTGACGGACTCACTTTTGCGAAGCGCTAAGTCATTGTGGCTAGAGGCGACTATTCCAGTAATTGCGCTGCTTCTTGAAGGGAAGAGAGAGTAGGTGAGGGGCTTTGTTGTCTTCTGCTTCATCGTAAGCAGGAACACCAATTTTGATTTCTCTAAACTCTCTGGCAGAGCAGAAGCTCTTATGAAGTCGGTCCCAAAAGGAAAAGACGACAGAATAATTTGAAAAGCTTTCGACCTTCTTTTGGGAGTGATGAACTTCGTGCATTCGTGGTGTCACGATGAGCAAATTTAAGAGGCGGTCTAGTCGAATCGGGATCTTAAGGTTTGAATGATGAAAAATAGTTGAAAGCACAAATACGAGCTCATAAAGAGCGAATGTCCGTAAACTCACACCAATTAAGGCGACTTGAACAAATCGAAAAAGGGCTGAGTAGGCTACTTCACCAAAGTGAAATCTAAAGGCAGTTGAACTGTCCATGTCGGGGTCGCAATGGTGGACATTATGAAATCGCCACAATAAGGGAACAACGTGATTGAGTCTGTGCCAGTAGTAGAAACTCAAATCTAATAGTAAAAATCCCGCTATAAACTCTAGAGAGTAAGGCATCTCAATCTGCTTTAACAAAGCAAAGGAAAAACTCCAGTCAAATGCACTGGCAATGCTTGGCTTCACTGTGAACATCGAGGTTATAATTACAAAAATTGTCAGAACCGCATTGGATAATAGGCGACTCTTTTGTTCTCGGGTGTTTTGACGCAGCTGAAAACGTCGCTCCAAAAGAAACAGGGCAATAAAAAAAACGGTAATGATGTAGAATGTTGGAGTAAGAAAATTCATTCAAGTTATTTTTATGAGACTTGTTGGTTGGACACAAGTTCAAAAGTGTCTTGTCGGGTGGTCAAACCTTGAATTAGAAAAGGTTGGGGCCAGCTGTGAGGGCGTCGAGCGCGTAGAGTTCTTTAATGTGGCCTATGCCAAGGATACTTCTGGCGAGATTGAGTTCACGCAATCTTTTGCATCAAGTCGTGATGTTTGTGCGTTGTGGTTGGGGGTGGACGGAGATAGCACTCAGTCCAGTTTCGCTGTTCATATTAATCGCATCTTGATGTATGAATAATGTATGAGAAGTTTTTTCTTAGTTTTACCTCTTTTGCTATTTTTTCGAGATTCTAGATCTAATCCAACCGCCTCTTCGCAGCAGATTGTTGTTTCAGTGACAGATAATTGGAGCACGTTAAAGACGCAGGTGGCTGTTTACGAGAGAAGTGGAAAGACGTGGAACAAGTTGATGAGTTTTCCAGCGGTTGTAGGTAAGCTCGGATTAGGCTGGGGAGTTGGCAAGCACAATCAATTTGTCAGAACTCAAAAAGGTGATCCCATAAAGCACGAGGGAGATAAAAAAGCTCCAGCCGGAGTCTTTGAGCTCGTGCAGTCTTTTGGCTATGATAAGCTAGAAGGCATCCCTGGTACCAATCCGCGATTGCCGCAATACTTTCAGGTTGATGAACATTCGCGTTGTGTAGATGACTATAAGTCGAAGTATTACAACAATCAGGTTTTTGATGAGAGAGAAGTTAAAAAAGATTGGGATTCACACGAGCGATTAAGGCGAGATGATGTTTTGTATAAGTTGGCCATTGTGGTCGATCACAATCGAGTGAATGTTAAAAGCATCGATCGCAGCGAAAAATTAGGAAGCTGCATTTTCTTGCATATTTGGAGAGGGGCTGACAGTGGCACTGCCGGGTGCACGGCTTTTAGCCAAGAGAAAATGCTTAAGCTTTATTCTGTTTTAGATTCCAGAAAAAAACCTCTTTTAGTTCAGCTCCCGAAGTCTGAATACATTCGTTATTCGAAGCAGTGGGGATTACCCTCACTTTAAAAAGAGCAGTGGCTGGCGCCTTTTTTAAAGAGATATTTTTGGTGATACTCTTCAGCAGGCCAGAAGACAGAAGCCTTCGTGATTTCTGTAACAATCGGCTGGCTCCACTTCTTTGCTTTGTCTAAGGCGTGTTTGCTAGCGCTAGCTAGCTCTTGTTGCTCTTGGTTGTGGTAAAAGATGGCTGACCGATATTGTGTGCCTCGGTCTGGTCCTTGTTGGTTCAGCGTGGTGGGGTTGTGGTTTTCCCAAAAAAGATTGAGCAGATCTGTGTAGCTTATAAGTTTTGGATCGAATTCAACCTCAATGGCTTCGGCGTGATTGGTTTCCCCTGAGCAAACCTCTTCATAGCTTGGTTCTTCGGTGTTGCCACCTATATAGCCAACACGAGTTGAGAGAACACCTTCTGTAGAGCGAAAGAGTTCTTCCACACCCCAAAAACATCCAGCCGCAAAAGTGGCAAGTTCGTTCTTCATGCGTTTTTCTTAGCGTTTTAGGGAGTGTCTGACAACTTAGAAAGCTTTATAGCCACCCATAATTAAAGCTAACCGAGACTCGATCCTGTTCAGACATGTTTTGCTCGACTTCGTGCCGAAGCCAAGATTCAAACAAGATGAGCTTGCCAGGTGTTGGTTTAAAGTAAAGTTGACTTTGGTTTCGAAAATGAGCTGATTCCTTCTTGGGCGGTGCTGCCATAAAGCGCGACATTCTAGGGTCTTCTAATCTTAAGTCTCCCGATCTTTTAGGGGTTTGCAAATAGAACGTGCCACTAATAGCCGAGAGAGGGTGAATATGAAGTGAGTGAAAACAGCCCTGTGGAACAATGTTGACCCAGCAAGAAACAATTTCAAGTTTTTTTAAATCAATGTCATATTCAAGGCTCTTTGCAAAACTTTTAACGTGAGCATCTAAATGTTTCTTAAATTTGGCAAAGGTAGAAGAGTGTAGATGAAGGCTTGAGTTGGAGGAATAGGATGTGTATCCACCCTTAAAGTTGTCTTCAGACCACTCCTGTCCTTCTTCGTCGCTTTCTTTAATCAAATAAGCCTCTTTAAGCATTTCTTTGGATAGTTTTTTAAGCGAGATTTGCGACTTGGTTAGGAAATCATAATAAATTAGAGTGGGGAAACAGCTTTTAGTGGTCACGGTTTTTTTCTTTCAAGTGTTATTAGTTTTAAATTTTGTCGAGCAAGGGTTTTTTCGTTCTTAAAGTAGGAAATTCTTCCATTCTTGTCTGCAGCTACAACAGCTTTGGCCTTGTCAATTTTTTCTCCTGTGACCGGGTCTTCGCTCCAGCGCGATTTTTCGTCTAAGGTAAGCGTTCTTTCGCAGGGAAGGCAGCAGGCGTAGTAAGTTTTTCCGTCTAGAGGAATCGCTTTTTGTTTTTCCTTATAAAGGTAATTCTTAATCATGCATGTTCGAGAAGGGTTAACTTTAACCAAGGGTTTCTTCGCAGCTGGAACTGTCTGAATAACTTTTGGAGGTTCTTTTGCGAATGGCGAAAGGCAAAAAATACTTAGAACGATCAAAAGGGCTACTCTCATAAGTTGAAAGAATAGAGCGCCAAGCTTGAATTTACCACGATAAATTTCTTTGCTTTTCTCTTTTGAGGCGCCAGGTTGTGCTTTAATCTCGTGTTATGGAAGAATCGAGGGTCGAAAATGACTGATTTGCTCACTTTAGAAGCCTTAACCGCCTTGGCTACGTTGAGCGTGATGGAAATTGTGCTTGGAATCGATAACATTGTTTTCTTGTCCATTTTAGTTGCGCGTTTACCCGAGAAATTGAGAGCGAAGGCTCGTAACATTGGTTTGATCCTTGCTTTAGGCATGCGCATAGGTTTGTTGTTTTCTATTTCTTGGATTATGAGTCTAACAAAACCATTTGCTCAAGTGTGGGAATTCGAATTGTCGGGGCGGAATCTGATTTTGCTTTTAGGTGGACTATTTTTGGTCGCTAAGGCAACTTTCGAGATTCACCACAAAATTGAAGGTGTAGATGACACGAAAAATGCGAAACCAGTTTCAAGCAAAGCTTTTGCTTCAATCATTTTTCAGATAATTATTCTGGATTTAGTTTTTTCGTTGGATTCGGTTATCACGGCTGTTGGTATGGCCAAGCAAATTTCAGTTATGGTTTTGGCTATGGTGATCGCAATGGGAGTGATGTTGTGGTCCGCTAAGAGTATCGGCGATTTTGTGGAGCGCCACCCTACGGTCAAGATTCTCGCTTTATCGTTTTTGATTCTCATTGGGGTGATGCTTATGGCCGAAGGAATGGGGCAACACATCTCAAAGGGTTATATATACTTTGCGATGGCCTTTTCTTTGACTGTAGAAATTTTGAATCTGAGATTTAGATCTAGTAGAGATCCGATTAAGGGATAGCTATCAATAAAAAAACCGCTGCTGACCAAGTCAGCAGCGGTTTTTTTGTTTGCAAAGGTTTATCGTTTGATTTCAGCTCTTGCTTTCATTGCCGTAATGAAACTTGCGTAAGACCAAGTTAAATCTTTGGCAGAGAGCTGGTATCCGTGGTCTCTTTGATATTGTTCCATCATAGAGTTCGAGTTTGGGCCTATGTGGAAGCGAGTCCTTTTTAAGAATTCATCCCCTTTTGAAGAAATCTTATTAAGAAGATTTCCATCGACGGGAAGCTGCTGATGAATTTTTAAAGGATGATCTTGAATGAGTCTCTCGAAGAAATCAATGTTCTTGTCGGTGATGGTAATTGTGCTCAATTGAGAGAGTTCTGCTCTCAATCGATAGTAATATTCAGCAAAAGCGTTCGTTGCCAAGAACCAAGGATTACCACCGTAGTAAACGTCCTCGGGATAGCGCCCTATGGCAATCGCGGGGTAACCTTTCTGGTTTAAAGTGTAAACTCGTTCAAAGGCTCTTTCTACATTGGCAACCGTCGCCAAGACCCATTCATTTGAAAAACTAAGAAGTGGGTCATTTGGGTCGTAGGTGTGTAGAAGCGCCAAAACTGTAGCCACATCTAGACCAGAGCGAGAGGTGTTCAAGGTGGTGACAATGTAACCTGCACTTGAATTGAAGTGTTGGCCGAGGGCCCATGAGATTTGTTCAGCTTGTTGTGAATACCATTCTGCGGCACTGATATCGTTGGCGGCTCGTGCCAATAAGGCTCCTTGTCTTAGCGCGCGAAGCTGAGCCATACGCGTATAAAAATGGTCGCCCATCGTTTCTTCCCAAAGATCAAAGCACGGCTCTTGCCAGTGATGAGAAACGTATTCGAGGTCTTTCTTGATGGGGCTTATGGCGGGAAGTTCTGCTTTGTATAAATTCTTTAATACAAAATCCTTGTGTCCTGCTTTCCAGAGGATTGAAGCCCAATTCATTAAGGTGACGGCTCTTAAGGCAGGGCCATCATTTTGTGGTCGCCCCCAAGGCAAGTCGTAGGGTCTGCCGTCTACGAAATACTTGGCTTCGCCCAAGCCTCCCGGGCCATTTTTAGGCTGAATAGTTCTCACCCATGTGAGGTAGTCAAACATGAGTTCGTTGATTTCTTCAGGGTTGAAGTAATTGGATGCTTCTAACTCTTGAACGACGCTGTTCATGACGAGTGCTCCGTCTCGAACCCAATGATAGTAGTAATCTGGATCGTGTCTTGATGGAGAGGCAATGACCACTCCTCGAAGAGAATCACTTGGTGAAACGTTGTCGAGTAATTTCACCCATGAGACATACTCTTGATTTACGAGCCAATTCTCAAAATCTTCCGATTGATCGAAAGTGGTAGCTGTAATTTGTCTTTTAATCCCATTGTTTGCGGATGCAGTGATCGATGCAATGATCGTCACACAAAGTATTAAGATTTTCTTGTTCATGCGTTGTGCCCTCCAAAATGCTCCACTATAAGCTATCAGAATTCTAACCGTCTTCAAGTCGTTAGAGCAGAGGAGTTCGTAAAAGGTGTTGAGTTTAGGAACGATTGATTTTGTTGTGATTGGAATTTATTTCGCGATCATCCTTATCTTAGGAGTGGTGATCGCTATTCAGGAGAAGAGAAGCGGCTCTTCTGGTGAAGACTACTTTGTCGCAGGGCGTAGTTTGGGTTGGGTTGCTATTGGGGCATCGCTCTTCGCCTCTAACATTTCGAGCGAGCATTTGATCGGGCTTTCTGCAGATGGCTTTAGAACTGGTTTGGCCGTAGGAAACTACGAATGGTTTGCCAGTGTTGTTTTGATTATCTTGGGAGCCGTTTTCGTGCCTTTTTATGTGGGGTCTAAAATCCAAACTTTGCCAGAGTTTCTTGAAAAGAGATTTGGCTCAGCTGCTCGAAGTTACTTGAGCGGCGTTACAATGCTTGCCAACATTTTTGTTCGAATTTCGACAGCCTTGTTTGCAGCCGGTGTTGTTATGGAGAGCATGTTTGGCGTGAACTTTTGGGTTTCAATTGTTGTTCTTTCTGTCGTCACAGTGGCCTACACCGCTATTGGTGGTTTGAAGGCGGTTGTATACACAGATGTCTTGCAAACTGTAATTTTGCTAGCGGGGACCATCCTTCTTAGTGTGATCGCATTGGATAAAGTTGGTGGATGGGATTCTCTGAGGGCTCAGTTAGATGACTCTATGTTTACTATGATCAAGCCAGCTTCGGATAAAGAGATGCCATGGACGGGGCTTGTTATTGGGGTTCCAATTTTGGGTATTTGGTATTGGTGTACCGACCAAGTGATTGCTCAGCGAGTTTTAGGTGCACGCAACATTCACCAAGCTCGAATGGGAACTATGTTTGCGGGTTTCTTGAAAATACTTCCGGTCTTTTTGTTTGTTCTTCCAGGTCTTTGTGGCCGTGTTCTTTTTCCAGAAGTAGAAGCAAAAGAAATCTTTCCAACCCTCGTTATGAATTTGTTGCCAGTTGGAATGAAGGGCTTGGTGGCAGCCGCTTTGATTGCAGCTCTTATGTCCTCTATTGATTCCACTTTGAATTCAACTTCAGCTTTGTTCTCCCTCGACTTTTATAAGAAATGGTTTCCAGCGAGCGATGAGAAACGGGTGGTTAGGGTTGGCCAGATGGTCACTTTGGGGGTGATGATTTTTGGTTTGCTTTGGGTTGAAGTCGTTCGTCGCCAAGAGTCCTTGTTCCAGTATCTTCAAGCTGTGAATGCCGCAATAAGTCCTCCCATTGCTGCGGTCTTTTTGTTTGGGGTGTTTTCAAGACGAGTTAATCACAAAGGGGCTGTTTCAGCTTTGATGACTGGTCTTGGGGTTGGCGCATTTTTCATAGTTTACCCAATCCTGGCCAAATCAATTCGCGCTGGAGGCGGAGAACCTTTAGCTATGCTGAACTGGGTTGAAACTCTTCCTTTCTTGTTGGCGGCTGGGGTGAACTTTGCTTTATCGTCTTTTGCTATGGTTACTGTTTCCTTGGCTACCGAGCCTCCTACTGCAAAACAAATTGATGGACTAACTTGGGCTTCGGTCGAAGACATTGTGACTCGATTGAGCACTCCCGGAGAGCGCCTTAGCTTCAAGGTTCTTGCCTGTATTCTTGGAGTTTGTTTAATTAGCCTTTGGATAAAATTCAGCTAAGGGGATCTCATTTTTTTTATTGAAATTCAAAAGGCATCAGAGCATGGAAGCTTTGATGCCTTCGATAGTTTTAGAGCTTTCAGAACTTAGGCAGCGATGCGATCGTCGATTAGAATCTCGTCCAAAAATTCGTCGAAACTAAAATCTTGTGCAAGACAATCCCTGAGGACTTCTTCTAGATCTTCGTCTTCTGGGTTGATGTCCAAGAAGCTAAAGAGGTCGTTTTTGGTCACCGCCCAACTAATTCGAAATTGATCTTCCTCAAAGTCGAGTTCCATGAGTTCGGCTTCTCTGTGGAAGTCGGTGGTAGTCTTACCGCCCTTATATTCAAGCAAATCAGTATAAGCTTCTTTTGCACGTCGTAAGTCCATGGATGAATTCTGACAAATTTCAGGGTCTTTGAGGGTGAAGATTTAGCAAAGTTTAAATAAAGAATTTCAACACTTTAGCTATTGGATAAGTGTTGAACGATCCAGGCCACAAATAAACACTTCGAAACGATCGGAAACTAACGAGTTCTTAACGTTAAAAGAAGATTTAGTTAAGGAATCGGTTTCAAGGTGTTT
>Ga0210043_1002635_pt1 | contig 11511 bp, 11 predicted proteins | sample CryGeymet201501t_FD_183990 | JGI IMG/M metagenome (GOLD analysis project Ga0210043, IMG submission 183990) | Groundwater microbial communities from Crystal Geyser aquifers in Utah, USA - Crystal Geyser metaG 2015-01t (SPAdes) (version 2) | ecosystem: Environmental > Aquatic > Deep subsurface >... | reverse complement strand
AACCCGTCCCAACCATTGCGTAGCAGATAATACTCAATATCTGCACGGATTGTAGCGTTGTCGTTTGCGATTATTGTAATCGCAATATTGCCGAACTCTTGCCAGTCCGAAGCACGAAGTAGCGGGAAGTAATCTATCTCACTTTCGGCTTTTGGTAATTTTGGAAAGTTTCGGGAATACCTTACCCGTCGCCATGACTTCGGAAATCTTGTTTTCATGCTATCCTTGAATAGGTACTTTGCAACGTATCTGGACGTTGCCCTCACACTATCTGCTACCGATATGTCATAGACATTGCCTAGACCCGCTTTAACAATTTGTTTTTGCAATTTGTCACTTCCCAATACATCAGTTAGTACCATTTTTTGCTCTTTTTTTGAGTATTTCAGAACACGGTCACGGACATAAATGTCGTCAGGGTAATAGGTTGTCAAAATGTGACTATGGGGATGACCGCGCCCTTGCCGCTCTGTGACTTGAACGTACGACCAAAACACGTTACGTTTTTTCGCGTGTTTTCTCAGATTAGTTAATAATCGGTTAGTCCAAAGCATATAGTTTTCCTCAGCTTCAGCCAGTGGCATATCTCTACCTTTGCACGTCAAAGTTACGAAATAAATTTTGCCGTGTTCATTGTGTAGTAACTCTAACCCGCTAACGATACGTCCATACTCTTGTTTTGCTCTTTCGATACCGCAACGTGGACAATCCCAGTGGTTGCAACACGTTTGGTATAAGTTCCATGCCGTATCTAATTTGTCGCGGTATGCGACAAGCGGGGCACCATATGTGCACGTTTCGTTATTTTCTTTCATTTAGTTTTCTCATATAAGATGGGGAGAAGGTCAAAAACAAAAGCATAAGTCATTGCAGTTTAACTCTCCTTTGAGTAAAAAGTTTGACTTATGCTTAATGGGTCAAGAAGAGCAGGCTATTGGTCTTCGTATTCGTATTCAAATATCCATAGACAATCGCAGCAAATTTCATAGCCGGTCAATTCACTGTCTTCGACTTCCTCCCCCGATAGTGGCGTGCCACAATATTCACACGTTAAATCATTCATTTCTGAACTTCCATATAAGCACTTGCAAAACAAGCCACTTCGTTAATTAAAGCATTTCCTGACAAACCAAAAATGTCGCATTCAGGATACTCCTCAAATTGCAATGCTTCGATATTATCGAAGTGGTTGCCTTCGCCATGACTGATGACCATACGATCATCAGTAACTAGAACTCGCACGTTTATACCGCTGAACGGGTCCATGTCTGTAAGAATAAAAAAGTGTTCTGTAGCGGGCGTTGGATGTTTTCTAATTGCAAATTCCATTTTATATCGCCTTCATTCATGTAATCCATAAATACCGTTTTGACGCCAGTGTTGCAGCGCGTTTTTTGCAAGCTCTTTGACGCTGTGAACGTCTAAAAATTTTGACAATACAGTGTGGCGTATCAATACGTTTATCCGCACCTTGCCACGTCTCAAGATACCGCAATCTGCATATATTTCAGGTATGTATTCTGAAATATACGGTCTATCGAAAACATACCAGATGATAGCGCCGTACTCCTGGCGGTAATCATCGACCATGATAGTTACGTTCAATTCATTCATTAGTAGTTTTTCACCTTGAATGAATTGCGTGTGGCTTGTCGGTACGGTTCTTGTATCATCTCTACGTCACCTTCATGTACTAACTCATACAGTAAATTCATTAAGTGTGATGATGGACACATACCCGTTTGACGCGCAACGTCACGCATGGACAATGGTGTTTTACTGCAGTTTAATATATGAAATATCTCGTTTAGCCTATCCTGTTTGCGCTTAGATTTATAATATATCATTTTCCCGTCCTTTTTCCCGACCAATTACAAAAGTCCTAATATGCTTGATTGCACAGTTATCTGCCTCAAACACACCGATATAGTACAGCTTGTTAGTTACTGAGCACACGTTCCATACATGCGACTTCCCTTCCCACTGTTTCGCTATCAATATTTTGTGTTTAACGTGAATCAATTCACGTCAAAAACAGATTAACATGAAGTGTTTCACGTTGCAAGTTACAAAATACAAACATAAAAACAAAGGTCAAAAGATGCTTTGAAGTGGAAGGTCAAAAGCAAGAACGCCACTGGGGGGGGGTAGTGGCGTTTCTAAGGGTTTTAAGGCTTATTGAGTAGGTTATCTATGAATCTTACTACCATAGACCTATAGTGCTCTATTGCGTCCGCGTGACGCCTATCATCCCGATAGATGATATAGAGCAAGATTGCCACGATGGACACTGTATTGGCTACGCTAGCGATTGTAGAGAGTTCTGTATCCATTAGACAATTGCGCCGTCGAATGCTTGTACAGATCGGTCAATTAGTAATCTTATTTTCAGATTCCAAGTTATGTCTACCGTGTTTCCGGTCGTCTCCGCAATCAGGTTGTATACACCACTTGCAATAGAGACTGAATCTATGGGTCCGGACCATACAAACGCTCGCTTAGTCCATAATGATTCATTGCCAGAATCCCCCCAAAATAGCGCTCTATCTTGCGATACACCTTGTACTTCCAGTAATGCCTTTTGTGTAGTAATCGAAGTTCCATCTGCTAGTAGTGCTAAATTGCCATTGCCACTAGATATTACTGATGATTCTATATACACGCCAACACAACCGGGGAACTTACCGGAAAAATCATTAAACTCGTGCCTATCCGACGTATTCGGACTAAGGAATGTATCAGCCCAAACATACTCTTGTGATAACCAAAATTGCGCGTTCAGCACAATCGGCAATTCTGGCAACCCTTGTGGTTGCGGCAGTGTTGAAGGTCGAATCGCACCACTTTGTTCATAAAGCAGTGCGCATAATCCTTCGTTTGAAGCACCCTTTGACAGTGGTATCCGATTATTGAGTTTTTGCATATTCATAACTTGAACAAATGCTGTCATGAAAACACTCGGAAGGAAAATAAAACCGTCGATGACCGTGCCCCAAAAATTCGGGAGTTTGAACGTCCACTGGCGCAACTCCTCACGGGTAAAGGATGTTATCTGCGAGTTGCTACCGAACACACCAATAAACGCAATTTGTGCTTCTAATATCAAGTCAATGTCATCTAGTGCAGATATTATCTGATTTTCTGATTGCAAAATTGCGCGTTCAAAGGTTTCTTGGACAGCATTAACAATATCCCCGGTGCCAAGTGATATTCCGCCTAGTGCATCTGTAATTGCGTCAGGGGCGGTTTCGCCTAAATCGACTAAAGCCTTGACTTGCTCTACAAACTCTACCGCTTGCTTAAAGATGTACGGAACAATATAAGCCGCAATATCGCATGGTGTAGCGGTTGAGTTTCCCGCGCTATTTACAATATTTTGACCAAAGCCGCTGGCGGTGCCCGACGCGTTATTTAACGCTTGTCCCGTTTCGCCGCAACCGCAACCGCAACCGTAAAAGTTTACAATCATGTCTTCCTCACATTCTATTGTTAGATTTTGCCCGTCCCATTGAAGTGGAAAGCTATCCTTGCCATTATTGCAATTCTTAGCAGATATTAGCGCAATCTTTAGTTCTGATGATATTTTCAATACGTCGCCACTGGTTGCGTTTGTCCAACGTGTTTTCCAACCCGCAACTTCGGCTGCGTTGTAAAGCATCGCTACTTGACGATCGGTCAATTCATAGCATCGCTTTGTGTTCGCTATTTTGTCTAGCGCTAACTTGTCAAAGGTTATTGCCTTCGCGCCACGCTTAAACATTATGATAACTTTGCAATTACAACGCTTGCAAAGTTAGTACTAGAAAACTGAGCTGGCAACCCTTGTCCGACGTTTGTGGTATAAAGCTGCAAGGTTACATCCGATGTTATTGGCAATGAAAAAATAGCCACATTTGGCATATAGAACTCTGTTTCGACTGCAACCTGCGACGTTGTAGTACTTGCGTTGCTCAGCGCGTTACTTGAGGTTTGGCTATAAAGCCGCAACCCGTAATCTGCATTAAAATAGTACCGACTAAAGGCATACGCAAAGTAGCCACCACTATCTAATCGTATGGTTGTAGCACCCCCAACCAATGATGCCCAAGTACCTGAATTTTGCACAGATATAGTATTGAGCGGAATGTTATTCCACACGTTAGCGCTTGGCGTAAATGGATATACGCTTGCGGGTAGAACATAACTAGCGATTGCAAATTCCATTGATGACTGCACCCCGTCCGTTGTTGCAAAAATTGATGATAAGAATGTTTCCCATGCGTCCCATTGCACATTGGTCATAACTTCCCATATATCCCTGTTTTGGGATATAGAAAAAAAAGACTGCAATACTGCAATCTCTTTTGATGTTAAATCGTATGATTGCACTAGCGTATCATCATAAATATCATAATCCGATACGCTAGCGTTTATGTCGATTTTCATCACTATGCTGGCAAGTTAGTAGAACCACTACGCACGAAAACCCGTTTCCCGCCAATTGTGCCGTTTGTGCCAAGCGAGGCATCCAGTAACTCCCCGTCGCTAAGTGTCCAACCCACACCGGAAACAAACTTACTTGTGAATGCCGTCCATGTAGCAGCAGAAGGATCAAGGCTGTTTCCCGACATAATTGCTGCTTTCGGTGAAGGAAGATTGATAGCATATTTTTTATTACCAATCAGATAAACCTGAGCAGCAACCCGTTCAAAAACTCGCGAGTTTGCTGCAGGAGTAGCAGTTATGTTTGTTACTTCGGTCAACTCACGTTTAATAACAGCGCTATCGCTTATTGCAACAATAGCATCTTGCAGATCGCTTGCTGCTGTTACTGCCGCTGAATTTAACGCAAACTCGCCTTCGTACGCGCGGCTTGTCGTGCCTTCAACAGAGTCTAAAAATGTGAACGTTACCCGATATAATGCCATTTTACCCTCTTTTATTTAGCTAATTTTGCTAGCAAAATTATACACCTGCAATGGTTTCGATGCAACAACTACTTGAATTTCAGCAACCCGTCCCAACCATTGCGTAGCAGATAATACTCAATATCTGCACGGATTGTAGCGTTGTCGTTTGCGATTATTGTAATCGCAATATTGCCGAACTCTTGCCAGTCCGAAGCACGAAGTAGCGGGAAGTAATCTATCTCACTTTCGGCTTTTGGTAATTTTGGAAAGTTTCGGGAATACCTTACCCGTCGCCATGACTTCGGAAATCTTGTTTTCATGCTATCCTTGAATAGGTACTTTGCAACGTATCTGGACGTTGCCCTCACACTATCTGCTACCGATATGTCATAGACATTGCCTAGACCCGCTTTAACAATTTGTTTTTGCAATTTGTCACTTCCCAATACATCAGTTAGTACCATTTTTTGCTCTTTTTTTGAGTATTTCAGAACACGGTCACGGACATAAATGTCGTCAGGGTAATAGGTTGTCAAAATGTGACTATGGGGATGACCGCGCCCTTGCCGCTCTGTGACTTGAACGTACGACCAAAACACGTTACGTTTTTTCGCGTGTTTTCTCAGATTAGTTAATAATCGGTTAGTCCAAAGCATATAGTTTTCCTCAGCTTCAGCCAGTGGCATATCTCTACCTTTGCACGTCAAAGTTACGAAATAAATTTTGCCGTGTTCATTGTGTAGTAACTCTAACCCGCTAACGATACGTCCATACTCTTGTTTTGCTCTTTCGATACCGCAACGTGGACAATCCCAGTGGTTGCAACACGTTTGGTATAAGTTCCATGCCGTATCTAATTTGTCGCGGTATGCGACAAGCGGGGCACCATATGTGCACGTTTCGTTATTTTCTTTCATTTAGTTTTCTCATATAAGATGGGGAGAAGGTCAAAAACAAAAGCATAAGTCATTGCAGTTTAACTCTCCTTTGAGTAAAAAGTTTGACTTATGCTTAATGGGTCAAGAAGAGCAGGCTATTGGTCTTCGTATTCGTATTCAAATATCCATAGACAATCGCAGCAAATTTCATAGCCGGTCAATTCACTGTCTTCGACTTCCTCCCCCGATAGTGGCGTGCCACAATATTCACACGTTAAATCATTCATTTCTGAACTTCCATATAAGCACTTGCAAAACAAGCCACTTCGTTAATTAAAGCATTTCCTGACAAACCAAAAATGTCGCATTCAGGATACTCCTCAAATTGCAATGCTTCGATATTATCGAAGTGGTTGCCTTCGCCATGACTGATGACCATACGATCATCAGTAACTAGAACTCGCACGTTTATACCGCTGAACGGGTCCATGTCTGTAAGAATAAAAAAGTGTTCTGTAGCGGGCGTTGGATGTTTTCTAATTGCAAATTCCATTTTATATCGCCTTCATTCATGTAATCCATAAATACCGTTTTGACGCCAGTGTTGCAGCGCGTTTTTTGCAAGCTCTTTGACGCTGTGAACGTCTAAAAATTTTGACAATACAGTGTGGCGTATCAATACGTTTATCCGCACCTTGCCACGTCTCAAGATACCGCAATCTGCATATATTTCAGGTATGTATTCTGAAATATACGGTCTATCGAAAACATACCAGATGATAGCGCCGTACTCCTGGCGGTAATCATCGACCATGATAGTTACGTTCAATTCATTCATTAGTAGTTTTTCACCTTGAATGAATTGCGTGTGGCTTGTCGGTACGGTTCTTGTATCATCTCTACGTCACCTTCATGTACTAACTCATACAGTAAATTCATTAAGTGTGATGATGGACACATACCCGTTTGACGCGCAACGTCACGCATGGACAATGGTGTTTTACTGCAGTTTAATATATGAAATATCTCGTTTAGCCTATCCTGTTTGCGCTTAGATTTATAATATATCATTTTCCCGTCCTTTTTCCCGACCAATTACAAAAGTCCTAATATGCTTGATTGCACAGTTATCTGCCTCAAACACACCGATATAGTACAGCTTGTTAGTTACTGAGCACACGTTCCATACATGCGACTTCCCTTCCCACTGTTTCGCTATCAATATTTTGTGTTTAACGTGAATCAATTCACGTCAAAAACAGATTAACATGAAGTGTTTCACGTTGCAAGTTACAAAATACAAACATAAAAACAAAGGTCAAAAGATGCTTTGAAGTGGAAGGTCAAAAGCAAGAACGCCACTAGGGGATAGTGGCGTTTCTAACGGCTTTAAGGCTTATTGAGCAGATTGTCTATGAAACGCGCTACCATAGACCGATAGTGTTCTATGGCGTCCGTGTGGCGCTTGTCGTCACGGTAGATGATATAGAGTAGGATTGCCACTATAGATACCGTGTTGGCTACACTGGCAATAGCTGAAAGTTCTGTATCCATCAGGCGCCTATCACGACAAATATTTCACTAACACTTGAAACCCATGTGTTCGAATTTTGAGTCATTTCAAGCGTTAATTCACCGGAAACGTAACTGCCTGTTGCAAAATTGCCAACCGAAACAGCATAGTCGCTGTTGTTTATGACCATTGTCGTAGCGGCACCAAAACCCGCCAGCAGTGGTTCATTCTCAACTTCACCAAGAACAATACCAGATATGATTGTCCCGTTAATTTTTGCATGTATGGTTGCTGATGTTCCGAAACCGCCCCCGCTATTCGTGGTTTTCCAAGCAACCGCGTAAATTGGAGTTGAAAAATCAGCAATCGTAAGTTTATCACCAACAATTGAAAATGTTTTCGACACAGAGAATTGCAGTAGCTTGTAGCTAGTGTCAGAGAATATCTCTATAAATTCCGTTTGTTCAGGAAGAAAGTCATTACCAACTTCACACGATATAGCTATTTCAGCAAGTCGGGCATTGTAGAACGCTATGAGACTTGACGTTACCCACAAGTCAAGGACCATCCTCACGGGTACACCATTTACTATCATAGGTGCTTTTTGTGTCCATTTATATAACTGTGATCTTGACACTTTGCCTGTAAATCCCCAAGCGCTTTCTAGTGCTGTTACGACTTGTGGCGAGAACAGCGCACTATATACCTGTGATTCCGTGTACTCCCTCAAGGTATCAATGTCGTTATTATTACCGCTGAAAAATTCATAGATTGTATCCGCCACTTCAACGGTTTCTGATATTAACTCAAATTGGTCACTGGCAATAGACACTGCACCGATTGCGGCACTAGCATAGTCATATGCGCGTTTTAACAGGTATGCCGTAGCTTTCTGAGCATAACAATTTGCATTGCTTTCAGATACCGTCCCTATCCCGACAATTGCGCTGTTTTCGGGGGCGTCATTTGTGGGCAATGGTAGCCCGCTTTCGTCAATTTGCACTGATGATAACTCGTAGAAACGGGTATCATCACAGCCACATTTTTGTTGTAGATATGCTTTGCCGCCAAAAAATACCACTTCCAGGCAAGCCATTTCTTCCTCACTTTCGATACTATTGGACACATATTTTATTATCTCTTTAGCTTCTGTGACACTTGGTACCGATTGTGCACATGGTGCATTTTCGGGGTCAGCAATGTACCCTAGCGCTTGCCAGAATGGAAATAGGTGTTCATTCTGTCTACCCAATCCAAGCGCTAGCCCACCTTCTTCTACGCATTGCATAATCAATAACAATGTTTCTTGATTTACGCAAAGCGGCAATAAAAAAGACGCAATCACGGGGATTGCGTCAGGTTGTTCTAGTTCTATGCCAGTGTTAAACATAGAAAGTTTATGGCTGAACTATATCATCGATTGGTTCTACTAATGCGATAATATCGGGACTTGTGGACGGTTTCATGGCGCGGCGTGCGCGGTTTCCGCCAACAAAAACGAATGTGTTCGCCGGGGCGTATGAGTTGTTTACAAGGTTTTCAATATCTCGGATTAGTTCCGCGAGGATGCGCTCCCCCGTACCAGCAGTAGCAGCAATATTTGGAACCACGAGATTGATGCTATCACCGGAAAATAGCCGCTTTTTTGGTCCCGGAATTGCGACGCTAAAAACATCTTGGTCATTATTTTCAAAGCGTAAATTCATGGTCACATTTGGTCCATATGCATCATCATATGCTTGCACATTTGCGGGCGAAACGCCATTTTCTAATGATTCAGTTTGTGACCTTACGCCAAAATTAGACGCGCTTGCTAACGCAACCCGCAAGGCGCTAATTTCACCGGCTGAATAGTCAAAGTCACCAAGCAATCCGTTTCCAAACTGCACGCTGAAGGAATACCCGCCAGCATATTGCAATTTGTACGAAACCGCGCGGCTGTTGCGCACATTTACATCTAGTGCACCACTAATCCAATCAGGCATTTTTTTCTCTCCTTGCCGCTAGCGGCATTATAATTAATTGGTTATGCATGTATACCAATTATGTTATACCAGAATCATCTGGATGTAAAGCACTTTTGAATTTCAGTAACCCGTCCCAACCATTGCGTAGCAGATAATACTCAATATCTGCACGGATTGTAGCGTTGTCGTTTGCGATTATTGTAATCGCAATATTGCCGAACTCTTGCCAGTCCGAAGCACGAAGTAGCGGGAAGTAATCTATCTCACTTTCGGCTTTTGGTAATTTTGGAAAGTTTCGGGAATACCTTACCCGTCGCCATGACTTCGGAAATCTTGTTTTCATGCTATCCTTGAATAGGTACTTTGCAACGTATCTGGACGTTGCCCTCACACTATCTGCTACCGATATGTCATAGACATTGCCTAGACCCGCTTTAACAATTTGTTTTTGCAATTTGTCACTTCCCAATACATCAGTTAGTACCATTTTTTGCTCTTTTTTTGAGTATTTCAGAACACGGTCACGGACATAAATGTCGTCAGGGTAATAGGTTGTCAAAATGTGACTATGGGGATGACCGCGCCCTTGCCGCTCTGTGACTTGAACGTACGACCAAAACACGTTACGTTTTTTCGCGTGTTTTCTCAGATTAGTTAATAATCGGTTAGTCCAAAGCATATAGTTTTCCTCAGCTTCAGCCAGTGGCATATCTCTACCTTTGCACGTCAAAGTTACGAAATAAATTTTGCCGTGTTCATTGTGTAGTAACTCTAACCCGCTAACGATACGTCCATACTCTTGTTTTGCTCTTTCGATACCGCAACGTGGACAATCCCAGTGGTTGCAACACGTTTGGTATAAGTTCCATGCCGTATCTAATTTGTCGCGGTATGCGACAAGCGGGGCACCATATGTGCACGTTTCGTTATTTTCTTTCATTTAGTTTTCTCATATAAGATGGGGAGAAGGTCAAAAACAAAAGCATAAGTCATTGCAGTTTAACTCTCCTTTGAGTAAAAAGTTTGACTTATGCTTAATGGGTCAAGAAGAGCAGGCTATTGGTCTTCGTATTCGTATTCAAATATCCATAGACAATCGCAGCAAATTTCATAGCCGGTCAATTCACTGTCTTCGACTTCCTCCCCCGATAGTGGCGTGCCACAATATTCACACGTTAAATCATTCATTTCTGAACTTCCATATAAGCACTTGCAAAACAAGCCACTTCGTTAATTAAAGCATTTCCTGACAAACCAAAAATGTCGCATTCAGGATACTCCTCAAATTGCAATGCTTCGATATTATCGAAGTGGTTGCCTTCGCCATGACTGATGACCATACGATCATCAGTAACTAGAACTCGCACGTTTATACCGCTGAACGGGTCCATGTCTGTAAGAATAAAAAAGTGTTCTGTAGCGGGCGTTGGATGTTTTCTAATTGCAAATTCCATTTTATATCGCCTTCATTCATGTAATCCATAAATACCGTTTTGACGCCAGTGTTGCAGCGCGTTTTTTGCAAGCTCTTTGACGCTGTGAACGTCTAAAAATTTTGACAATACAGTGTGGCGTATCAATACGTTTATCCGCACCTTGCCACGTCTCAAGATACCGCAATCTGCATATATTTCAGGTATGTATTCTGAAATATACGGTCTATCGAAAACATACCAGATGATAGCGCCGTACTCCTGGCGGTAATCATCGACCATGATAGTTACGTTCAATTCATTCATTAGTAGTTTTTCACCTTGAATGAATTGCGTGTGGCTTGTCGGTACGGTTCTTGTATCATCTCTACGTCACCTTCATGTACTAACTCATACAGTAAATTCATTAAGTGTGATGATGGACACATACCCGTTTGACGCGCAACGTCACGCATGGACAATGGTGTTTTACTGCAGTTTAATATATGAAATATCTCGTTTAGCCTATCCTGTTTGCGCTTAGATTTATAATATATCATTTTCCCGTCCTTTTTCCCGACCAATTACAAAAGTCCTAATATGCTTGATTGCACAGTTATCTGCCTCAAACACACCGATATAGTACAGCTTGTTAGTTACTGAGCACACGTTCCATACATGCGACTTCCCTTCCCACTGTTTCGCTATCAATATTTTGTGTTTAACGTGAATCAATTCACGTCAAAAACAGATTAACATGAAGTGTTTCACGTTGCAAGTTACAAAATACAAACATAAAAACAAAGGTCAAAAGATGCTTTGAAGTGGAAGGTCAAAAGCAAGAACGCCACT
>Ga0210043_1002632_pt1 | contig 11533 bp, 22 predicted proteins | sample CryGeymet201501t_FD_183990 | JGI IMG/M metagenome (GOLD analysis project Ga0210043, IMG submission 183990) | Groundwater microbial communities from Crystal Geyser aquifers in Utah, USA - Crystal Geyser metaG 2015-01t (SPAdes) (version 2) | ecosystem: Environmental > Aquatic > Deep subsurface >... | reverse complement strand
GCCGCCCCGGCCTGCCCTCGCGTAGGTCGACCGCCAACCATTCACCCCTTCCCACCATTCACCCCTTCTACCAACCCTCTCATCCGTAGTCCACCACCCCCCAACGTTCCGCGCCCCGCGCGACATTGAGGCGCGGGACGCGGGACGGGGGTTAGGGGGGCGTCGAGGTATGCCCCGGCCTCATCCTGCGTCGACGGGCTGGTGCTTGTGGCCCTCGGCCTCGGGCTCTGCCAGCGCGCCCACCGCCGCCACCACATCCGTGCCGCACGGCGCGTGTCGGATGCTCTTTCGCGTCTCGTAGGTCAGCCCTTCCAGGAGCCGCCGCACGGCGTGGTCCAGCTCGAGGATGGCTTCCACGGCGCGCCCGCGCGCCCGATCGACCTCGAGCAGGAGCCCTGGCACCTGGTCAGGCTCCATGATGACGGGCCGCAGCGTCCATCGGCCACCTGGCAGACGGCGAGCCTGCAGGCGGCGGGCATGGTAGCGCACGGTCGAAGCCTCCACCTCGAGGCTGGCCGCTAGATCGGCCAGTAGCAGGCCGTGCAGCGGGGCCGTGCGAAGGGCTGATTGCACCAGGTCTCGGGTGGTGCTCAAGCGTCACCACCGGGGCCGATCGGGATCAGCGCGTCCTTCGTCCAATCGGGCCAACTGAAGGGCACACCTTCGCGCACCGCCCACACGATCGCAGCCGCAGCGCCAAGCGCCGTGTAGTCTACGGACAGTAGGCCGCGCGGTGACAGGATGATCGCCTTGTATTGGCTGCTCTCCGGCGTCTGGTGGACCCCGAGAGCGATCACCATCAGGGCTGCTGTCCCGTGGATCTTGAGCGTCCGTTCCACCATGTCTGGCAGCAGATCATGAGGGACCCCGCCAGCCCGCACCAGCCGCCCCCACCGGATCGCCTCGTTCTGCTCAAGCCATTCGATCGCGTCACTCGTCGTTCGCATCGTGCCTCCTGTGCCACGGGTAGCACCCGCTCTCGTGTTGGCGATCGCCGTCGCAGACGATCGGTGTGCTGCTGTCTCCATCCCAATCCCTGGAGCTGCATGATGCCTCGCTCCACTCATCGGGATCGGCGTGCCGCAAGGGCTCGCCCTCGGCTAGCCCCATTCGTCCGACCTTCCACGTGCCGTCTCCGTGGTCGATGGCGTAGCGGCCATGCCCGTAGACGGCGCCGTGCCCCTGGCCCTTGACGCTCCATCCGGGCGGCACGGCCTGGACGCGGGACCGGGTGACCACCGCATCCACGTGGAGCAAGGGCACGTCCACACCGCCTCTCTCGTACTGCAGCGCCAGCCCCGCCGTGCGTGCGTAGGCGTGCGCGGTGATCTCCCCTGCAACGTCGGGCCGGTGCCCGTAGTCTCGGATGACGTTCTGCCTCCAGGTCACCGTCACGGGCTCGCCTCGTTCTCCGAGCTCTACCGACGTGACCGCAGCGTCCGGCTCAGCTTCGGTCACGGCCGGCCGCACGAAGCCTGACAGCCCGCCCTGCGAGAGCAGTCGCCCCCAGATCCGCTGGTACACGATCTTTGTGGCCCACGGCTCGTGCTCGAGCAGGGATCGCAGCGTCTCTGTCAGTCGATCCCACCGGCGACGTGGGCACACCGCAGCGCCGCCAAAGCGGGTCATCTTCGCGGCGCCCCCATCGACGGCGGCACGCAGGATCGGGCCCCGCACGGTCGTGATGTAGCGCCCGATCGGCATCGTGACCGGTCCCCACAGTGCCCGCTTGAGCGGGATGTAGGGTTCCTTGGCCTCCACCTCGACGGTGGCCACCAGGCACCACGATTCAGGGTCCTCCAGCGCGCGCATCATGCCGCGCGCATCCACGCGTGACCAGCCGTGATCGCTGTCGGGGACTCCCCGCTCGAGGGCCCATAGGTAGGCGCTCACCTGGTCCAGATAGGTCAGGGTGTGCCCGCCTTCAAGGCGCACGCGCGACCGCCACTCCACCGGCCCCGCGTGGGTGCTGTCCACCATCACGGGGCGCCAGACCTCGGGCGTGCTGCGCACCTGGTCTCGGCCCTCGTCCCGGATGATCGCGGCCAGCGCGGCGGCGCCACCCGTGCCGGCCTTGTGGTTGCCGCTGACCTGCCGCAGCGCGAGGACGGCTTGACCGATCGCGCCCGCTGTCGGATCTTCGCCGTGCAGCTCCCGGGCGATCGCGTCGATCGGGTAGACCACGCCGATCCCCTTGACCGTCGCGCCACTGACGCGACCTGGGGCGCCCCATAGGTACCCGCCGCGCTCTGCTACGGCGGTGACCAGCTGCGGAACTCCTTCGGGCGTGCAGTACCGCAGCACGCGACCGCCGTGCAGGGGTTTGGTTCCGTCGATGATCACCACGGGGATCACCGACGGCGCCCACCGAGCCACGCGGGCAGTCGCGCTACGACCCGGTTGGCAAAGCCCTTGATCGCTGCGTCGAGCCGATCAACCACGGGCAAGGCTGCGGGCGCCCTGGTCTCTGCCTGCCGCTCCAACTCGGCGCGGATCTCCCGCTGCACCTCGGCGCGGATCTCGGCCTGCACCTCGGCCTGTACCTCGGCGCGGATCTCGGCGCGGATCGCTTCCAACTCGGCGCGAGTCAGGGTCACCGCCTCGGGCGGCACCTCGGGCGGCACCTCGGGCGCGTCGCCCTCCCGTGTCTGCTGCTCACTCGGCAGCGTCTCGGGCGCTTCGGGCACATCGCCCTCCTCGACGGGCGGCGGCGGCTCGTCGTCACCCAAGCCGGGCAGCGGCTCGAGCTGCAGGTCCTCGAGGATGCGATCGCTGTCCTGCTCGAACGCGGCGGCATTCAGCGCCTCGGCCGCCTGTCGCTGCGGATCGCTGGCTGCGTAGTCGAGCTGAAGCCCGACGAGCTGCGCAAGCCCCGGCGGCGGGTCCGCGCTGGCAGCATCCCGCTCCACCTCGTCCAGATCGCCCTCAAGCGCATAGGCTGGCGGCGGGGTGAACACCTGCAGCCGGACGCGCGGCTGACTTGCCTGATCGCTTGGCAGCACCGCACGCAACGCAGAGACCACGTGCCGCCATGGCCCGATCCCGGTGTGGACGTCCAGAAGGATCCGCCCCCTACCCATGGCGCCCGCCATGGATAGGGACGTTGATGATGGTGCGGCCGTCGGTCACCCTCTCGAGCATCCCGAGATCGTCGAGCTGCTGCAGGCGCCTGGACGCGGTACCCGCGCACACGCCCCACCGCTGCGCCATTTCCACTCCGGTGGCCCCCTCTCGGGGCACGTCATTGAGCCACAGGCGCGCACGACTCGGCACGTCAGGTGTCGGCGCGTCGCCCACGGCCACGGCGTACAGCATGGGCGGGCGGCCGGCGGTGAGTTCCGTGCTGCGCCACTCTCGCAGCACGCCGGCGCGGCGCGCCGTCTGCGCCAGCCGTCGAGCCTGGTTCGCCTCGACCTGCCACACCTCGGCCAGGTCGGGCGCGGTGTAGGCCCGACCCGCGACCAGATCGAGCACGCGATCGTCCGCTTCCCCTGCCTCGACCTTCTCCGCGATCGCTCGCAGCTCATCCGCCAGCTTAGAACGGGATCCCATCGTCGCCCCCCTGATTACTACCGCCCTGGTCACCACCGCGATCCTGCGGCGCGCCGGCGTGGCGCCGCTCGCCCCGGTCGGCGCGCTGCACGATCCGGGTGCGATCGGCGTTGATCTGCGTCGTGTACCGCTTGATGCCGTCCTTGTCGATGTACTCTCCGTAGTGGATCGAGCCTTCGACGAGGACAAGATCGCCCTTCGCGCCGCTGAACCGGTCAGCCGCCAGATCGAAAAGGGACACGCGGTGCCATTCGGTGACCTCCTCCCACGCCTCGCCGACCTTGCGCGATCGCGCGGTCGCCAGCGACAGGCCCTTGATCGTCGTCCCTGCGGCGGTGACGATCACGCGGGGATCAGCCCCGAGACGACCGATCAGTGTGACACGATTGTACATGTTCTAGCTCCTCATTGGGTTGCTGTGCCAGTCGGCACGGTATGCGGTCCCGTCGGGACCCTTGACACCGGACAGCTCGAGCACGTCCGACGTGCCGGGCCACCGATCGTGGATCGCGTAGAAGGTCACGGCAGCGGTCTGGATCTCGGCCTTGAGCATCCGCTCCACGTAGAGCACGTGCCGGCCTGGGACCCCGCTCACCTGGACGACGTAGACGTCCGTGACGCTGTACTCGTCTGGCGCGGCTTCAGGAGGCAAGCGGGGCGCCTTGAGGTGCTCTCGGAACCAAGACGCGACCGGAACGTCGTTGCAGAACCGCACGCGGGCGGGGAGCCTGACCGACGGCAGTCTCGGGGCGCGGATGTTCGTCTCGAACATCACAGCCCCAGCACGTGGCGCAGATCCAGGATGAAGCCCTCGATCGTCATGCGATCGGGCGTGCCGCCACACTGGCGGATCGCAGCCGCGAGCAGATCGCGGACCTGGTCACGCTCTGTAGGCGTCATCGGGTGATCGGTGGGGACGTGCGCTGCAGCGTCGGTGAGGGTGAGCTGTCCCGGATCGGGCGTGGTGACGTCGATAAACGGGACGCCAGCCTTGACCGTGATCTTGCTGGTCATGACTTCCACTCGCCCAGAATAGGACGCTCCCCGCAGAGAGAGAGCGCAGCGATCTCCGGGATCAAGGCCGCATCGATCCGAGCCTGCCCCTCCTCCTCCGGGCGCCAGGTCCCGCCGCCGTCCGTGTCCTCGACACACCAGAGCGCTTCCTGGCGCGCGACAAAGCGACCGCACCTCGCCTCCCCGGTGAGCGCACTCGTGACGTCGTCGACGGTCAGGTCATCCCCGTAGAGATCGACCAGCACACCGCAGTACTCGACCTGGCCGCCACCCTGGCCGTTGAGCACGGCAAGGGCAGCATCCACATCCTCCCGCGTCGACGCGTACATGACGGCGGTGGCGGTGACGAGCTTCATCTTGTTCATGACAACCTCCAGGCCCCAAGGCCCGCACCAGCTCCGTTGCTGGTGCAGGCCCCTTAACCGTTGCGCGCAACGGCGCAACAGTTTCCCCCTACAGAAACCAGCCGATCGGGAGCCCGCTTCGCTTATATGCGCTTGAAAGCCGCCGAACCATCGGTTCAGTCACAAGCCAGCGCCGCTGTTGAAGCACCAGCACGAGCGCCACCACCAGCAGCCGTGCAGCCTCTTCGTCGTTGGCCGCCGCTGCTGCGTTGTCCAACTCGAGCCGCCAGTCCTTACTCAGGCGCGGGATCATCGCCACCCCCTTGCTGCTGCTGCTGCTGCTCTGCTGCAGCGCGCTGCAGCGCTTCCCACAGTCCGCGCTTGGCCTCATCGGGCCACGAGTCCCAGGCGTTACGTGCGTCTTCACCCGTCCTGACGTCAGACGCGGGTGGCGGTGCCCCCCCACCCATCTTGGACGCAGCCCACATCTTCAGCATTTCCCCGATCGGGCCCGTCATCGCTGCTTCGCCGACCCGCCCGATCGCGTCCGCCATGGCGCCCGCTTCGCCGCCTTCGGCGCGACCGATCAGTTCCGCCATGGCGACTGCCGTTCTCATTTCTGACTCCTTCGCCCGCGTCAGGCCCTCGATCGCGTCTTTGAGCAGGTCTGTCACCACCCTGAGTGTCGTGGGCGCCATGCCCGCCAGCGCAGCGATCGCGTTGTCCTTCGTGTAGTAGGTGCCGTCCCGCTGCGGATCAGTGTCTCCGACGGGGAACGCGGTGCTCACGATGACGTTCCCGGCTTTCCCCTCGCGACGCAGGGCGAACCAAGCCGACGACTTCGGGGCGTTCTTGTGCGCGTTGACCCGCTCGAGCATGAAGGCTGCGATCTCATCCTGGGTATCGACCTCGCGCCAGTCATCCTTGCCCTCACCCCCGAGGGCCGCCGATCGCGTCTCGCCCACGTAGCTGTGGATCCGATGCACCGATCCAGGCTCGATCTTATCTGCCAGCCGCGCCGCCTCACGCGAAAAGTCCGTCCCTGACGTGTTGCTTGACAATTTTTCACCCCTCGAAAAACTGCGGCATGATTGCCGCACCCACCCTACCATGGCACAGTCCGCCCGTCACATCGGGGCGTCGGGCGCCCCCCATCGAAGGAGCACCCATGTCGAGCCCCGCGCTGGTCCAGTACAAGAACGAGATCGCCAAGAAGGACAGCCGGCTCAAGGCCCTGTCCAAGCGGGTACGCGAGTCCAACAGCATGGCGGGCGGCCTCGCCTCGATGCCGGGCACGCTCGCCGGTGGTGCCGGTGTCGGCCTCATGCAGGCGACCATGCCGCAAGGGATCATGGGCGCCCCGCCCGACATCGCGACCGCGCTGGTGCTGCAGGGCGTGGCCCTCGGTACCGGGTCCCGCATGGCGCAGGACGCGGCCAACGGCGCCGCCAGCTGCGCCGTCGCGCGTCTCACCTTCGAGACGGTCACCAAGTACCGCGCGAAGGGCGGCGAGTGATGCACCCTCACGCTGCTCCGCTTGGATACATCGATCTGCCCGTTGTGGCAGGCGTCATCGACGTATCCACGCTGGGCGACGTGATGACTGACACCCAGGAGCCCGCTACCGTCGTCGGTGTGCAGCTACTGGACGTCTCCGGGGCCGCGCAGCTCGGGCCCCTGCTCCTGCAGATCGCACCCCGTGGTGGCGATCGCGTAGCTCTGGTTCCCTACGTGCCCGGACAGGCCCAGGTCGTGGCCACGCGCTTCAGCGCGGTGCGGAACCAGACGTTCAACCTGACTACCGAATCCCAAGAAATCTACGGAACCAGCGGCACAATCCGTGCGATCTTCTGGTCCGTGCCCCAATGCGAGGAGTACTGACATGCCTGCGAATTTTCCGCCTGACGTCAACGCAATCGGTATCGCCATCGGCACCCCGCAGCCTGCCTCCCTCCCTCAAGGGGTCAATGTCGGCGAGTTCGGGTGGGAGCTCGAGCAGGCCCAGGGCACGACCCCTACGTTCGCGGCCGGCCTGACCCTGATCGATTTCGCGGCCAACACCGCGGACCGCATCGGGCCGCTGCTCGATGACCTGGACGCCAGCGCGCACCCAGAGGTCTGGATCCGCACCAACCGCATCAAGATCCTGGTCAGCGCCAGCGTGCTGGACGTCACCGACGATTTCTTGTCCGATCTGATGGCTCAGCTGCGGATCCGGCACAAGAGCATCGGAGCTCGTGATGTGCTCTACTCGCTGCAGGACGCGATCCAGACCCCAAGCTCCGGCGGTCGTGCGGCCACCACCGTGGCCGCGACCACGATCAATGCACCGCAGACCGCACAGTCGTGGGCCAACCTCGGTCTCGGCGTCGATGTTTATTTGCGGCAGGACACTTTCCGCTTGGAGGTCATGGACGCCGTGCCGCTCCCGACCGGTGCCACCGTGCGCCTGCAGGTCTGGTTCGAAGGCCTCTTGGTCTCCAACGAACTCTCCAGCCGCGCGGGCGGCAAATGCGACACCCCGACCCAGGCGCAGATCGCCAACCTGGCCCGCGTCCGCGAGAATCGCTCGTACTTCGCGAAGTAGCCCCACCCCACCCCCTCTCTCGCGCCCCGTGCCGCGCGGCCCATGTCGCACGGTGCGGGGCGTGCCCCGTCTCTCTGCAGGAGGATCCGAGCCATGAGAAAGATCAGCACACCTATCCTCGTGGGTCTGGGGATCGTCGGCGTGACGCTGGCACCCGCCATTGCTCGAGCTGCAGGCGTCGGTGGTGAGGGTGATGGCGGTGATGGTGGCGGCGGCGGTACCCCGAACCGCACCGGGCCCAGCTCCCTGAGCAACGGCTCCTCCGCGTTCCCCTTCGGGTCGGGCACCCCGAACCGCACCGGGCCCAGCTCGGGCGGCGGAGGCGGCCGCAGCGCGGCCGATGCTGCGACGTGGGCCCTCTCCCAGGGCGCGCAGACGAAGTACACCCACCAGGCCACGCGCAACGCGACCGGGGCGGCGGCTGCGGCCGTAGACGAGCTGGAGCAGCGCGGCGGTGGCGCGTGGCGCCGCTTCACCGGCTGGCTCACCGGCAAGGGCGGGCAGGCCGTGCTCGATGCTGCGTCCACAGTGCCGAGCAACTACAAGCGCAGCGACACGAAGGCCGCGATCGACAACTCGTTCAAGTGACGCAGATGAACCCCGCGCTCCTGCTCTTGCTGCTGCCTGTCGCTGCTGTCGCGGCGGCGCGGCGCCCATCGTCCGCCCACCCCGCGTCCAGCGCGAGCGGCAACCGCCAGCAATCCACCTCGACGGGCGGCGGGGGCCGTAGTGCTGCAGACGCGGCGGCCGCCGCGATGGTCAATCTGGACAAGCTTGGTCTAGACCTCGGCCTTGAGCCTGGCTGCGGCGGGTTCGTTGGGCTCGGGCCCCTACTGATCCCGCAAGCCGGCGCATGGGCGCTTGCGGGCGCTCGCGGATCCCGGTGGGTCGTCGCAGGGCGCCGCTACGCACACCAGCACCACGACGTGGAGCAGGCGCTGGTGAACGCGGAGGATGAATTTGTTGAGAGGTACGGGCCGTGCCGCCGCACCCCGAGGATCGTCGGCGCGACCGATGCAGGCTGGCGCCGCTCCCGTGCGGCACGGCGCGCCCTCGAGGCGCGAATGGGGCTACCTGTGCGCAGCCAGACGGCGATCGCCCTGTCGGCAGCCGGGCGGGGCGCTGGCGCACTGTGGCCCACCACGGGGACGCCCCTGGACTATGTGGAGGATCTGGCGGACGAGGACACCGATCCACTGGTAGCGGCCTGGATGGCTGCAGGAGGGCCGACCCCATGAGCAGCTACTACGACACGATCACGACGGCTGCGGCGCAGGCGTCCCTGTGGTGGACCAACCCGGTAGCCGCAGGGGCTGGGGCCGGCGCGCAGGCTGGCGAAGTCGTCTACCAGGCCGGCACCGGGGCGATCGAGGACGCTCAAGAGGCGATCGACGACGCAGCGAAGGGCGCTATCAGCACGGCTGCGATCGTGGTGGTCGGGATCCTCGGGATCGCCTTCTTCGCAGGGCGGCGCCGGTGATCGCGCTCATCCTGATCGCGGCCGCAGCGGTGGCGGTGCTGTCGGCATCCTCTGGAGGTCCCGTGCAAGGGAGCGAGCCCGGTGAATACTTCACGTGGCGAGAACTGACCACGACGTCGCAGGTCGGCGACAACACGCCGACCCCTTCAGCGCGCAAGCGGCTGCGGGACCTGGTTCAGTCCGTCCTGGACCCGTTCCGACGTCACGTCGGCGTCCCGGTCCGCATCACCAGCGGCTACCGGTCCCCCGCGATCAATGCAGCGATCGGCGGCTCGAACACCTCGCAGCACATGCGTGGTGAGGCCGTTGACCTGACCATCGCGGGCCGGTCCTCTCGAGAGATCGCGCGGGCCGTGCTCGCGAGCGGGGTCCCCTACGATCAGCTGATCTGGTACACCGATTCGCCCCACGTCCACGTGAGCTACCGCGCCGGCAGCAATCGCGGCCAGGTCCTGTCTGCCAGCCGCGAAGGCGGTACCTACTACAGTGAGGATCCCTGATGGCCTACACATCCAGCGTGGTGCGCACCGAGCTTGGGCCCGGAGAGGTGCTCTACACCGTCACGGAGAGCGGCGTCGATCCGGCATCGCCGACCGACTACGCCCTGCTCGATCTGCCCGGCGCGATCCCCAACCAGGCTTGTACCGTGCTGACAATCAAGAGCTTGCTGATCCCAGGTGGTCGCGGGTCCCCCACCGTGCGGCCGACGATACGCAACGCACCCAGCACTAGCACCACCGATGGATCGGTGGAGCTGCAGACCGAGACGCCGGCCGCCCTGGTCTACATCGAGCCCAGGGCGGTGTGTCGCGCGAGCGCAGACGGGAGCCTGTACTTCTACTCCACGCCGGACGCCGACACATCGACCGAAACCACGGTGTCTGAGATCCGCGTCCACCTCGGGTGGCCCCGTGGGTAGCGGGGCGTCCGTGCCGGTGTCGCGCGGTGTGTCCGTGCCGGTCGGCGGGTGCGACGACGGAGGTGGGGCGGGCGGCGCATTCACACCGATCGATGCGCTGGCGTGGAACTCCCCGTCGTACAGCCCTGATCTGGATCCTGACGGGCTGTTCAACGGCGCCACCTACGACCCGGAGACCTCGCAGATCTCGATCTCGATCGACAAGGGGATCCAAGCGTTTCCCCGCTCGGCGGTCTACTGGTTCCTCAACAACCTTGCAGCGTGGGCCAGCTCGAGGCAGATCCTCGAGGTGACGATCCAGATCGGGTCCGCCCCCAGCTCCCGGACCACTCGCCCCTGCCTCCTGATCCTCGTCAACGACGGCGAACCGGTGGACGGCATCCCCGCCATATGGGGAGGTGTCGCGTTCAACGCCGACGGCACCACCTGTTCGATCGCAAGGAGTCGGATCAGCACCGGCATGACGATCGACGCAACGACCGTCTCCGCCGCCCACGTGGCAGCGGTGCGCCTGTACTGTGGTCCTAGCGCCAGCGGTGACGTGTGGTGCCCGACGCAGATCCAGCTACTGGACGCAAGCGGCACGGTGCTCGACCAGGCCCAGCAAGACGACGGGGCAGGTGTGGGGACGCCTGGACGGCTCGCCTTCTGCTTCTACCAGCCGGCCGGGACCACGGACGCGACCCCGATCCTCACCACGATCGGCATCTTCTACCGGCTCCTCGGCGACGGGACTTTGCCATGATCGACCCGCTGCCCTACCTCGAGAGCGCGGGGCCGTGGTCGGTGGCGCTGGCCATCGTGATCGGGACCTATCGACTCGCAACACCTCTGGTCTCGCTCATTGTACGCCTTGCCCCCCGCGTGGTATCGGTGCTCGAACACCTGGACAGAGCAGGGATCCGGATACGGGTGGTCCTGCTCACGGAGGATGACGACGATGAAGATCGGAACCAAGCTACTCGAGGTGGCCGCGAGGATCATCGTGGGGGCCCTGGATACGGATGGCGATGGGAGGGTCGAGCTCGACGAGGTGCTAGCGCAGCTGCTACCGCCCTTGGTCGAGGCGATCGAGAAGGCGATCGAGAAGCGCAAGGCCCGCCGCTCCCAGCGTGACGCTTGAGCCGGCCGAGCTGGACGCGGGGCGACGTGGTCAAGGTCGGGGCCACGGCAACGATCCTCGCTGCGCTGTTCTTCTTGCCGTTGGCGCCGGTCGCTGCGATCGCAACGGCCGTCGTGGCCAGTCAGCCCCCCAAGACGAAGGGTACATGACCTGGCACCGCTGGCCCATCGGCGCCCGCGTGCTGCTCAAAGCCCTAGAGCGCGGGAAGCCATCGCTCCGAGCCCGGACGGCAGAGAGGATCGGCAAGGGCCGCAAGCACCAGCCCGCAGATCTCGAGCAGACCGCAGCATGGGGCGCGCGAACCTGGATGACCCCGTGCGGCTACCAGGTCGCCCCGAAGCAACCCCCACCCTAACCCCCTAACCCCCGTCCCGCGTCCCGCGCCTCAATGTCGCGCGGGGCGCGGAACGTTGGGGGGTGGTGGACTACGGATGAGAGGGTTGGTAGAAGGGGTGAATGGTGGGAAGGGGTGAATGGTTGGCGGTCGACCTACGCGAGGGCAGGCCGGGGCGGC
>Ga0210043_1002630_pt1 | contig 11541 bp, 17 predicted proteins | sample CryGeymet201501t_FD_183990 | JGI IMG/M metagenome (GOLD analysis project Ga0210043, IMG submission 183990) | Groundwater microbial communities from Crystal Geyser aquifers in Utah, USA - Crystal Geyser metaG 2015-01t (SPAdes) (version 2) | ecosystem: Environmental > Aquatic > Deep subsurface >... | reverse complement strand
AATAGTTGCTCTTGCAGCGCGTTGCAGGCTGATACGTTGATTTGCATTGTCAAGCTCCATCTGGTTAATCGTTGCTGTTTGTAGCCGCCAAGCCAGGCCAAAACCGGCCAGGGCTGAGGCGATGGCCGACACGCTGGCAATGATCAAGGTGGGGTTGATCATGAAATAGGTCTCAGTACACGTTTGATAGCCCACACGCCGCCGAGAACCAGCAGCGCCAAGGTGCCAAAAAATATGCCCGTCTTGCTCATGCGCTCGGCAGGGTTGTTGTCATCAACCAGCACACGGCCGCGGAAGCCGAATAAGCTATGCAGTGGTGTCGGCAGGTTTGTTGGCGGTGCGTAGTGCGTCAGCTCATGTTTGTCGGTCATGTGCAAAACATGTGGGACAAGCCAGTGGGTTGATTTTCGCAGCACTAGATAGCCACCCTGTCGGTGCCATTGATCGAGGCTGTGCTCAAGACAGTTCATTACTGCCCACCCTGGTGTGTTGCTTGCCTGATGTCGAGCGCGTTATCATTTTCACGCATGATGCGCGACAGGCTCTCGTCAATGCGCTTCCTTGCAATCTCGGATTCGAGCAAATTGATCTGCGCGAGTTGCTCTTTGAGCGTGTGGGCGGCAGCCATGCGCTTCCGAACTGGTGGGGTGATTTTGCTATTCATGCGACTCCTTCCAGGCAAAGTGTTTTTTCGGCGGCGCGGCGCTTTGTCAATCCAGCTAGTGGTACAGCTACACCGAGGATGTGGGCCTTGTTCCAGCGCGAGAGCTGATTACAAGCCCCTTTGATATCACCAGACTTGAGCATTCGCGCTGCGGTTGACTTGGAGACATCACACGCGATACGAGGCCCCATGTTGTAAACAGCATCACCGAACGCGGCAAGCACCCCGGTGGGTAAACCAGGCTGGCAACGCTCAACGGTGTCGAGCGCATGGAGCATGTCCTTATTAAGCAACGCCTTGCACTCATCAAGCGTGTAACGTTTGGCTTTATCAACACCGCCGGTGTGTCCGTAGCACACGGTCAATATACCAGGCGGGTCGGCGTACCACGAAAGCCTAATTCCTTCCGCAGGTATCGCTATCGCCACAGCAAGTGCCATTGCCTTTGCTACATTTTTCGCTTCCATACTGTTATAATCCCTTTATCAACTTTTTGGAGGGCTTATGCCTGTAGTCACAAAAACATGCGCGCATTGCGGGGTTCCGTTTTCGGGTCCAAAGTTCTCTACATGGGATAGGCTTTTTTGTTGCCACGCTTGTTACGCGGAAAGCAGACAAACCATTGCTCCCGGGATGGTCTTTGGCCGACTTACAACTATCTCCAAAGCTGATGGCAAACGGTGGAGCTGTCTGTGCTCCTGCGGCAACACAACAATTACTCCAGTTCAGAACCTCAATTCTGGAAAGGCAAAGAGCTGCGGGTGTTTGGCTGGAGAGATGTCTTCCGCAAGAAGCACAAAGCATGGTGGGCATGGAACCAAGGCTTACCAAGTGTGGGACGCAATGCTTCAACGCTGTACCAACAAGAACTTTAAGCAGTGGGACGACTATGGCGGCAGAGGGATAACTGTGTGTGACGAATGGATGGACTTTTCTAACTTCTTGCGAGACATGAGTCAGCCACCTAAAGGGTTCACCATTGACAGAATCGACAACAATTCTGGATACAACAAAGACAACTGCGAATGGGTAAGTCGAATTGATCAGCAGCGCAACAGACGCAACAGCCACAGAATCACCTTCAATGGGCAAACTAAGCCGATGATTGAATGGGCTGAGATACTCGGTCTGCATATTGGGTCTGTGCATAGCCGATTGCAGAGAGGGTGGACCGAGCTTGAAGCACTTGGCCTTAATATCAGAAACACGCCGAAAAGAACCTCTTACGTCAGGAGCGATGCACGATGGGTGGAGCATGGCGGCAAGAGAATGATTCTTGCTGAATGGTGCAAGGAACTCGGGGTTAATTCCAAGACCGTTTACAGCAGACTCATGCGCGGAGCAACTGAACTTGAAGCGCTTGGGCTGATGTAAGTACACTTGGCGCAGTCCCTCTGCAGGGATAGCCAGCGCGGTAGCAATGACCAGTGCTGATGCTTTGCGCTTGTTGATCATGGCGCAGTAACCACTGGAGTAATGATCACGGGCGCTTGTGTGATCGTGTCAGGTACGACAACCGGCTGGTTGACAATAGGCACAACCTGAACCACATCAGGTACAACAACCGGCGCAAACACCGGCGTGTTGATCGGGTTAGCTTCGGTGCTGTAGGTGCCAGACCCAAGCACGCCTGTACCTGACATCGCCTGCGAGTTGTCGGTGTTAGTCACAGTGCTCACGTTGGCCTGCGGCACCCCTGGCGCTTGAATCTTCCCACCCATGTTGACAAAGCCCTGCGTGGTCGCAATCGAGGTCGAGGCGGCATTGTTGCTGCTGTTCATCGCCACGTCAGCGTTTTTACTGATGGCCCAAGCCTGCGTCAGACCGGGCACCAGTATTGACGCCCATTGAAGTGCTTCAGATCGTTGCGGGGCTTGCACCTGCACCGTGGCTCCCTGTCCGCCGCCCATGGCTAGCGCCATCACGGCAGCTACGCGGGAGGCGGCATCACCGTCTTTTGCAATCTGCGCAAGGGCGTTGTAACGTGCGGCATCACTGTTTGATTTTGCGACAGCAATGTCAGAATTTGCTTTGGTATATTGGGCGTACTCGGTGCTGGCACAGCCCGCAAGCAAAAGCGCCGGAATCAAAATAAGAGCTTTCATGATTGTCCTTTCGTTTCAGTAGAATTTTGAAAAACATTGGCCGTCATGTATGCCCCGCATACAGCGATGACCACGGCAGAATAAACACCCTCAAAAATATACCCGCCCCAGCACAGCCAGGTCGCAGATGCAAGCGTCAGTATGGCCAAAATGAACTTGCGGCTGGTCAGTCGGCTCATAGCCCGTCCTTTGGTTGCACCAGCAGCCGCGCCCATACACCGCCCATAGCGGCCACCATGCTCAGGCCAGCAAATACGTTGCGCGGTAGGGCATCAACAAACAGTGGCAAGATCACCTCGCAGCCGGACAATAGCCCAGCGGCGATAGCCCAGCGTACTGCCCACGACTTGCGCAGCAGGTGTTGCCAGTTGTCATGTAAGCTCATGCCCAGCCCCACAAATCAAACCATTCAAGCCATAGCTCGGCGTACAGGTCGGTTAGTTGTTTCATGATGTCCGCCCATGGATTGCAATGCAACCCGATCTATCGGCCTTAGCATCTAGCTTCTCGTCGATTTTGTCTAGTTTGGCGAATAGGGCCTTGATCACATCGTTAAAGTCATCGCGCTTGATGTACGTGCCAGCTACAAGCACCTCAATGCCTTGAAGCTTGACAATCAGGTCGCGGTCAGTGGCCTGCAAGGCTTTGATGCTGTCCTTGATACTGTTCATGTAGTACCCGCCGAATACTCCAACCAGGATAAAAAGGCCGTTAAAAACCATTTGTGGCATATCTGTATCAGTCATATTTTGCTTTCGTAAAGGTGTCGTTGCCATTCCCAAGCCCGGCGGCAATGGTCTTTTTGCCGGACTTTAAAAATCCAATTGATCACGGCCACCAGGATGTGCCCGCGTGTCTTGCCTGCCAGCTTCATATCCCAAGCTGCCGCGCTGATGGTTTCACCGGGCTTGGATTTGCCTAGCGTTAAGATTCGCAGCACCCAAGCGTCAAAGGCTATCCAGTGATCAAGCGTGGTTGTCTCGCGCAAAAGCACGGCTGTGGCGATGAGTGCGATTAGGTAAATCATGGTTACAAGCCAAGTTTTGCGCGCTCGGCACGGCCCCATTGGCGCACCGCCTCAACATGCGCGCCAAATGCCAGCAAGGCCTCCATCTCGCCCGCCTGAAAGGTGTAAGCACCAAGCGCCACACCAACCCCGATGCGGGAAAAATATTGCTCATCCTCAAGGCTGTAGGCGTCTCGGATGCTTTGTTGCATTTGCTCCGAGATTAGTTGCACCGCACGGCTGGCGGACTTGATCTGCTCGCGCAGCACGTCATCCAGTGTGACCGCCTGCCAGTTGATCTCGGCCGGCTGCGCTGGCAACACGGTGGCGTCCGGTACAAACACGTAGTGCCAGCCGTCCACATTAGCCAACTCGGTGGCGCGTGGGTCGGTTTCAGTGTTTCGGAAATAGAGTGTTGTTCCATTGGGTCCGAGTGTCGTGACCCGTTGGTACTTAAACAGTGGCATAGGTAGCTCCTTGAAAACTGAGGCGAGTTGAAAATGGAAGGCTTGAAATAAGGTCAGGGCGCTCAGTCCGGATGCGACGCACAAAATGACGCCAGGTGGCGGTATGGCGGGCGTGGCCAAGCGCGCTTACCACGGAAGGCACATTGCTGGCACGCAGATTTCGGCTGAACTTGTACATGGTGTGCTTGCGCACAAACCGGGTCTTGCGCCAAGTGCGAAACCCGATAAAGTTCAGCCCGCTTTTTACAGGCTGCACGATCCACTTGGACAACTCCAGATGCAGCTTGTCTTTCAGCCAGTCCTCAATCGTGTGGCGCATGGCGTGAGCCTGCTCTTTGGCCAGATCAAACACCAGAAAGTCATCGACGTAGCGCACATAGTGCTTGACGCCAAGGTCACGCTTGATGAAGTGATCCATCGGGTTCAAGTACACCAGTGCTGCCAGCTGGCTCAACAGATTACCAATCGGAATACCAGAAGGCTCCGGGTAGTTGCCAAACATGCTCAGCAGTTTCAACACCCGGACATCTTTGATCTTGCGTGCCCATAAGCCCATCAGAATGTCGCGGTCAATGCTGTAGAAGAACTTGCGCACATCGAGCTGCAGCAAGTAGCTGCCAGCCGATGCAGCCCGCAGGAACTTTTGCGCTCGGTCTGCCGCCTTGTGCGTGCCAAGCCCCACCCGACAGCCGTAACTCTCGCGGCAGAATGTCGCATCAAAAATCGGGTAAATCACCTTGTAGATAGCATGCTGCACTACCACGTCGCGAAAGTGCGGCGCATAGATCAGCCGGCGCTTGGGCTCAAACACCTCAAACGTCTTGTACGGTCGCGGCGCGTAACTGCCAGCGTGCAATTCGGCGTGCAGCGCTTGCAGGTTGGCGCCCAGATCGCGCTCAAACCGTGCCGTGGCAGATTTCTTGCGCTTGCGTTTGCGAGCCAGCAAGTATGCCGCATGCAGCGCCTCCAGAGAAAACATATCGTCAAAAAGTTGGCCGTGTCGTTTAGTCATGCCTGATGCTCCCTTGCGGTACGGAAAAGACAGGCCTTGCAGATTTCGCCAGAATGCAGGACGGAACCACCTCTATGTCGCCAGTGTTTGCTGTAAGCAATGTCAGGTCAGCGAAAGCGAGATAGTCGGAAGCCCGGAAGCCCACGTTGTTGTTATCGTTGGACCGGTTGTTGTTCCAGTTGCGATAGAACACGCCAGCGTTGCCAGCGTTGTTCCAGTTGCCAGAGGTCAACGGAAAAAGCATGTTAATGGCCCGCCCTTACTCAGGTTGCGGGGTGACCCGCAAACTCCGAATCCAGCCGCCGATCATCGCGCCCAGCTCATTGAGCAGGACCGAGACGGCGGTGTAGCGACGTAGGGCTTCATTCGCCGTGCGCGCTCTCTTGTGATGTTCGTACTCAAAATAGCCCATCTCAAACGCCAAGTTGATAAACACGCGCAACTGCTCGTGCTGCACATCCAGTTTTGTCAGGCTGGTTTTGTTGTGGTACTTCTTCTGGCACTCCACCATGCCACCCAACACCCCGTACACCGCCCTCAGCAACTCCTGGCACAGCCCGTATTTCTCGTGGCGCGGGAAGTGGTTGAGGTTCACGTTCAAAAGCATGATGAGTTCTCGGCATTTATGATGAATGGCAGCTTGGGGGTTAATGTTCATGGTGTTGTTCGGCTCAAAATGGGGCTATCGCCCCATCCACAAGTCAATTTCCATAGGCGGAAGCCCGGAAGCCCACGCTGCTGCCACCGTTGGACCGGATGTAGCTCCAGTTGCGATAGAACACGCCAGCGCTGCCAGCGTTGTTCCAGTTGCCAGAGGCCAACGGAAAAAGGTTGGCTCTGCCGTATTGGTAGTTACCATCGCTTCCGAATTGGCTGGTGCCAGTGGCGCTCATGCCCGTCAGTGCCCCGATACCGCAGCAAGACCGCAGGTAATCCGTGCCGGTGGTGGCGCCGCTGAATACCTGGTTGGCGCCATTGCCAAAATAGTTCTGTCCCGTCGTGGCAAGCCACGGCAGGAAGCCGGTGATTGAGTCGTAGTTGGTCGCCAGATTGGCTGCCGTGCCCCAGGCATCGGTAGCCGCGCCGAACCCGCCCGTCAGGGCGCTGTGCTTGGCTGAACGTTTGAGAACAAAAGCAGTACCGGTGGTGTTAGCTGCGGTATCGGTGGCTGATACTCCAGCCTGCGTCAGCCCGAGCAGCGCCTGGTACATCGACCCGTTGACGTCGGCGATGCCACACGTCTGGCCGTTATGCGTGGTCTTAGCCAGGTTGGAGGCGCTTCCGGTCTTTGGCTTTGCCGTTGTTCCTGCGTCTCCGGCGGAGATGAACGTCACCGTGGCATCGTTGGTGTCAGCCAGCGCACCATTGTTGCAACCCTTCGGGAAGTTGGTCGTCCCGGCAGCGTCGTACCATGCGCAGTAGGTTGCACCGGTAGCGTGCTGGGCATGCGCCTGTGTCAGCTTGGCAACGGCGTCGCGCTGAAAGATCAGCTCGCTGTTCCAGTTAGTGCCACGCGCCCGCGCCAATACCACCGCGTCAGCCAGGATGCCGGTGCAGCCGGTCATGCCGTTTGAGTTGGTGTACGAGGTCGATGTTGCCAGTGAGATTGGGACACCCAGCGCCACCGACTTGCAGCTGCTTGTACCGTCTTTGCTGGCTAGGTACTTGTCAACAAAAAACCCAACCTGCTCGATGTTGTTGTCGATAAAAGCCCGGTGCAGCGCATAGCCTGCCACGTTGGCTGCCGCCTCGCCGCTGAAGGTTTCAATCCCGCGAATGCTCAGTGTGTTAGCGCCATAGGTGGCATATGCAGAATCTGCCGTGTCGCCATACTTATAGTAGAACTTTGGGATGAATACTGAGATACCGCCATTGGTGTGCTGGTAGTTGCCGTAATTTTCATGAGCCTTGTCCGATGTGCCAGTCATGGCAGTGAGCGCCAGGGTCGTCAGCCAGCTTGCTGTCGGGCACTCACCAACACCAAAACCCTGTGTACCCGACACGCCGATCAACCCGCTAAAATTCGCCTTGGTCACAAAGCTAGTGCCTACTGACCAGCTCGACGTGCCATTGGCGTTGCCCTGATGGCGCACTCGCCAGTAATAGGTTTGACTTACCACCAGGCCGGATACCGTCCAGCTGGTCTTATTGCTAGCGTCTGCCGTAGTCGATTGCACCACCGTGGTAAACCCGGCGTCGGTGGCCAGCTGCCAGTCGCTGTTGAGATGCGTGTCAGCCAAGCCCAGCCATAAAAACGCACTGCTGGTTAGTGTGACGGTGCCGTTTTGGTTGGTAGCGCCGTTGGTTGGCGTGGCATTGCTTGGTGTGGCAACGCCCGCTGCCAGCACATCAAGCGCAAAAGCGGTTGGCACGCCGTCCGTGATTACTGTCAGCGTAACTGCCTGCGCTGTACCCGGAGCTGTGAAGCTGATGGTGTCACCCGTCAGGCTGACAGAGCCAGCGGTAACCTGCACCACATATTCAGAAAACGAGTTGTAGTTAGTGATAGTGTAGTCAATGACTTGCCCGACATGGATGGTGGTATTGCCGGATAGGCTGGTGCTGGCTAGCGCCACATCGCCACCGCCAAGCAGAGACTGGCCGTTTATGGTCTTGATATTGGTGCCAGACACCAGAACATTCTGTTTCCCAGACAAGTCCTGATCGCCGGTGTTGTTGCCCGTCGAAGTTCCCGTACCCGTAGGTGCACCAACCATAGCTGCTGTAATACCACCTACAGTTCCTGTAAATGTAGGAGAGGCAATATTTGCTTTTAAGTTCAGTGCATTTTGCTGCGCTGTGCTAACTGGTTTATCGGAATCATTGGTGTTGTCGACATTGCCCAATCCAACTTGCGTCTTTGTAACAGCGTGCGGGTTACTGGAGCTGTTGGTGTGTGACTCAATCTCGGTTGCGAAGCCAGCGGTAAGGCGCATTTGCACAGTTGTTGCCGCAGGCCACAGCAGAGCCGTAGTGCCTTCTTGTGCGCGGGTAATAGACAATGTGTTGGACGCTTTCGAAGTCACATTCACAACCTCCCAAGTATCCTCCTGCCCGTTGCTATTAAGCCCAACCAGTGTGACGGAATAGAAGTCGGTGGCAGGGTCTGGAAAATTGCTTGCGTCCACCAATGTCATACTGATGCCGATGGCGCTCAGTTGGGCGCTCAGGACACCAGACACATTGTTTTTGAATAACTGAGCCATGTCAGATTTCCTTTATCTTAAAAACAATCTCGTCTTGGAATACTCGGCCATCAGCCGTTGTAACGGTGAACGTTGCCTTATAAGACACGCCACTGGTTCCACCGCTTACCCAAAACTTGACTCTCGGGTCATACACGGATACACCATCTATCACTAAACCTATTGGTGAAACAGTTGCCACGGCGCTTTCCACGTTATCTCCAGCGGTCAGCGCATCCACGTAATTGATGGTGTAGCTGAATCTTTCAGCAGGTTGTTTATTGATGTTTCCTAGATTCATGAGGCTCTCCTTAATTCTGTTTCTACAAATGCATGGCTGAACTCAGTCACTCGCAGTGGGCTATAAAACGTGCGACCATCAGGATCAAAACTGTCGGCATTAGTCAAAGCCAATACAGTCACTGTGGTTGTGCCTGCAACATTAGCCAGTGCATTCACGTTACGTTGCGCATCAGCCAGAAAAACGCTTACGCTGATGAGATTGCATCCTGCTTGCCTGGTTGCCAGTGCTTGTGCAGTTGCATCAGCGCTTGCTGCAATGCTGGCCCCACCCAGCCGGATTGTTTGGTCTGCCAATGCATTAAGAATGACGGCATACCCGTCAAACGTAACCTCGGCATTTGTTGTTCTCGTTCCAATGATTTGTATGGTTGCAGTTGTGGCGATGTTGACGCTTGGCAGTTTGGTCAACATAGCCTCTGAACTACATTTACCAACACCATTCATGACCTCCGACACTGCAAACCGTATGGCCTTACCTGAGAAAGTAACAGTCGATAAGCCTTGTACTGTGGCTCGGCTAGACCCGTGGTTTACGCTGGCTATCACCTGCAAACCGCCTTGGCCTATTGCACTGGCGTTTGCCATCCTGGTCAGCAAAGCTGTTGCTTGCGCAGCTCCACCGCAAACTATAAAAGCCAGACCACCAATGATGATATGCGGCTCTGTGGTCACAACCAATGACACCCCCATTGGGGCAGCAATACCCGGCTTGATATGGGTTGATTTGACAAGCACCGTGGCGCTATTTAGCAGTTCAGCCGCACCCGGTCTTATGACCAATCCATCTGCCACTACAGACACGCCAGCAACAGCCAGAACATCCGCGTAAGACCATGCCTCACCATTAATAGCAGGCTCAATCCGCAATACTGCGCCACCTGCGATCAAGTTTGCTTGGACATAACGGGTAACCGTTGGAGTGACAGTAATATCAACCAATGCGGCAGTGCTTGCGACTGATCTACCCGGCTGAATCTTAGTAGCACCAACCACCACCAGCGCATCACCACTGACTAACGAATAAGCTAGGACAGAGGCTGGAATAGCCACCATCGTGGCCGTACCTGTAGCGTAGGCAATACCATTCTGACGGCGCACCACAAAGGCTTGCAGCCCTGCACTGGAGGCTATGTCAGCATGAGCCGAGTTGATATGCTGCGCATTAGCATGAAACAAGCTACTGGAAGGCAGTGTGGCTAATGCACTTTGGATGTGCGTTGCAGACGCAACAAAGCCACCTGTTCCAGGCGTAGGCGCAAGCGCATCCTGCATTTTGGCGCCAACAGCATTAAAGCTGGCGGCACAAACAAACGAGGCGGAGGCGGCTACTACTGCGATTAAACGGTAGCCATTGAAGGCACTCCCGTTAAGCGTAAACAAATTCATAGCCGCTGCCTTCGTCTATTAGGCGACCGTAACAGTCAACGCCCCAATGCCGAAACTGATCACATCGCCAGGCAACAGCGTCTTGGAGGATACCAGCGGCGCGTGGTAAATCAAGTTGCCACCCATGGCAGCGTCATACAGGCCGATGTGGGTGATAGTCACATTACCAGTGCCGTTGTTCGTAGGGAAAGCCGTCACCTTGGCGTTAGTAGATACACCATTAGACGATGCAGTCCAGCCCGTAGCAATCAAACCGCCATCAGCAGCATCTTTGCGCACATAGGCAGGCCATGCGGTCAGCGTGACCTCGTTGGCGGTGACGTTGGCGTCGGTTGGGTCGGCTGTAAACAAACCAATATAAATTGCAGCAGGCACTGGGAAAGATGCTCCACGAAGGGTTGTTTCAATGATGTTGGTTTCCGTGTAGTTTGAAAACTGTGACATGGTGATCTCCTAAAAAAATTAAAAAGTTGGGTTACTTCATGGCCATCTTTGGCGCTACTGCTATCGTGGCGGCAATCTCAGCCCCCAGTGAAGCCGTTACCATGTTCAGGTAAGCAGCTGCACGCTCTGCGTTGCCCGCATAGTCACTGTCCTTGCTGTAAGCCCGGTACAGTATCAAATTGAGCAAGTCATCTGAATAAATATCAGGCATACTGATATTGCCAACCACAGCGGTATGCAGCGCGCCATCTGCGGGTTCAGCGATGTCTGTGGGGTAAGCTGAATACATCACCTCCAGCTGCGCCGAAGTAGTAGCCGGTGGGTACACATAGAACGTCTTTGGGTCGCGTGAGTCAAACATGTAATGCAAAATGTTCACCGAACCAGACAGGTTATGCCAGCCTGGGGTTTGCGCGTCCAGAATCTGGCGAGGAACAAGCCGTACCGCACCTTTGGTTGAGGTGGACGCCATGTTGCGCGTGATCTCAATCAGCTTGGCTGGAGGTGGTGTGAGGCTGGCGTTGTCAAGGTCTTGGCGTGACCCTGCAACCAATGTCATGGTGGCCGTGGTGTTCATCGCGTCAGGGCGCACCTTGACGATGGCGCGCTGTGCGTCGTTGAGCCAGCGCACCAACTCGTTAGCGGGCCAGCGCACACTGGTTTGGTCTTGCAGTAAATCTGTGGCGCGATGGATGAGGGAGGCGGCGGAAATGGTCATGATGACTCCTGAAGACTAAAACCCGAAGGCGCGTGGCTGCACCCGAATAGTTCCTGGCACACGGTCATGCGCCTCTTCAATCCGGGTGTTCAAAATGGCTTTGTCAAAATTGGCGCGGTAGTAAATGGACAACTCTGTGTTGGTCCATGGCACGCCAGGCATGGCCATCAAACGGGCTTTGGCGCCGCTTGCAATGGCATCTAGGTGTCTTTGCCCAAGAAAGTCGGGCAGGCTGGTGGCGCTCATCGTCG
>Ga0210043_1002627_pt1 | contig 11547 bp, 11 predicted proteins | sample CryGeymet201501t_FD_183990 | JGI IMG/M metagenome (GOLD analysis project Ga0210043, IMG submission 183990) | Groundwater microbial communities from Crystal Geyser aquifers in Utah, USA - Crystal Geyser metaG 2015-01t (SPAdes) (version 2) | ecosystem: Environmental > Aquatic > Deep subsurface >... | reverse complement strand
TACACTTCGATTATTATTTTTTTTTGTTCCACTTATAAAAAATTACTATAGAAATAAACAAAAAAAAATAATAATCGAAGTGTAGGGGGTTTTATAAAGGGGTCTCCCCTTTATATTATAATTTAATTATAGTTTTATTTTTTTTTTATTAAATATATACCTAAAATAATTTACCTAAAAAATAATATTAAAGTTTGGATAAAGTTAAAATGGATGATTCTAATGAAAAACTTAGAAAAAGAATTGATGAAATTCTACTCAAACTCTCGGAAAATGGTGCAGCTTCATCTGAGACTAGATTTGTAAGAGGAGGTGCAAAAAAAATAAAAAAGAAAAGTAAGGGTGAACCCTTACAAACCCGTCGCTCAGATCGCGCTTCAAGGACGCTTCCTTGGGGGGCGGAACCCCATTATAAACTATCAGGATTTCAGGATGTATTGGCTAGTCAAGAGAATGATGTATCTCGTCTAGCTGCAATAAAAAGAAATCCTAAAAAATCAAAAAAAAAAGCGAATGAAGAATTATTAAAATTATTAGAAAATCCTAAATATGCAGATTTACAAAATAAATTAATTAGAAAAGTAGCAAAACGTGATTTAGAACTTAAATATTCGAAAAGAATGCCTCATATGTATGATAGAGGATTAAGTTTTGATGAATTAGTTGAATTAAGAAAGAAAGAATTATCTAGACCTGTTGTGAATGCATTGCCATTAGTTGATGTATATGATCCTACTGGTAGACAATTGCCAAGAAAACTACCAGATTATTTAGATATTGAAAAGAGAGAAATAGAAAAAATTAGAAAGGAAATTGAAAAGGATGAAAAATTGAAACAAAAAGAAAGAGAACTAGAATTAGAAAAGAAATTACAAGAAAGAGAATTGGAAGCACATAAAAAACTATATGAAGAAGAATTAAAGAGAAGGCAGGCTAAATTACAAAAGGAAATAGAAAAACAAAAAAGGAAATATGCTGAAGAAAAAGCACCAGGTATGACTGCTGAAAAATTAATAAGAATGCAACAGGAATATAGAGATTTGATTAAAAAAACAGAGGGAGTGTCAGAGAGATTTGATGCTAGTGAACCGAAAGATTCGGATATTCAACGATTAATAGATATATATGATCGTCTTAATGAACTAAAAATAGAATTTGATGCATTAGGAGTACCATATGATCAAAGTTATATAGAATATCCTATGGATGTATTAAAAAGAATGAGTATAAGTGATTATAATAGAGTTATGTTCGGAAATGGAATGAAACGGAATCCCGCTAAACGAAAACAGACCGATGCCCAGAAAGAATGGAATAAATTAGTAAAAGATGTTAAGAAAAAAATGGAAAAAAAAGGTGGAGGTAAAATTCCAATGTATATGGCATCAAAAGAAGCTAGTAGACTTAAAAAACTACAAACTATCCTCTAATAAGGGATTTCCTCCCTTATTAGAGGAAGAATGCATCATGTTCTGAAACAATATAATTAGGATAATGTCTATGAATCATAAACCATCTACTAGGTAATTTCATTATTTTTTTTATATCTTCTTCTGATACTCCACAATATTCTTTTAGACATCTTTTAATATGATAAGAGCTACCAGATTTAGGAAACATAATAATTTTATGAGATTCATTAAGAATATCTCTGGTATTTTTAAAATCCATGATTTGATGATTCATAATAATGGCTGTAATATGAAAATGTCTACCTTGTAATAATATTTCACTTCTTAATCTATAGATTTCTTTTTGTAAATCTTTTTCTTTCATTGAATCGATATCATCAAAAATACATATACTATTACGTAATTCTTCTAATTCAATAGGATCATCTATTAGTGTTTCATCCAATTTAATTCTCATAGGTTTTTGATTAATTTTACCATTTTTATATAAATCATCATATGCTTTATCATGATCAATTCTAGAGAATATAATAATTCTATTATTAGGATAACATTTATTATATTCTTGAATATATTTACTTGCCCAAGTAGATTTACCAGATCCAGATGCACCTGCAGTATAAATAATTTCTCTTTCAATATCTTCATTTGGAATTGGTTGAAATGATCCACTAATACTAATAGATTTACCTTTAGATAAATCTAATAATTTTTTAGCATCATAATATAAGTCATGTAATTTAATATCTCTAGGAGGTTTATCATAATATAAAGATGATCTAATTTCATCAATTTCACCACTTTTTAATATTCTTTTAGCTTTTTTTATTAAAAAATCATCACTAATTATATTATATATTTCATTTTGATTATCAGAATCAGAATCAGAATCAGAATAAGAATCATAACCATGACCAACAAGATTATTTTCAACTTCTTTTTTTAATTTTAGAACTTTACCTCTTAATTTTTTATCTGTAGTGTTATAAATTTTAGCAATTGGAAGACCCTTACGAAATGTAAATGTAGACATTTTAAAAATCGTTTATAAAAATATATACGATAAAAAATGAGATAGTTTATTTTATTTATTCAACTATATGCTATATTATAATAAAAAAAAATAAATATTATTTATATAATTTTATAATTTTTTTAGTCGTATATTTTTTTAAATACGATTAGTAATTTCAGTAACAACTTGATCTAAATTATATCCTTTTTTTTGTATATTTTTTAATATGCTAATAAAATTATCAATTGGCATATCTTTATATAAACTCCATAATATACAAAATCTACCACATGTTGAAATATTATCACCAAATTGTTGCATTTGGTAATTATTATATTCTACTTGATTTTTTTTATTTTCTTCCAAATGTCTATATAATAAATCAGATAATTCAGGTTTATATATTATTGGAGTCGAATCTAAAGTATCATCTATAAATTTTCCATAACTATCAAAAAAGGTAATATATTTTGGATCTTCAGTTTGTCTAGTTAAACAACACCAATGACCATAATTATTACCAAATCTATATAAAATAAAAATAATATCGTCATTACCGAATAAATCATCGATAGTATTAAAATTTATTAAATTATCATATAATTCCATTCTAAATTTATCATCTGGATAAAATTTATTTAGTTTATTTTTTATATCTTCAAATGATAAAGAATAATTAATATTAGTGGGATCGTCCATTTTAGATTTAATTTAGGTGATCAATTTTTAATTGTTTGTCGTATTAATTGCTAATTATATAGATTATTATATAAAGATTTTTTGATAAAAATTAATTTCATTTCGAAAGATTGTCCTGGTTGTAGTAACATAGGAATTAGAGTTCTATTTTTAGTTTGCCAGAAAACTTTGAAGTCAATATTTTTCAAAGGTAAGCTACTATTTAAATCTATTAATCTATATTCTCCTTGTGGATAATATTGAATATCACTTAAAGGTTCATTAGCATCAATTCTTGGACTAAAATCGGTTAAAATAGGTAAAGTAATATTATTTCCATTACCATCAACTGATGAAGAATTTTCTTTTTCAACAGGAATAGTACCAGTAGTTAGAACTATATTTCTAAGATCATACCAATTATATAAACTTGAAAATTCTTGAGTCATAATATAATAAGCATTACCACTAAATGTAGTACCATTAGTTAAATTATTTTTAACATACATTCTATAATCTTGACCATTTGCTTGTTGAAATCCAAAGAAATATCCATCTAATTGTCTAAGTTTTTGTATAACAGCATTAGAACAATATATTTCAAATGTACCTCCACTTCCAGCATATCCAATTTGAGCAATTGGAGAATCATATACACTTACTCTTGCATATAAACTAATTAATCCTGTTGGTCTATCTAATTCAAAAAATGGTTGTTGACCTGCAACTCCACCAGCAGCAAGATGTGCAGCATTTAATGCAGTATTTAACATATCTAAAAATTGTTGATAAAATGCAATAGCACCAAAACCACTTAATGCACTCGTTTGATTACCACTAGGCTGATAAGTTAAAAATTGTTGACTAGTTGCACCTACAGTATTGACTATAGTAACGCTATATTCAGTATTTACTAATGGAAAATAAAATATTGGTAAACTAGTAGTAGGAATATTCAATCTAATTACACTTAAATAATAATCATCAGCTTTATCTAATAGAGATTCTCGTCTCTCTTCATAATATGTCATCTCTTTAAATTGATTTGTAGTATCATTTCTAACAATTGCATTATAATATATATTGTCAGAAGAATCAAATATATTCTGAACTAAATTATTATGTTTATTAGTAACATAATTTTGTAAATCTCTACCATTTAATGGTTGATTAATTGATCCACGAGTTCTTAATAATAAAGACATTATTTTTTTTTTTTTGAAAAGTAATTTAATATTATATTATATATACCTAAATTAAATTTTTCATATATTAATATTTAAAATGTCTCTCCAAAATTTAGTCGATGATTATCGCAAACCTTGGTTAAATATTAGGGTTAATGATTTAACTGTTGATGGACAACTAATTTATTCTAATGAACAAATTATAACAGTATCTGGTGTAGCTACTGATGGTGCAAATTATACATCAGTATATGATGCAGTACAAGCTGGTAAATATAATATTTTTATGATTGGTAATACTACAGATACAAATAATATTATATTAGCTGAACCAAATTTAACTGTTCTATTAAAACATGGAGTTATTTGGACATTAACTGATAATACTATTACAGCACCAATTGCCGAATATGGTATAACAATTTATTCTAATGGATATTCTAGAGTAAATTGGACAGCAACAGTTGCAAAATCACTATTTAATGGTGTTGCTAGTACATTTGTTCAATTATTCAATCTAGATTTTTATAATTTAAGTACCGCTAATAATTGTAATATTGCTAATGGTATTATTCAAATTTATGCAAATAATAGTGAATTTACATTTCCTAACTTTGGAAATTGTGGTTTTCCTTCTACAAGTTATTCAATTATTAATGATTGTTTTATTACTCTAGGAGGTGCCAATTGCAATCTAGTATTAACAGGTAATAATTTCTTTATTAATAACTTAAATTTGAATGGTGCTTGTGATACTGCTGTTGAAATAATCAGTATAGTTGATAGTAAAATTAATGGTTTATTATTTGATGGTTTAACTACTAATTGTATACTAAATTTTAGAGATTGTATTCTTAGTAATTTTAAAAATATTGGTGGAAATAATGTTGCTATAGATTTTTTATCTGGATCTAATATATTTAGTAACTCTACACTAGATAATTTAGTTGTATCCAACCAGTCACTTTTAAATATGAGTAATATTCATATAGGCACAGGTAATGTTGATTGTAATACTGCTGGTGCAGCAGGTAGCTCTCTTCATAATATTACTATAAATAATGGATATTTCGAGCTTTTAAATAATACTAATTCAATAAAAATTAATAACTGTCAAACTAATACTCAAGCGGCACCACAAGACAATACATTTTCGGCTAATCTTTCAATCATTAGTAATTGTAGATTTTTAAATGCAGTTACTATTCCAGGAAATAATATTACAATTAATGCATGCACAGTAGGTACAACAGGTTCCGGTACCATTACTGATACGTCGGGTAATAAAAATATTATAACAAGTTGTCATACTGGTGCAGCAATAGTAAGTATAGGAACCACAATCGCAGCAAATAATCAAACATTCTAAATATAAGGGATTTCCTCCCACAGACCTAGAAGTAGGGAACCTACTTCGTCGTTAATCCCTCCTTTCAATTGGATTTTATTTTTTTTTCGATCAACCTATAAAAAATTACTATAGAAATAAACAAAAAAAAAATAAAATCCAATTGAAAGGAGGGATTAACGACGAAGTAGGTTCCCTACTTCTAGGTCTGTGGGAGGAAATCCCTTATATTTAGTTAACAATAAAATAATGGTAAATAGGAGCTGCAGCTGTAGCATTAGCGGGATCAGTATTTAAAACATTAATAGTAAAACTACCAGCACCAGGAACAGCAGACCAAATAAGAGAAGGAGCAGCTGTTACAGCATTTACAGATTCAACTTGTAAAAATATTAAACTAGTTGCAGCAACAGCACTATTAGTAACTGTAATAGTAGCTCTATTAGTAGCTGCTGCAATAGTACCACTATCAGTAATTTTACCAGAAGTACCATTAACAGTAACAGCATTTGCAACAATAGTACCATCAGCCTGAACCATACTCAAACCTTGAGTAGCACCACTAAAAGCTAAGTTTCCAGATTGGATAGTAGTAGCAGTAGAATTAACAGATAGTACAGGATTAGTAGCTTGGTTTAAAACATAACTAAATCCAGCATCGATATTAAAATCCATACCACCTCCACTATCAATATTAATAGCATCAGCAGCTGCTTCACTACCTGAAATATTAACAGATCCACCTACTGACAATAAACTAAGATCTGCAGCAGCACCAGTAACTGTCATATTACTTGCAGCAGTTGCATCCAAACTCATTGATACTGCATCAAGAGTATAAGCTCCACTAAGATTCTCATCAAGATTAACACAATTAGCTGTAACATCACCAGCTGCTGCTGATAAAAGAATATCTGGATCACCAGTAATTTGACTAGTAATAACAGCACCAGACAATGATTTACCAGCTGGAATAGTAATAACACCAGAAAGTGAATTAAATGACATAAAATCATTAGTACCTAAATTTCTTGAATTACTAATTTTATAGTCATCATTTGATGAATTATCAATACCATGAGACCATACTGCAACATCCGCACCAACAGCATCTAATACTCCAAATTGCTGTTTTGGATCACCAGTTGCAGTAACTGAATGAATTTTTAATGCAGCATGACTATTTGCACCACTAGGAGCATCATTTTGGAGCAATATTGATAAATCTGCATCTTGCGCTACAGTTCGACTAGTAACATTTCCATCAAATCTACATGATGCCATTCGACCAGTAAGCCATGGCTTATTATAGTCATCCACTAAATTTTGGAGAGACATTTTAATTTTTATTAGATTAAATTTTATGTTATAACTTTTTTTTGTGTAATATATAATTATCCAAATAAAAATTTTAACATAAAATAATTATTCTTCAAATTTGATTATATAATGTATTCGATATTATTGAATTCAGATAAATATGATAATAGAATTTTTTATAATTTCAATGATATAAATATAGCAAAGTCATATGCAAATGATATAATAAAAACATTTATGATAAAAAAAATTAATGATATATTTTTATCTTATTTATTACTATGGAGTGATAAATATAATAAGGAAAATGAAATATATGATAAAGAAATAAATTCTTATATAAATTATAAATCTAAAAAAATTGTAAAAAAAAATAAAACAAAATATGTTATAACTAAATCTATAAATAAATATGGATATGTATGGAATGACCTAATTGAAATAGAGTTTATAAAGGTTGAGATAATACAAAATGAAAATAAAAATATAAAAGATTTCGATGAAGAATTAAAAAAAAATAGTGGTAAAATAATAACATGGCAATCTGTAATGGAAGAAATGATGAATAGAAGAAATATAAAAAGTGCTTTAGCACAACCATTATTAATTAATCTTCCGTAAAACTATTTGATTTACTATTTGATTTACTATTTAATCCAATTGACATATTTTGTTGAATATTTTTTTTTGACCAAATACATGAACTAAAAATTAGTGGTGATTTTGAAATAATATTATTTTCTTTTTCTGTATATAATAAAACTAAATTTTTATATTCACCAACTGTTAAATCTTCTTTAGTTTTTATAGATATTAATTCAATAGCTAATTCATCACCTAATGAATTATATAATTTACTAATATTAGAACAATCATTAGATAAATCTCCTAAATTAAAAATTGTTTTGAAACCATAAATAATAGAATTAATAAATTGAATAACTAATATTGAAATTGCCATATTTTTTACTAAATGTTTATCATCTGAATTAGATAGTAATATTGAATCTAATAATATTAAAATAGCAGATGAAATTAATATTAATATTTGACATATATAGAAAATAATTTTTAGTACTTGTGCTGATTTATGATATATAATAGATTGTTTTCTAATTTCAATAATATTATCTTCAATTATTTTGGAAATATTATTAAAGAATTCCATATCAATAGATTTAAAATTATTTAATTCCTCCATATTTATTAAAATATTAGGTTATATATATATATAAATAAATACATTTTTTTTTTCATATAAAAGTTATTATAATTAGAAAACAATATTATTACCAAGTGAATTACCAGCACCATTATCTACTATAGCAACATCAGTTTGATTATTAGTAACAATATTATTATCTGAACCAGCATTTAATGTTATTGTATTAGCTCCACCACCACCATTAGCACCAATCATATTACCAATAATACGATTATTATCTCCAGTAATAGTTAAACCTTGAGTAAAAGAATTATTATTAATTGACATATAAGTACCATTTAATGTCCAACCAGTAGCTCCATTGAAAATAGAATTAGATAAAGAAAATCTATTACCCATAGCACCTGTTTTAGTAGCTGATGTTGTAACAATAATATTAGAAATACAAATATTATCAGCATTAAATGTTGAAGCTAATGTTGAAAAATTACTATTAGATAAACAACTATTAGCTCCCATTGATAAATTAACTGTATTATTATTTTTGCAATTTATTAAAGTAGATCCAATTAATGATAAGTCCATAGCACCCTCACTATATAGTCCAGTTATTATAGAATCTGTAGCAGTAATTAAAGTTACAGCATTAGTTTGATAATATACATTATTAAAACAACAATCCGTAACAGATATTGCTGTTGTTGCATTAAATTGTCCATAAAATGTTATATCATTACATTTAATACCTGCAGCAGCACCAATTATAAATGCATTATCACAATTAGCTCCACCACCTTCAATCTGAATATTATTTAAAAAACTATAAACATCAAGATTTATTCCACAATTATCCAAATTTGGTAAAGAGAAATAACAATTAAAAATATAAGAAACAGTATTGAGGCCAATAATTGGACTATTAATTTGAGTAGATAAATTTCTAATATATAAATTATTTAATTCACAAGCACTACCATTACCAGATTGAATCATAGCTCTACTACCTGAAGTAGCTTGATAAATAATATTATTTTGATTGAAACTATTACCTTGAATATAAACTTCTGGGAAAGTAGTATTACCTAAAAGAATGTTGCAATCATTTAGTGTCCATACTCCATCTAATAAATTAATAATGAGTGCATCATTAGTACCAGATAAGTCAATATTAACAGTATCAATGGTATTTCCAATAATATTAATAACATGATAACCTGCTGAGTAAGCTTGTTGAACAGTTGTAAATTGAGCACCAGTAGTTGCTACTGTCACAGCATTGGTAGTAATATCATCTCTAATTTGTATAGCTCCAGTAATGCTATTTCTAACAAGAAAGTCAGATTGTGCATTATTAACAGTAGGTTTATTTGCAATTATTTGATTACCAGTATTAGTAAAAATTGTATCAAAACTACCAAGATTAATATTATTACCAACATTAATATTTACATTACCAGGAACACCTCCTAATAAACCACTATTAATTGAGACATTATTTTCACCATAAAGTGTAAGATTACCATTTGTAGAGAAATTACTATTAGCATTAGCATCAAGACTAATATAACCAGAAGGAGCATCAATATCAACATTAGGATTACCAACAATAGAAGGTGTAACAAAACTAACACCAGTACCTAATTCAATATTAGAAGTAGATTGATCAAAGATAAGAAAATCATTAGTACCTAAATTTCGACTATTACTAATTTTATATTTATCGCCATCTGAATTATCAATACCATGAGACCACACATCCACATCTACACCAACTGCATCTAATATACCAAATTGTTGTTTAGGATCTCCTGTAGCTATTGTAGAATGTAATTTTAATGATGCATGACTATCATTTCCACTTTCAGCTTCATTTCGCAATGTTATAGACATATCATTATCAACACGTCTATTTTGGACTAATAAATTACCATCGTATCTACCTTGATTTGCTCTTATGTTTAACCAAGGTTTATTATAATCATCAACTAAATTTTGAAGAGACATTTTTTATTTTATTTTTTTTTTATTTCATATATATATATATAACTAGTTTAAATAATTGACAATACTTAAATAATTATAACGTGCCAGTGCAATTTATTTGAACTAGTTTTTTTTTACCATAAAAAATTCATAGAAAACCAACTAGGAGTAAATTCTATTTTATGCACATATTCGCCTTTATTATTTTTTATTTTAGAATGACGATCCCTATATAAACGTCGGCGATATTTATCTAAATGATCCTTAAAAGAATATAATTTTAATGGAGTATTGTCATAATATTGGTCAAAATTTTTATTACCAAATTGAACAGTTTTTATTTTTTTACCATTTTTTTTATATATTATTACTTTATATTTCTTATCCCCAGTTCCAGGATAAAATTCTAATATTTTATCGCGATAATATATTTTAGACATTTTTTATTTTTATTTTTTTTTTATAATATTATATTATCAAATTTTAATAAAAAAAAACTAATAGTTTAAGTTATCCTATTATTTATTCAATAGCAGATTTGATCGCAACATGATATATTTTATCCATTACATATAATTTATAATCTTCCTTACTTTCAAATATATCATCAGTTATTGATTGTAATTTATATAATTCAACTTTTCCAATAAAATCATCTATCGATTTATTTAATATTTCATAACTACATATTATACGAAGTACTTCAGAATTTTTATAAAATTCGACATTATCAATATTCAAATATCCACAATCTAAACAAAAACGTAAATTATAACTTTGCATCCCTGCGAAATAATTTATACCACAATATTCATGTCGTATATTTTCACATAATACATTGGATAGTTTATGTTTCTCAGACATTTCTAAAAAATATTTATATATATCATTTTTTTCATGATATGGTATTCCATAATGCGATAAATAATCTTTAGGAAATTCATATTTATATAAATGTTCACGAAATTCATTTTCATTTTCATATATTATTTTTATCATATATGGATATCTTATCAGTAACAATGGATCTATCGTTGTACTAAAATCTTTTTTTGATCGAGAATATACATCAAATTCACTTCTACGTATACTATGGAACCCAAACCTATAGTATATATGCCCTGGTTTTTTACACATCGTAACTTTTTTTTTATATTTTTTTTATACGATAATTATATACATATGCCTATTTAAAACTGAATTTAAAATAGGTAAAAATAATTATTTTACTTTTCTCCTGACACAACCTTGTTACCTACACAGCTACCTTTTTTTATCGTATAAATAAAAATATAAAATTTAAATACGATAAAATTAATTATTTATTTTTTATCTATAAATTAAATTTTTACTTATATATAACAGAAAATATTTATATCTTCATAATATTTTTGTTTTATATTTTTATTATACTTTTCATTCGATATTCGTTTAATTAG
>Ga0210043_1002624_pt1 | contig 11562 bp, 15 predicted proteins | sample CryGeymet201501t_FD_183990 | JGI IMG/M metagenome (GOLD analysis project Ga0210043, IMG submission 183990) | Groundwater microbial communities from Crystal Geyser aquifers in Utah, USA - Crystal Geyser metaG 2015-01t (SPAdes) (version 2) | ecosystem: Environmental > Aquatic > Deep subsurface >... | reverse complement strand
CCAATAAAACCAGAATGGAGAAATATTAGTTATGATAGACTTCATCGCGTCGCAACCCCAATATATTGACCATATGTTGCCTGTTTGGAAAGAACTCCCGGACCAGCACAGGGGGCAGTTCCAAGTAATGAATAATTTGTTTGGGTACTTAAGCGCTCGCGGCTTCAATCCATCTCCAATTGACCGTAGAGATAGGCGAAATTGCCCAGTCCTGGTCTGCGGACTAAGCGATCTGGCTCGGGTATCCCGCGCCTCTAGGAAAATTGCTTTTATGGAGCATGGAGTAGGAATTACTCCGTCAAGAAGCGCTGGTTATGCTGGCAACGGTGGCCTCAGGGAGCGCGTAGACCTGTTTCTAGCGCCCAACGAGTATATCCGTACCAAGACAGCCCAGAAGCTGCCCACAGTGGCGCAGGTGGTCATAGGGACCCCTAAATTAGACTATCTTGCCAATAAAGCGTGGTCAGAACGCGGCAATCCGCCTACGGTGGCCATTTCTTTCCACTGGGATGGTAGCGGACTGTCTCCCGAGGCGGGAAATGCCCTTGATTACTATAGGGGAATTCTCCAAGACCTAAATAAGCAAAAGTCGTTCTACCTGGTTGGACACGGACATCCACGGATTTACTCATTGTTGGAACAGACATATTCTCGAATTGGAATGGCATCGGAACCGAGTTTTGCGAACATTCTTGAGATGGCTGATCTCTATATTGTTGATACATCGTCAACCGCATATGAGTTTTGCCTGACCGGAAAACCCGTGATTTTATTAAACTGTCCCGCCTATAGAAAAAACATCTCTTGGGGTATTAGGTTCTGGGATTACTCTGATATTGGACCACAAGTTGAACGTCCAGAAGACCTGCTTTCGACTATTGAACTCATGCTGAATTACGATGCTTTTCATCTTGCTAGGGCACAGATGATCAAAGATTTATATCCAAACTTCGGAAACTCTGCTAAAATTGCAGCACAAGCGCTTATTAGTTTTTCCAACTAGGAGATTTACCATGAATGACAAAAACAACAAATACGATAGTACACAAGATACAATAAACCATATTGCAAATGTGCGTGCGCTTTTAGGTAACGTTATTGCGGAGTGCCAATACCGTGCGAGAGTACACGATGAGAGCAAACTCAAATCCCCAGAAAAGGAAATGTACGATAAGTTTACGCCAAGACTAAAGGCAATGACTTACGGAAGCGACGAATACAAATCTTGCTTGAAGGAAATGGGAGATGGCCTACGACATCACTATCGGGCAAACAGTCATCATCCAGAGCATTACGATTTTAATGGTATAAGCGGAATGAGTTTGATTGATTTAATTGAAATGTTGGCTGATTGGAAAGCCGCAAGTTTACGCCATGCAGATGGCGATATTTTGAAATCAATTGAACTTAACCAAAAGCGCTTTGGAATATCGGATCAACTCACAGAGATTTTTCTAAATACGCTTCAAGAATTAAATTGGTAATTCCCAACCAGGAGATTTAATGACTTTCTATAGCCAACACACAATCGAACAATATCTGGATCAGTATTTTCCAGAAACAGTCGGACGCTTTCTTGAGATAGGTTGCTGGAATGGAGAACTTATCAGTCAAACTCTCTATCTTGAAAGCGAAAGAGGCTGGACCGGAGTGTGTGTTGACCCATTCCCAAAGGATTTTGAGAAACGGACGTGCCAGGTATGCGAGAAGGCAATTAGTAAAGGTGGATTTCCTAGACAATTTGCCAAAGTATCGATTGATCGGCGTTATGGTGGAGACGTATCATATTTTAGCGGATTTATAGATACACCTTATCAGGAACACTGGCCTCTAATTAGTCAATATTGTGATTACGAGTTGGTTGAGGTCGAGACAATTACCGTTGACCAACTCTTTGCGCAATACGATCTTCCAAACTATATTGAGTTTCTTTCCGTGGACGTAGAGGGCGCCGAACTTGAGATATTTGAAAGTATTGACTTCTCAAAGTACTCTTTTGGCATGATCGTCTTTGAGCATAACGACAACAAAGACATGAAAAAACAAATTGGAGCAATATTGACTTCTAACGGGTACAAACTCATTGCGTCTCTACGGTGCGACGATATTTACGTTGCGCCAAAGGTGTTCTCGTGAATATGATCGGCGGGATGGACAAAATATGCTGAATAAACTTGTAAATTCCCTGAAAGATAAATCGTTTGTTCTATCTGCTGGAATCATGAGAAGTGGCTCTACCATGATGTACAACATTCTTAGGCGAATCCTATTAATAAAATACGGAGATACATTGGTTGCTGGTTGGCAAAACAATATGGTAGATCTCCCATTAGGGGATTTTTACCTAATCAAAACACACAACATGGCGCCATTCGTCAAAGCAAAACCAGAACATATCTTTTTTACCTATCGGGATCTTCGAACAGTTGAAGTAAGCATGAACAAGTTTTTCGGAACACCGTTATCGGCAGAGGCGATTGGTTATTATATACTTGAATACTATCGTGCGGAAAAGAGTGGTGCGATGATGATAAAGTACGAAGATCTAATTGCAGATCCGAAATCGTTCGTATCAATAATAGCTAATTCTCTAGCAATTACAGTTAACGCAGGTGCAATTCACACAGGCGATATAGAATATTCTAGAGAAACATTGCTTCATCCGGGCCATATTACTGGAACTAAAGACAATGAATGGCGCACTCTAATGCCAGAAGATATGCAGAAACAGATAACCCAGGACTATTCTTGGTGGTTTGAAGAATGTGGATACGCAGTGGAGTAAATATGGAACCGATTATAGGAATTTATAAAATAACATCGCCATCTGGTAGAGTTTATATAGGACAAAGTTGGAATATCAAAAAGAGATGGAGTCATTATAAAAGCGATATTCCAGATTTGCCACAACCATTTCTACATAATTCGTTTGTAAAGTATGGCGCAAAAAATCATTTTTACGAAATTATTTGTGAACTTCCAGATAGTTGTTCGCAGAAGGAGTTAGACGATTTAGAAATTTATTATATAAATCTTTATAGATCCGAGAAGTACGAAATGATGAATTGTACCTTGGGAGGAATGGGTGCCAAGGGCGCAAAACACAGCGAAGAATCGAAGAAAAAACTTTCTGAACAAAGAAAAGGAAACAAAAATCCAATGTTCGGCAAAAGAATTATTCTTTCCGAGGATAGAAAGAGAAGAATTAGCGAGGCCAATACGGGAAAAAAGAGATCTTTAGAATTCTGTATAAGAAATAGTGTTTTGAGAATAGGAAATACTAATTCGCTTGGGAGGAAACATAGCGAGGAAACAAAAAAGAATATGTCTTTATCTAGAAAAGGAAAACCAAAAAAACCATTTTCTCCAAGGGTAAGGGTTGTGAATATGACTAATGGGATTATTTATGACTCTATAGGGCAAGCGGCTAAAACAATAGGAATGTGTTACGACACTTTGAAGCCAAGACTATATGGAAAAATACCAAATAATACCGATTTCGAAATTTACGAAAAGGATATATTATGAAAATATCGATGAACTGCGTGGGCAAACACGGGAGGCTTGGAAATCAGTGCTTTCAAATATCTGCGGCAATGGGACTCGCAGAGAAATATGGCGCGGATCTTTGTCTAAACCCATGGGACTATGCTCAATATTTCGAGACGCCAATTCCACACGGCGAAATGCAGAAGAATGTCGTCAAAGAAACTCAGTTCAATCATTATGACTGGAATCTAACTGAATCCTGCGACATCTTTGGCTATCTTCAGAGCGAGAAGTATTTTGGATCAATCAGGCTAAAGCTCAAGCCACAATTTGTAGAAGACTGCAAGAAGGTAATGCCAATCTTCGACAAGAAGGTAATCTGTATCCAGGTGCGCCGTGGTGATTATGTTGGAAACACGAATTATTATCAGATCCCTGCCACGTTCTATATGGACGCACTACTCACCCACTTTCCTGACTGGAAAGACTATAACCTCCTGTTTATGTCAGATGATATTGAATATTGTCGTACGCACTTCGAATGTCTACCAAATGCGTACTTTAGTACAAACTCGGAGATGTGTGATCTGGCTCTTGGTTCTGCCTGCGATCATTACATCATTAGTAATTCTACGTTTGGTTGGTGGTGCGCCTGGCTTGGAGAGAAACCCGGGACTAAGGTGATCCATAGTGGTAGGTTGATGGATGGCAATCTTGCAAAAGCGAACCCGAATCAGGAAGACTTTCGTCCCGAGCGGTGGATCAACTTCAAGAAAGACTCCTATCGCCTGGACCTACGAGATACCACGTTTACCATTCCTGTATTTATGGATCACCAGGACAGGAAAGATAATCTTGAACTTGTTTTGTGCTTACTGCAGCGTGAGCTTGACACAAATATCATAATAGGAGAACAGGGTGGAAAAAGCTTTAGTTCTGTCAAAAAGTGGGTTGAATATAAAGAGTTTCCCGGAATGACCAAGTTTCATCGAACCAAGATGCTGAACGAAATGGCTATTCAGGCAGAAACTCCCTATATAGTCAACTATGACTGTGATGTAATCATTCCTCCAGCACAACTATACATGGCAGTAGAACAACTTCGAGATGGTGCAGACATGGTATTTCCGTTCGATGGTCGTTTTGGACGAATGTTGCGTAATCCGTGGTTCAAGAAGATACAAACCAGTCTGGACATTGGCGTTGTTGGCAATACGATGTTCAAGAATCGCAATGTTGGACACAATAGCGTGGGTGGCGCGGTCATGTTCAACCGCAATTCATTTATTGATGGTGGCATGGAAAACGAAAACATGATTTCGTTTGGCCCGGAAGACTGTGAGCGGAATGATCGGTTCAAGAAGTTGGGATACGATGTCAAGATGACACCCGGTTCGTTATTTCACATGGATCATCATGTTGGAATCAACTCGTGTCCTACAAATCCCTACTTTAAGGCCAATCACGTAGAGCTTGAGAAGATCAGGGCGGCAACCAAAGAAGAACTTCGCGCATACGTGGACACTTGGCCGTGGAGACACAAATATACGACCAATTATTATCACAGGATTAGCGCAGGGTCACAGAAGTCGGCCAAGATAGTATTTGAGTTACTGGACTTTAAACCCAAATCGGTATTTGATGTTGGTGGCGGCATAGGAGAGTGGAATAACGGCATTGAAGACTATATCTGTCTCGATTATCGTATTGTCGAGAAAGATTTGCTTATTCCAAAAGAGCGTTTCATCGAGTGCGATCTAAATAAGGACTTTTGTCTACAAGACAGGAAATTCGATCTTGCATTGTGCCTAGAGGTGGCAGAACATATCAATCCTCGAAGGGCAGAAGGATTGGTTGAGTATCTTTGTTCTCTTTCGGATAGAGTTCTATTCTCGGCGGCAATTCCCTATCAGGGTGGAACAGGGCACGTAAATGAAAATTTCCAATCCTGGTGGGCAAAACTCTTCAAAGACAATGGTTTTGGCGCGGCGGAAAATCAACCACAAGTTGCGGAAAATAAAGAGATAGAATTATGGTACAGGAACAATATTGTTCTATATACTCGCGGAGCAACCGGAATTGTCAAAGATCAGATCATTCCAGAATACTATATCGAGATCGCAAAGGGCCTAAGTGCCAAATAGGAGATTTGAGATGGAAAGCATGAATAGAGTTCCGATTATCTGCAAGAACGATACCTATTGGAAAGCATATATACAGGACTATCTTAGGCATTCTGATGTTAAGAAGATTGGCCCAAATGGGTATTTAAGTAATGGGTCTTTGTTCTTTCCTGTGTTTACGGATAGTATGGATAGTTCCGATAAACTTCGGGGACTCCGAATAGAAAGAGCAATTATCTACCAATGTTTTCCAGGTAGTCGATTATGGGACGTACTTCTTTCAAGATTTGGCGAGAATCGAATAAATATTGATACAATCACGAGGTATTAAATGACAAAAAAGAGACTAAAGTGTTACGTAGCCGGACCATATTCTAGCGATCCTGAGGAAAACACGGCAATGGCTATTGATTACGCCGAAGCAATTAGCCAACTAGGATATATACCCTACATTCCACATCTCACTCATCATTGGGAGAAGCGCCATACTCATCCGTATAAGTTCTGGATGGACCAGGGCATAGAATGGCTTTGTGTGTGCGATATTCTGTTTCGTATGCCCGGGAAAAGCGAAGGGGCAGACGATGAGGTGGCTTTCGCAAAACGCCACAATATTCCAGTATATTACAATGTGTTCGATCTCCCAAACAACAAAACTCCCTGATATTTCTACCAGGGAGTCTGCTGGCGGTAGCGATCCGCCATACTCATCCCATTACTGGGAGAATGATCCCTCACCAAGAGGGACGGCGACCACTGGCCGCCCGCCTCCATGAACATGGATTGACACCATTATACACAAAAAACATCCCGTCTGCAATGGAAACAGACGGGATGTTTTTTGTACGGTTTTCTCCTATTAGGAGAAACTCTAACCAACAATAATCTGGGTGGGAGGATCGCCTTCGTCATACGAATTACTTTTGCCAATAGCGGGAACACCGCGAAGGGCAACATGAATATAGTGACCGAAGATACGATCTAGTACGGCGCCAATACCAAGCATTGCAGGGAAGGCGGCCACCAGCGATGCGGCCAGTTCATCAACAAGACCAAGATCAAAGTCTGGAGCAAACAGTTTTACCAGTGTAATCAAAACAAGAGCTACGATGTTACAGACTTGGAACACAACATCCGCACTATCGTCCTTAATCCAGCCCTTGGTTTTGGCTAGGTTAATACAGATGGCAATAAGACCGCTTAATCCAAGCATTCCGGCAAGGATCAACTTCGCCTCTTCGAACATTGCCAGAATCCTGCCAATATCAATCGGCGGAGGGGTTTCAGCAAGTGCTGAAACATGCGAAATTGGTAAAAACGTCAGCGAGACAAGAATGAACAGGAACAAAACAGCAAATAACTTTGTTGATAATTTCATTTTACTTCTCCTTTAGGGTAATGTCGACATTATACTCGTTTTAATCCACGCTTCCTGTACAGGAAGCGACTTTGTTATTATATCATCTTATCTCACGGTAGATGTAAATTGCGCAACTAATCCCTTTTCTGGATGGAAAACAAACGATTCCGTAGCTCTAATTGGCCCAACAAAACCTTTATTATATGTCCACTGATCTGGGGCTACAATTGATCCGATAATTCTAATGGCAACACCATTTTCGTTCAATGTCAATCGGTGGTGCTTGTCGCCCGTATGTATTTCTCGGTATTTTGATTTTAGCCATTGTCTGGGGGCTTCTAACGCCATTAGCATAGGAAGTTTCTCTAGCTTTACGTCATCTCCATGCGTAAAACCAAGAAGTGTCTTCCCAAATGAATAATATTTTCTTGATTTTGGAGAATTATCAATATCAACATTTTTATTGTTGTGATACCAGCACTCCAAAGAGTCGCCCAGGTAAAACAGTCTTTCCTCATCGTGGTTTCCCTTAACCAGCACAACGTCTACTGGCGCAATTTGATAACACCGATCTATAATATCTATTGCCAGTTTTCTACCCAACCTAAATGTTTTTGAATATCTTGTATCCTCTTGTTGCGCAGTGCCAAGAACGGTAGAGTTTGCCTTACTATTGCTGTTAAAGTAATCTCCACCAAATGGTATCAATATCTTCGAGATGTTAAAATTCTTAGAGTAATCTAGTAACTCCATGAGAGTTTGTTTCAATAGTTTCTCTGCTATGTGCACGTCGAAGTCTGTGCCACTCTCTTCGCCCCAACAAAGCCTACCAAAATGAGCATCGAATATTGCAAGCTCAAGCAATACCCCGTCCTTTGATTTAGGGTAATTAATTTTAGGAACTTTTATCGAATGTTTCTTGGCGTCCAGAATTATCTCTTGGACTACATTGGTCGCTCGGATTTCCTGGGTTTTCCGAACAAACCTTACATCCACACTATAGAGGGTGACAAGTAACATATTTCCGGTGTCTTCCACGTCTCCTCGAATTGTTTTTCCGTTTTCAACATGCCAACTGCTTTTTCTGTCTTTACGATAACCCTCATGTGATTTTACCCTAATAGGAGGAGCGACTTCCCATTCTTTCATATTGATTGCAAATTCTTTTATGGCATCTTCCACAGACTTGATCCGTGGACTTGTTGTTACGACACGTATGTAGTCACGCCCGTATTCAATATCGAGTTTTTCTTCTGTCGGATCGGGCGGTTGATACCCGTCTATGCGCATATATTTTCCACAATCTTTACACTGAAACTGTTTTCCCCGCCTGATGGTATTGGTACTCTTGCACCATTTGCACGTTCCCAACGGCAGACTACTTGGTTTTATCTTTGATTTACCCATGATCTCCTCTTTACTACGGAAGTTTGGTGATAATTTGCCAAACAGACGTAGCAATTAATCCAACACCAACGAGAGACAAGCTCCATTCTCTGGCGCTACGAGTTTTTGCCAATTCTGTCAAGCGGACAACTTCGGTTTGTGTTTGCGCCATCTTAAAAACGAGTCCACTTTCAGGATTGCCATTTCCAGCGAGAATGAGGGAAAGTTTTTTTGACAACTCTTCGACTTCTGCTATTCTATGCACATCCAACTCGTAGGTGGGCTGAATCTTTGAAAACGCCACAGAGATAGCATTTTCAATAGTTCTCGTCAAGCGTTCTTTTTCATCAAGTTGCTTTTGTGATAATGGTGTCATAATGTTTACTCCATCGGGATTAGTCTGCAAACCCTCATAGAATTTGTTCTACAGTGAAAACCATCAATTATGGCGGTTTCGCCACTTGCTGAAAACAGCGGAACTCTGAAATTGTAATCCCACGGATCGGACGATCCGTCCGGATGCACATCTTGGGCGATATGCAATAACCAGGGCGGAAGAGTAACCGCCAGTATTTTCGCTTGCGCAATAGTAAGTGTGGTTAGATAGTTGTAGTCCAAACACCAAACTTTTAGGCATTTTCGCCCGCCAACCATAACTGTATTTGTCTCAACAATCCTAAAGAGATTTCCACCAGGGCAATCTACGCCCTCACTTCTCATCGGCTCTTCGTTTGTATTTGTTCCAAGAACAAACGAATGTTTAGTAGTTGATCCGAATTTGTTGGTAAACGCGGCATTGTTTCGCATGTTTCTTTTCCAAATTCTTAAACTTTCGCCACTGCTTACTAAAGACGGATAGCGACATGCCCACGACCAATACCAAAGCCATTCAACGTTTTCGGTCAAGGGATAAACTTCGCCGTTGCCACATTTCGTAACTTCCGGAATGGACTTTTTCTGGTTACGCGACTTGTAACCAAACTCTGAACTCTCTCTATCGTGAAGGCCACGATAGTAGACGGCAGGGGTTTTTACGATGATTTTAATCATGGGTATTGATAGTTAATTGTCTGTACATCACCAAGCAAACCGCTGGCGGTAAGTTCACTCACTTCGGCGGACTGAACAAGCACATCGTCTACCCAAATCTCAACGATTTTCTTGTCGCCGCCACCATCCTCAGAGTCCAGACGAATGTACCCATTGGTTGCACCCTCATACGAATAATTCTCTGCGCCTGGCAGTGGAATTGACACGCCATCCCGCACGATGCTAGTTAAGTGCCACCATCCGTTGGTCTTGAAATCAGCAGTTACCTTATCATCTCTGCTAAGACCACCCAACGCGTTTGCGTTGGGGTCGGGGTTATTGCGAATATAGAGACTGTATGCCAAAACTGTTCCGTTCATATTTCAACTCCTTATTTTGATAACGATTTTGTTTTGTGGTTCGGGCGGTGGGTCATCGGGCGGGACTGCTCCGTCGCCGAATAGTTCTTCGAGTTCTGCTTGCGTTCCGTAAAACCAATCCTCGTCTACAGCAAGTTTGCCGTTTGTAATCCCATAATTAGCGGGATTACCGCTCGCCGAAAACTGCCAGATAATCTCTTTTGCAAACGGGGGAGTCGGTTGTGGCGGCGCACTGGAATATCTCGCCAGCCAGACAAGAAATTGTTTCCAGTAATCCGCCGTACTTCCGTACGCCAGCCAATACCAGTGTCCCGTATAGATAATAATTTTTCCTGCGTATCCCAACTCCCGCAGTCGCTCGATGGCATTATACAGGTCGTCGTAATCTGGGACGGAATTACCGTAACTCTCGAAATCAATAACAATCAGCGGCTCGTCGGCCAGCCGCAAATACCAAAAATCTGCTTGCATACGCGGATCAACATTGTATAGCCAGACATACGGCGCGGCTAGTTTGCCTGCCGCCCGCGCCATTGCAATTGACTCAGCGTAATACGGCGTGTCCCAAACGCCGTCGCACGCTTTCAGGAATGTAAAGACAGACTGACTTTTCGTCCAGTCTATCGGGCAAAAGCCATCGTCCTCATTTGCCCAGTCCCAAATTCCGTGATCGCTTCCAAGAATCATCTTTTCCTCTCCAACGGACGCCCTGCCGCCCACGCCAGACAGAGAATGACGATGAGCCAGATCATTCACCACTCTCCAACATCCAATCCAACAATGATATTTCATTCGACGAGAGATTGGCGCAAGCATCTTCGCCAACTTTACAAATATCCAGGTCAACCTCTGCCGATTGGAGATCGACAAGCTCACCTAAAAATTCTTTCATCCTTTCCGGCAGGACAGACACGTTCCCGTCGTCAGCGATCACACCATATTTGTTTTGTACCAAGTCAATCCGCTCTTTCTCATATTGATCCAATTCCGGCTGGATCAATCGAATATTTCGTGCGATGGTGTGTTTCGTTTTGACGTTCAGCGATCTATCATCGCCAAGCGTTTTCAGCGCGCCAACAGCAATCAGTAATTGCTTCAATTCGAGTTTCATGGTTTCTCCTATAGATTTTTACGCCCAGGCGTTTATGCCTGTGGCCGAGTTCAATCGGGCATCAATTTCTGCAACCCGAACCTGCAAATTTGCCACTACCTTGAGAAGCGAGTTTCCTTCGTCTTTTGTTGCAAAGCCGAAGCACGCGCCAGCGGACGAATTCACTAAATCTTGCAATGCATAATCCGGCGTCCCGGGCGCGGTATGGGTAATAGTTGGCAGTTGTGTAGTCAGTGCCACGCCGCGAATTACATCTGTGCCACCGTAGAGCGACAATTTCGGCAGATTGCCCCCTGCCGCGTTTGTGGTAGACATGGAAATGGCGGTCAGCGCACCTGATTTGTTGTAGACTTTTATCGCCAGCGCGGTTGTGTAATCCGCATCCACGTTCGACACGTAAGATGGTACAAATATCGCCATTTCGCGCTCTTGCGATAGGGTCGTGCCGACGAACAACTGCGAGCCGTTGATACTGAGTTTTTGGTAGGTAACGCCTGCGCCCGCCAACTTTGTCCCCACTCCAACATTGCCGCCACTTAGATTCAGCCATGAGTTTCCACCTGTCGCCGACAGGTAAGCCTCCTCAGTCATCCCGGACCCATCTGGTTTGTAAATAATTACGCCAACGGCAGCCGAAGATGTGGTCGTTAACCTGAAAAATCTTACGCGTGACGCCGCAGTCGC
>Ga0210043_1002622_pt1 | contig 11573 bp, 10 predicted proteins | sample CryGeymet201501t_FD_183990 | JGI IMG/M metagenome (GOLD analysis project Ga0210043, IMG submission 183990) | Groundwater microbial communities from Crystal Geyser aquifers in Utah, USA - Crystal Geyser metaG 2015-01t (SPAdes) (version 2) | ecosystem: Environmental > Aquatic > Deep subsurface >... | reverse complement strand
TGGATTAAAAAAGTTTTTGTCTGGGATGGAACAGCCCTTAGATGCCTATGGAGATATCCGCGTTAATGGGAGTCTGTGATATAGGAATCCCCACCGAATTGAGCGAAAGCGAAATGAGGGAACCCCTTGTGGGTGGGGTAGTTCAACATGGCTCGTCAAAAAGGATTAGATATGCCGCTTATATTTGAGTTTAGAAAAGTAGGAACTGTTAAGAAGATGACTTCGATAAGAATTGTGTTGTTGCATGAAAATGGTCTGAGAGAGAATTTGCGTCATAGAGAACAAAACGCAAAAATTAACCTTTATAAATATGAAGGCAAAAAGTTCGATGTAGTCTATGAATATATCTATTATAACAAACAGGAAAATAAGTTTGAATTAATTGAAGAAAAAGTAGCTTTTAAGGATCGAAAAAACTATATTAAGTTTGTTCCTATTGTTGTACAAAATTCACCAAATAAAGAAGTTAAAGCTAAGAGTATTAATGATTGCGAATGGGCTATTTATTGTGTTGGATTTGAGTGATGAATTATCTTGAGTTAACAAAGAGACTAAAAGAAGAAAGCGAAGTAACTAATAGCTTTATTAAAGATAAAATCTTAGAACAATACCAGTTAGCAACAAGCCAAACAACTTTCGCAAATGATGATATTGATGACATTATTACCAAATAAATAACTGGTAAAGTATCTATTTTGTTTGTAATTTAGTATGAAATTTAAAAAAGGTATCTATCTAGTGAAGTATCTATATAGTAACAGTTACTATTATAGTTACTTATTACGTAATAGTAACTATAATAGATAACTAAGACAAGAGGAAAAAACATGAATAATCCATACAAATACATACTCTATGCAAGAAAATCATCCGAAGCAAAAGAAAGACAGGTTGCTTCTATTGGGGACCAGATTGCTGAGTGTGAAAAAGTTTCTAAACAAAATAATATTAAAATTGGCAAAGTTTATAAAGAAAGCAAATCAGCATATAAGCCAAACAACAGACCAGTGTTTGATGAAATAGTTGAATTAATAAAGGCAGGAAAAATTGAAGCTATTTTAACTTGGAAAGAAGACCGTATTTGTCGGAATCCTGAAGAAGGTGGCAAAATCATGCAATTACTTCAAGACGGAAAACTTAAAGAAATTCGTACACCTAATGCAATCTACACTCAGGATTCTGACCATTTAATTTTGCAAATTCATTTTGGAATGGCAAACCAATTCTCTAGAAACTTAAGTCAAAATGTAAGAAGAGGTTTAAACTACAAGGCAAAGCGTGGTGAATATCCAAGACCTGCCCCTATTGGATATGAGGGCTATGGCTTAGCAAGACAAAGAAAAATAAGACCTCATCCCACCGAAGGACCATTAATCAAAAAAATGTTTGAGATTTGTGCAACAGGAAACTATTCTCTAAAACAACTTCGTACATTCTTGAAAAGTAATGGATTAACCACCAAAAAAGGAAAAGGTCTAAGTATTAGTCACATTCATAGAATGTTAAACCACACTGTTTACTATGGATACTTTACTCACAATGGCGAACTCTATGAAGGTGTATATGAACCACTTATATCAAAATCTCTTTTTGACCAGGCTCAGGAAGGGCTCAAAAACAGGTCTAAACCTAGAAAACATATATGGGAAGGTCAGAGGGAACTCAATGGTCTAATTACCTGTGCAGAGTGTGGTTGTGCAATAACTACTACTGTAAAGAAAAAATACTACAAAGGCACCGACAGAACTGCCCTATATAGCTACTGCAACTGTACAAAAAAGAAAAAAGCCTGTAGTCAAAAGCCAGTAAAAAAGAATGACGTTAAAGTTCAAATAGTTAATGATTTAAATACTATTGGAATTGATAAAGAAACATGGCAACTCGCAATGGAACTGGCTAAAGCAAAATATGAGCAAGAAATTAATGAGTATGGAAAACTCAAGCGTAATTACAGTAAAAAGGTATTGGGTATAGAAGACAAACTTAAAAGACTGCTCACAATGAGAATGGATAATGAACTAACAAAAGAAGAGTTCCTAGCTGAAAAGAATATTTTAACTGATGAAAAAATTAAGCTGGAAGAAATAATAAATAGTGACTCTTCAGAACTTGGTTTACATTGGCTGGAACGTACAAAAAAATTCTTTGATATTGCACTTGAATCTGGTGAAATAAAAATAGATACAGAAAAAGAAAAAATTAGAAATGTGGTGCAAACTCTTGGCAAGAACCTCTATCTAAAAGATGGAAACATTGATATACAGCTCAAACAACCCTATGATATACTTCGTGTAGAGAGCTATCATACTAACGTGCAGGACCGGAGGGATTCGAACCCCCACGAACTGTTTTGGAGACAGTCATGCTACCATTGACATTACGATCCTATTTTCCCTGACAAGAAGTCTGGGAGTGTAGTATAGATGGAGTATAACTCTTTCGCAACCTTTGAGTCATAGTATCTAATTCTAAAACAACCCATATAACCTTCCCTTTTCTTTTTTGCGTATGTGACTTTCTATATGGTTTACTAAATTGAAAATGTGGTATACCAGATATTTTTGACCAAAAAGAAACTGTCTTTTTTTCATTAAAATTGCACTACCCCAACAGTCTTCACTTCATATATACTTTTAATATATGCCAGAACTATTTGACCCGTACTTAGTTAAAACCTTCAAAGAAGATAAGAAATTTCTAGAAACTTCAAAAGTTCCAATCATTACTGTATCGGCAAGTTACAAAGAAGATCTTAAAAAAAGTCATGGATTTCCAGATGATGACACTATAGAAGATGTGGTTTTTTCCAGAGCTCACTACTCGATGGCGCTTGGGGTTGCAATTCAGATTTGGGGTAAGAAAATTGACCCCAAAAAAGCTTGGATTGTTGATCCGACCAACTATGTTTCTCATAAAAACTGGAACTCAATCGAACTTACTGAAATAATTGGCAAAACTATTGCTCGCCACCCAATTCTTAAAACAATTAAAGATTTAATCGATACTTTTGGCAGAGGAAAAATGCCTATTCTAAAAAGTATCACTCCCCCACTTTTACATTTAACCGAGAGTATCCATCACCCAATTTTATCTTTTCACATTGCCGCTGGAAACATCCTAGCGGGACAAGGTAAAAAAATTCTTCAAGTTATAACGGATCCACACGTTAGAGACGAGTTTGTTAAATACGCCGATCAAAAAAATATCAAGTTTTGCGTTTTTAATGAGGATACAAAAATTGAATTCCTTGAAAAAGCTGCAGAACATGATGTTAAAGCCGATTCAAATAGAATCATTATCACCGGCCCTCCAATCGACCCCAGAGTTATTGCTACTAAAGAAAGAAAACATCCATGGAGAAATGGACCCATCAATCTCTGTCTGGCAACTGGGGGCTTGGGAACTAACAAAAATGAGATTGAAGCTATTTTAGAACAAGTCCTTCCGGAACTCAGAAAAAATAATAAATATAAATTACTTATTTACGCAGGCACCCATCAAGATATCAATTTGTTAATAAAAGAACTAGCCAAAAAACACAAAGTAAAAATTTCTAAACTTAATGAAAAAACTGCAAAACTAAGAATTATTTATCATCCCCAGCTTGTTGACGCTAATGAATTACTAATAAAATATGCCTTCCCTTGGGCAGATGGATTTCTGACAAAACCATCTGGCGACATGGCCTACGATGCCGCTACATCTGGTTCGTTTCTATTAACCCTAGCAGAATGGGGAGAATGGGAAGAAAAAATTAGAGAAGTTTTTGAACAAAAAGACATTGCAAGAAAAGCAATGATCGATGATATCGTTGCCCAACTAGAAATACTTTCTTCAACAAAAGGAAAATCACAATCATGGATCGAAAAAGCCATGCATAACGCTCACACAATAGATCCATTTTTTTTAAATGGTTCTAAAGAAATTGCCAAAGCAATTAAGGAATTTTAATTCGCACCAGAAATAACAATGTTTGAAATTATTTAAGTTTTTTAGACTGTTTGTGTTCTGTGTGTTTACGACAAACTTTGCAGTATTTACTCAATGGAAATGTAGACTCATTTGAAGTCTGTTTTTTGAGTTGTTCGTTATTTTTATTGAATTCAGTAACATAACCGAATGCATTACAAACACTACACTTTAATCCAACAATTTGTCTTGGGCCTTTACTTTTTTTTGCCATATTTACTTCTTTTGCTTAAACCTAGCTGGGTACTTGTCCAGTTGGGTGCTTGTTATTAATATAAAAATTAAACAGAATCGTATTATACCCCAGGGTACCCTCTCTGGCTATTGCCATAACCCAGGCCAGCCTCTCTTGTTTCGCAATTCACCTTGAGCCACCTCAGAGATTCGAACTCTGGACCTACGGTTTACAAAACCGTTGCTCTACCAACTGAGCTAAGGTGGCGCCAATTTCATATTTTTGGCACCAATTCGTGCGCCCGAACATTTTGGCGCCAATTTACGCTTGTGCCAGGTAAAGGATTCGAACCTCTGAAGACATACATCAGCAGATTTACAGTCTGCCCCCGTTGACCACTTGGGTAACCTGGCTTGGTGGCAACTATCTTGCCTTAGGCATTTGCCTTGCGTATATTATATCAGTTCTGAGCCCAGGGAGGGAATCGGACCCTCGACCACCATCTTACCAAGATGGCGTTCTGCCACTGAACTACCTGGGCAGCTCACTCTAATATAAATCCACACAGATAGGAATTTTATCATTAAATAATCTTAAAATCATTAGCATTAGCAAAAAAATTTTAACGGCCGAGCGTGAAGGAGTCGAGTTTTCCCGCAGAAAGCAGGTGGGTAGGACACTACTGACACCGCGATGCTAGTAGATGATCCATGAACCCTTCATAAAAATCGTTCAGGAAAAATATGTTACGTCTCCTTCACACTCGACTGTTAAAGAGCGATTATTTTTTAAACTCCTTTAACCATGCCTCAAGTTTATTTCCATAACCCTCATGGTCGATTACAAATCTCATGTGAGCCTTGAAATAATTCTCAGGATCTCCTGTGGTTAGCCAAGTAGCATTACTTTTTCCAACTATTACTCTGCCACTTTTAGCAATCTTTGTAATTGCATCAACAGTCCAAAGTTCATTATCTTTACCTGTGTTAGAACTGTTCAAGTGTTCGAATACGCCAGAAGTTAATAAATATCTGCCATATGATGCCAATCTTGACGTCTCGTGTCCTATTTCTGGTTTTTCTACAATATTATCAAGATCGATCTTAGACCCTTTTTTAAAGGCAATGATTCCATATTTATCGACGTCTTTTGCGGAAACTTCCTGAGCCATAATTACACCATCTACGTCTGGATTTTTATTGTAAAGATCAACCATAATTTTTGAATCTCCAGGATTTCCAAAAATCACATCATCACTATATAGAACTAAAAATGCTTCTTCACCTTCCAAAAACTTTTGAGCAGAAACCACTGGAGAACCATTACCATATGGTAATGTTTCATCCTGAGTGATTACAATTATTTTTGGAAAATCTAAAACTTTTTGAACTGGTTCATATCTGTCAACCTTGCCCATGACGGCGAGCTGTTTTTTGATTTTATTTACACTATTATTAAAGTAATCTTCATAAATTGGCTTTCCTTCTGGAGTGGCTACAATAATAATCTCTTCGATTCCAGCCTCAACGCACTCTTCAACCACATATTGCATAATTGGCTTATTCCCTAAAGGCAACATTCCTTTAGGCACTGTTTTTGTAATCGGCAAATAGCGACTAGCAAAGCCTGCGTCAGTAATCACTGCCTTTCTTACTTTTTTTTCCATATTCACATTCTCCTATTACTTCATTTTAACATAATAAAGTCTTTTACTACTGCAAAAAAATAGTTTATACTGAAATTTAATGCAAAAAGAAACATCATTTATTGTAAAGTTTATTGGAAACCTCAACAAGCTAGTTCCTTTCATTGGTTTTCTCCTTGTGATAGCTGGAATACTTGGCTTAGTCTTTGTACAAAAACCAATTAGCGAAACCCAAGAATTACGTAGTGATGCGTCAGAAGATCAAGAGCTCTGGCCAAAAATCTCTGCAGACCTCCCCGACCAGACTTTCTTTGTAGACAAAATTTCCCAAATTGCCCTAAATTTAAACTCTCAAAACGCGACAATAAAGAAAATTAATGTAGTTTTTAATATTATTAATGATGATCTCGAGGATTTAATTGTTACCGTTGATGCCGCATCTGGCCTAAGAGCTGAAACTGTAGAAGTTGAAGAAACTGAAGATGGCTATTTAGTCAATGTGTTGGCCGTTAAAAGTAATCCAAATGATCAAGTCGAACTAAACAACGACACATTTATTAAAATTGAGTTCACTCCAAAATCTGAAGGCAATATTTCCATAAACTTCGACGAAGACAATACATACATAGTCACTCCTTCATTAGCATACGTTATAGAAGCTCAAACTATAAATTTTGATATCAAAACAAAACAAGATGATGAAGATAATCAAGATCAAGAAGAAATAATAATTAAAGATTGTAACCAATCATGTAGCTCAAATGCAGATTGTGCAGTTAATTTTAGATGTTTTAATACGGGTTCAGGTAATAAATGTAGATTGGCAACAAATCCATCTAGTTCTAATTGCTCAAGCCCCCCAGATTTAGGTCCCAACAAGCAATGCAACCAAGAGTGTGCAAACTCAAAAGAATGTGCCCAAGGACTAAGTTGTTGGAATGGCGCATGCAGAAACCCAAGCAACGTAGAAAATACTAGTTGCGCAAATCAAACTGCTCAAGAAAAAGAAATGTCAGTAAATAGTTGCGGAGAGTCTTGCTCGAGCAATGCTGACTGCGCTATTAATCTTAGGTGTTACCAATCTGCTTGTAGGTTAACCACCAATCCAAGTAGTCTTACCTGCTCGGCATACACTGAAAAAAAGGTTTCTAAAATATATGATCAAGCTTCAGTTTCAGAAGATGCAAGCGGAAGTGCAGATACTAAAGAAATTATCGAACCGATCAAAAAAGGCGACAACATGATTCCTAATAGTGAACTTAACTTTGAACAAGTTGGTGAAGACAAGCTAAATTCAAGAACAAACTCCGTACTTAACGATGATGCTCCAGTCGATGAAACCGCCTTTGATTTCCTAGTAAAAATGCTCAAAGATAAACAGCAAGGTTTGCCAACAAAAGTAATTTTAATTGGCGTTGGCCTTTTGGCCGCTTCATTATTAGTACTATTAATAGCTAGGTTATTAAGTGCAAAACCAAAGTCTCAGGCAATTGAACAACCAGAAAGATTAATTACACATAACGTTATTGACCAAGATCCAGACCATACCAAAGTTTTTAGATCAACAAGAAATACTGCTGTTCCGTCTGGAACAGAGAATCTTGTCTCCCTAGAACAAGCCAAAGATGCTCGAATAAAAGAGTTAATGAAAAAACTCGATGGACAGTCTAAAAACCAAAATCAAGGTTAGTGTTTCAAATTATCAAGTTATTTGTTACAATACTTGCCTATGCTCAAGGTCGCAACCTACATAAAAGAAGTAATCAGGGAAATTAAAAAGGTTACGTGGCCAAGCAAGAAGCAAACTCAAGATATGACTTTGCTCGTTATTGGAGTTAGTTTGGCGGTCGGCCTTTATATCGGTTTACTAGATACTATCTTCCAAAAACTAATGGCAAGTATTTTATAAAAATAAACATTATGACTGACAACACACAGATCGTACCAGAAGTACCAGAGATTCAAGAGGTTAAAGTTGAAACCCCAAATTTGGTGCAAATCTCAACAACAGAAAATAAAAAGGCAAGATGGTACGTCGTTCACACTTATTCTGGTCATGAAAATAAAGTTGCTGAAACTTTAAAGCAACGTGCGGAAACTCTTGACTTAACAAGTGAAATTATCTCTGTTTTGATCCCTACACAAGAGAAAATTCAAATCAAAAGAGGCCAAAAAAAGACTGTTAGTGAGAAAATTTTCCCAGGATATATGCTAGTTCAAATGGAGTTAACCGATAACTCATGGTTAGCAGTTAGAACAACTCAAGGTGTTACCGGATTTGTTGGTATTGGAAATAAGCCTACCCCACTGCCAAGACACGAAGTTGACGCAATTAAGAAATATATGAGCCAAGGAGTTGCTCAATATAAAGCAGACTACGTCGAAGGCGAAGCTGTTCGTATTACTGACGGACCTTTCAATGACTTCTTGGGTACTGTCAACTCAATTGATGAAGAAAAAGGTCAAGTCGAAGTTTTGGTCAATATTTTTGGAAGAGAAACACCAGTTACATTGGACTTCCTCCAAGTTAAGAAAGTTTAAAATTAGAAAGAGCAAACCGGTACAATAAATCACCGACGCAAAAAAATTATGGCAAAAAAAATTACAAGTGTTCTTAAATTAAATCTTCCAGCAGGAAGTGCTACTCCAGCTCCTCCAGTGGGACCAATTTTGGGTCAAGCAGGTATCAATATGATGGACTTCTTGAAACAATATAATGCAAAAACCCAAGATCAAAGAGGACAAATTATTCCTGCAGAAATTACAGTTTATTCAGATAGATCATTTACTTTTGTTCTAAAACTTCCTCCAGTTAGCGCCATGATTAAACAAGCATTAAAACTAAAATCAGGCAGTCAAACTCCAGGAAAAGCAGTCGCTGGAACCTTAACAACTGCTCAAGTCAAAGAAATCGCAGAAAAAAAACTCCCAGACCTAAATACTAATAACCTCGAAGCAGCAATGAAAACTGTTGCTGGAGCCGCTCGTAGTATGGGGGTTGAGGTTAAGTAGAAGTAATATTAATAGGTATATCGTCAAACTTAAAGTTTGGTTCAGTTAAAATTGAACCGCAGGCTTCCCAGCTTGTACAACTTTCAAGGAGATAGAAAGAAAATATGGGAACTAAAAAAAACGTAGACATGTCTACAAAAGAAACAACTGTAAAAGTTGTTGAAGAAGTAACAGATGCACAAATGGACGCAGTCGGTAATGATGACGCTCTAATTGATGCAAAAGCCTCCAAAGAAACCGGTTTCGGTGGAACAGCAAAAAGAAGAATTAGAAGTAAAAAATACGTTTCTACTCGAAGTAAAGTCGATAAAACCAAAAAATATTCAGTTTCCGAAGCAATTACCTTGATTAAAAGCCTATCATACTCAAGTTTTGATGGAACTATTACTCTTGATGGTGTGGTCAGAGAAGCTGGAAAAGTTGGTACGTTTAGTTTGCCTCACTCAACAGGAAAATCTATTAAAGTCGAAATCGTTACTGACGAAGTAATTGAAAAAATTGCTGCTGGAAATATTGATTTTGATGTCTTAGTAACTACACCAGCATTTATGCCAAAATTAGCCAAATATGCACGTCTTTTAGGTCCTAAAGGCTTAATGCCAAACCCAAAAAGTGGCACTGTCACATCTAAACCAAAAGAGAAAAAAGCCGAGCTTGAAAAAGGTAGTTTTGATCTTAAAACAGAGAAAAAAGCTCCAGTAATCCATGTGAATATTGGAAAAGTTTCGATGGATGACAAAAAGTTAAATGAAAACATTGATTACTTACTTGGAAAGCTAAAAGATCGAATGCTACAAGCAACTATTTCAGCAACCATGAGTCCAAGTGTGAAGCTTGAGTTGGCAAAGTAAAGTTTAGTTTCAAATTTTAAGAAAAACCACTAACATGAATTTAGTGGTTTTTTTTAGCTATTTATTGACTTTAACATCCCAATAACATATAATCTAAGACTGTATGTAAGATATGTGTAAAATTAAATAAATACTTAACCGTATTTACGAAAACCCATCTCTTTTTGCAAGAGATAATGTTTTTCGCTTTTATACAATCTTGCTTCATTTTAAGAAATACCATTTCAAAGCGAAATGATTTGTTTGTTAAAATGAGTTCTTTAACAATTTAGTTGTCAAATAATAAAAATTTTGTTTTTGAATTTTGTTTTTTATTTAGTTTTGCTCCGTAACCTGTCTAGTTCTAATCAACTTGATAGATCACGGAGCAAAAAAATAGACAAAAAGGAGGTCTAATGAGCAAGCCCCGTAACAAACTGGGCCTCATCAGGCCTATTCTTCAATCTTGGACCAATTCATCAAAAGGAGAAATTCAATGGCCCGCAAACAGAACGTAGTTGTAAGGCGGGGTGATGAAACTCCTCGCGAAGAAAGTCCGAAAGAGATAAGTGGTGGCTGGTGGGGGCTTATAGTTCTCATCACCGTGTGGTTTTTGACTGGTTTCCCCTTCTCTTTTATTAAACCTCAATGGGTCGAAGTAGAGGGGATAACCGACCAAGCCAGTTACGGAAGAACACCAATTTCTTGGCACGAAAACATCGTGCCAGAAATGACAACGGACCTCACTCAGTGGGGCCGTAACAACGGACTACATCCGGACACACTAGCGGGCGCAGTGAAAGCTGCTTCGTTAGAACGTGATCTTGCTACTGGCAAACCAATGCCGGGAACAGGATATCGGGTGGATATGTTCGACATCCTGGGAATCAACTCTGTCGAGACTGTTCTTAGTCAAAACACAGTTGATCCCACTGTTTCAAATCCCACTGGAGGCTGTATCGCCTGGTGGGAACTGCTGAAACATAAACTTCTCAATGGCGTCCTTGAGACCAACAGTTTGAGAAAAACTGTTGAGCCTCTGGGATTCAACGCAACAGAGGTTTATGGCTCATGCGGAGCTGGAGCGATTGGGTGGACACAAGCTCTGCCGAGCAATTGGTGGAACTTGATGGGCCCCGGATTTGATCCGTGGAAGCTTGAAGATTCGGCCGAGTTCACGGCACGATATCTAACTCTGCACAGGTATTTTACTAGTGGACGGCGATCAGCTGTCCTTAGTTATAATCCTGGCGCGGGGGATTCATACGTGAATCCCGTAATCGCCAAAGCTGATTCTCTTCGAGCCAGTTTTGAAGCTAGTGGGATTTCAATTCCAACAACCACTGTTAAAACAACAGTGGAAGCGGAAGAAATTGATCCTGTTCTAGAAGAACCAATCGTTGAAGAAACAAAGGTTGAAGAAGCCAAACTTCCAGCACAAGTGGTTCGACCAACAAAAGATGCCGAGACTACAATCTCGGTATTTCCAGTTGATGGACCAAAGGGAGGTTGGGCTTTTGGAGTTCCAACTTCGTTTCAACTTGCGCACACAGGAGTCGACATATTGTCTCCCGTTGGGACAAAAGTGAAATCTCCATGTCCAGGAATTGTCGAAAGCACTGCTTGGTATCCCGCAGGATGGGAGCCAACAGGTCTTGGGCACGGGAAAACCATCTGGGTTTTCTGTGGGTATGATGAGAAAGGTGAGGCTGTCAGAGTTTTGGTGGCTCACTTGTCCGAGTATGTTTCTTCTCCAGGAGACTGGGTAGAAGCAGGCCAATTAATTGCGTACACCGGTAACACCGGTGCTGGCACTGGCCCACATGCCCACATCGCAGTTAGAATAGGTGGTGGTTGTTTCCAATGCAAAGACCAGTTCGATGGTCGATGGGAAGATCCATATGAATGGATTGGAAATGGCAGAGTAATTTATACTGAGTTC
>Ga0210043_1002619_pt1 | contig 11583 bp, 24 predicted proteins | sample CryGeymet201501t_FD_183990 | JGI IMG/M metagenome (GOLD analysis project Ga0210043, IMG submission 183990) | Groundwater microbial communities from Crystal Geyser aquifers in Utah, USA - Crystal Geyser metaG 2015-01t (SPAdes) (version 2) | ecosystem: Environmental > Aquatic > Deep subsurface >... | reverse complement strand
TGGCGTTTTTGACATAGATGCGATGCGAGGGAACTTGTGCGCCGGGGTTTGTCGGCTTTTCGTCATTGGGCTCAAAAAATAAATTCACGTCGGTTGAACGGCTTGCATATTTGCCTTGGCCGAGGCCATCGGGTGAGAACGTGAGGAAGCCGCGAAAACCGGGTTGCATGGTCATGGTGGTAGTCTCCTAGCTGTTGATCGGTGAATGTGCGCTCCGCGCAGGGGCAGGTTTAGATTTTAGGGAAGGGGATTTTTTGAGAGGAACGGGGTCCGGTCCTAAAGTCGGTTTTGCCGCCCCGCCCCTTCCCCAAAAACCGCGAACTCCTGCCAAGGTTTCGCGGCCAAAACTGGTCAGAGTAACGGCGGCTCTTGCGGGTTGGATTTTTCAACCTTGGCCGAGGCCAAATGCGCGGCCGCGCTCGCTTCAAGATTTTCAGCGCGACGGCTCAAAAGATATTTGACGGTAGCGCGACGGTTCAGATTGCCGAACCGGCCGACGTAAAGCCCCGGCAACATTTCGCCGGTTTGCATATCCAAAAATTTGTCAGAGCCGAGAAAGGCCGGGACGTGTGAAATTTCAGCGCGCTTGAGCGCCCGCTCAAATTCACGTTGGGTAAAGTCTTGTTTCGCTGTCTTGGGCATGATCGCTCCTAGGTGGTGTGGTGGGTTGCGGTGAACGGGGCCCCGGCTAGGAGATAAAAAACCGGGACCCCTACTCACCACCGCGACGCCTACTAGGTGTTGGGGCCGACCGATGCGGGATGCACAAGGCGGGGGCACATGTAGGTGTCAACAAACCTTTTACACCTAGACCTAGTAGGTGTCAAAAATAAAAAGCCGGGTATATGGTCAGCACCTATAGGTGATCGATCCCCCTCACACCTATAGGTGCAAAAGGTGAGAAAACATGGACGATTTCAGCCGCGAATTACACGATATTGACTGGTATCTGGACCGCGCCCGCGATGTTCGGAATTTACAATCTGACCGCGCCCTAGGCGACATGATGAATCTCTCAACCATGGGAATAAGTTCTTGGCGAACGCGCCGCGCATGGCCCGAAGATGATAAAATGGTGACGCTCTGCCAGCTTGCGAAAGTGCCGCCCGAAATCGGTTTATTGGACCTTGGCCGGTGGCGTGCGAAGGGTATGGCGTCCGAGATTTGGGCTCGCATGTTGCCGCGCATGGCCGCCACCTTGGCGCTTCCCGCCTTGGTGATTTTTAGCCTTGCATTTTCGCCGGTTCCCGCGTTCGCCTCGGAAGCGAAAACGGGTGCAACTGTATATTATGGATATAGCCGCCGCTTCCGGTTGGCGGTTCATTTTTTGTTAAGTCGGTTCGGTTCAAAACCCTTTTCAGGAATGTGTTTTTGTTGAGTTGTCATGTTGCCCGCACTTGAAAATGTTTCAGCCGAGACCCTTTTAACCTTGGCCGCCTATTTCGATAGTCAAGCCGCGTTTCTAAAATCAAAGGCCGATGAGATCATGGGCCGCCAACGGGACGCCCAAGAGGCCCAAAATCGCCGCGCCAAGCGTAAAGCCGAATTATTGGAGTTAGGCCGCTTGATTGCCGAGACTTCCGCCGTAGCGGCCATTTCTGCCGGGTTCCCGCCCGATTACATCGCGGCCGCTAAACGGGTTTACCAGACCGAAATCAAAGATAAGGCCATGACGGCCCGCAATCTCGAAATCTGGAAAGCAGTTAACCGCGGGGTTGCCGCGTCTGAATTGGCGGCCCGGTTCAATATGACTCCGCGCCGCGTTCGGATGATCGCTCAGGATTTTTCGCACAGTCTGAGCCAAACCGCGTTCGATCGGTCGACATTAAGCCGGGTTTCTTCGGTGTCTCGATCGCTCGTAAAAATCGGCTGATAGATCAAACAAAAATCACTTGCGGGTGAACCGTTCGCGCACGCTGTCACGAACGGCAGGGTCAGAGTCAAAATCAAGACGCGCCTTATTTGCCGCATCAACGTTCGCAAGTGTCGCGGTGGCGTGTTTTGAGGTTTCATGGTCGCGGCCGCCTTTCCAAATGAGGCCAAAGGTAATCGCTGACAAAAAAGCCCGAACTAGTCGGCTAATTGTTGTCAGCATCTTTGCTTGACTTTTCCCGAACCATGACCAAGGCGGCCGAGGCGATAATCGCCACCGCGCCGGCTATTGTGTCGATTTGGTCCGGTGCGAAATTCCAGCCGGCCAAAGTGACGATTGCCCCAATGAGGCCGACGTAAGTTGATTTTTCCGAAAAGATATTTCGCTTCATGCGTCTTGCTCCACGTTGAAAAGTTTGCCGCGTTCGATTGATCGCAACCGGGTTTCATGGTCGCAAAGGCTCTTGCCCATGTGGCGCAAATCCGAACGGATACCGGCAACAATTGCCAGCACACCACCGCCAACGACAAGGCCGAGTAGTTGAACAATCAACTCAGTGAGGGGTTGCGGGGGTGCGCCCATTATTTTTTCAGAGCCCGCGCCAAAAGCAAAAGGCCGACGCCCGCGCCGACGCCCAGCCAAATATCGCGGCCGAGTTCGGCCCGGTAAATCGGGTCCTTGATCGTTCCGAGTTCAAGGTTCTGAATGCCATTGATGCGAATAACATCAATGTCATGGCTCGCATTGAAAAGCCAATCCTTGAGGCGTTCCCATGCGTTCTTAGGTTCTGCGTTCATGGCAATAGACCTTTAACCAAATCACGGTTTTGAAAGCCGATGTAAACGGCCGCCGCGATACCGCCAACGCGCAAGGCCCGTTGTCCAGGGATGAAAAAATAAGCCGCAACCCCGGCCGCCGCGATCAATCCAAGTGTGAGAGTGTTCGGCATTTACGCCACCTGATAAAAAAGATGCGAGCCAATGTCCGCCGTGACGAACCCAGACTTTGCCCAATATGGGCGAACGCTTTTTGAATGGTAGTGGGTGGCCCCGCCTGTGCGATCTGGCAACGCGCCCGAATAGGCTTGCATCGCGATACTTAAAGCCGTTCTGAAATTCACATCGGTGTCACGAACGTTCGCGGCTTTTTCCCGGTTCGGGTCTCTCGGGTCCCAACATGAAAATTGGTAGTAACCCGAAATCCGCCGAAAGCAAATTTCCTCAATCGTTTCGCCCCACCAATCCTGTTTGGCGGAACGACTTGAAATTCTTGAACGGTTCATAATGACATTGGCGACGGCCGCCATGCCCTCAAACCCTTCCCCCCTCGCCTCGCCCCAAATCGTGCGCGCCATGATGTCAACCGCATGAATGCGGCCGGTAATAATAATCGGGTCAATGATGATGGTCGGGGCGGTTTTGACTTCCGGTGCCGGTGCCGGTGGCATCAATGGCGGATAGGCGGCCGCGCCCTGATAGGTCGGCCGCGTTTGCGCTACGCCATACAATCCAAGAGCCGCCAAGAACCAAAGCATTTGTTCGTCCGCCCTATCTCGCAAATCAAACATGAACTTTTACTTTGCAAAAAATGCAATCGCGGGGTCATTCATGTTTTTTTCAATAACAACATTCCCGTCAACCGTGGTGACGTTGCCAACCGCGAATTGGCGGGTTTCCAAGGTTCCGTTGTTATGCTGAACCGTGAACAAATCGCCGGGGTTCGGCTCTTTGTTCAATTCTGTTTTTTTATCGGCCGAAAATGCTTTCAACATGGCGTCAGGTGTCCAAAAGACGATGCAGATAACAGGTGCTCGCTTGTGAGGCGTGGCACTCGAATTTGAAAGTTTGTTCAAAACGAATCCCCGGCCAATTGCGGCAAGGCCCAACCGCGCCGCCTAGCTTCGGATTGTTGTAGGTCATAACCGTGACGTTAAACGCGGCGTTGTAGCTACCCGCCGTGGTCGTGAGGGTCGCGGGCAAGCCGTTTGCGTTTGTCGGGTCCGCAATCACGTAACCAATCGTCGTTCGCGCCCCGCCAGACCCATTAGGACGGGTGTGAATGATGCGCTCAACGCCATCCAGCGTGAGGCGAAAGTAATGGTCCTGCGTGCCCGGAACGCCGCCAATCGTCAATTGAGAGCCGAGAAAAAACCCAGCGCCGGTAATGTCCGCAATCGTCGCATATGTCCCGGCACCGCCAGCCGCGCCCGAAACCATTAACGGGGTCGCCGGGGTCGCAATGCTTGGCGTGGCGGTCGGGATGGTCGCACCATCGCCCCACGTTAGAACGGGCAATTGATTGACGTGCGTGAAGGCCGCGAGCGGCGGTGGTGCAACCGCGCTTGGCAAACGAAATTGAAATGCGCCTGACATTGTTTAAGCCTGATACGTTTCGAGAATTGAAACTGTGATTGCGGCCAAGTTTGTCGATGGATTGCGAATGGTGACGGCCGCCGCGCTTTCCAAAATATATTTGGACTCGCTTGGGATTTTATCGCCCCGCGTGTCGCTCACGTTTGCCGCATCACCGACGCGCAAAATTTCGCTTGTGGAGTTGTTCACCACAATGAGTTCGCGCCGGTTTTCATCGGCCGGAATAGTCAACGTGCCACCGATGGCAATTAACGTGTCCTCGGTGGTGCGCAAAGAATTTGGCGAAAGAATGCGGGTTGGGATTGTCCCGTTGATAAGTTCAAGACGATTATCAACCAACGTCCCGAATGATGTTTTAAGAATGATTGACTGAGGGGTTGCCGCACCATTGTACAGAATGACGGCTTCAAAATCCGGCTCTGCCGGGTGCAAGCCATCGCCCATCGCCTGATAAAGAAATTCTGCCGGTTCTTGGTCAAGCCCAATTTGTACCGTGGCGTTTTCAGTTACCAAGATACAGTAGTATGAACGGCCGCGACGCGGGATAATCCGCGTTTCGCCAGCCGCCAAAGTCAAGACGAGATCAGCCGTTGCACGCCGCGAACGTTCGGCCATCACTTAACCCCTTTAACGAGTTGAGGCCCAACAATGACGACGGCAACAATGCCGACAATCCAAACGGCCGTTTTCAAAAATGTGTCGATGTTGCGTTCGTCGCTGGTGCGCGATTGCTCCAAGACTGAGCCGACTAGGCTTGTCGCAAAGTCTCGGTTCGCGTTGCCCTCTTGCCCCACAAGCCGGTTCAAATCGCCCGCCACGTCAATGAAACCATTGTTGACTTGTGCGGTGTATTTCAAAAAGTCGCCGGTCGTGTCGCGTGCAAAATCCAGGCTTGAACCAAGAGCCGCACGCGAAGCCGCTATTGAAGCATCGGCCGCCGCCGCAACCGTGCGCGCTTGATCGGCCGCCGCATCGCTCGCGGCTTTGATCGCCTTGGCGGAAATTTCCTTTAGGGTTTCGTTATTTTGGCCGGTGATGACGCCCGCGCCATCCAGGGCCGCCTTGATACTCACCGAGTCAAGCGATTGGTTATTGATGACGGTTGAAGAATTATACGAAAGGTCGCTTCCCTCGGTGGCATTAAACAAAATGCCGTTATCACCGACCGCAACCCTGCGATCAGTGATGTCCGTTGAGGTTTGTGTTGTGGTGTAATTTCGTGAGCCCATTACTTATTCATTTTCTTGAAAAAAATAAGAGCAACCGCGAACATTGCCAAAGTGACGAACGTATTGCCGGAAAAAATCGACGCCTCATTGTAAGGCCCAAGGGCCCCCGCGCTCGCCGGTGTGGTGTTGTTCGTTACTGGCAAAGAGTTCGTTTGCCGCGCCTCGGCCCCCGAACCCACCGCGAATGGTCCAGTCCAGCCCGCATTGAAAACGGGGCCCGCATCGCTAATCGCTTGGGATGGTCCGCCACCGAAACCGAGTGAGAGTGACGGCAAAGCCGGGATTGGCATAGCCTACCCCTTTTGGAAAAGATAAACGCCACCGATAATGATTGCGCCGAGGAAAATCATATTCGGGGGAATGTTCCCGAACATGCTTGCGCCCTGATAAGGGACGCCCGGTTGTGTCTGATAAATCGCGCCGGGGGTTGTATAGACGCCCCCGCTTTGCCCCGCGTTCGCATAGGCATTTTTGATCGCGGCTTTTTCGAGTTCAACCGAGGCCCAAATTGAACCGAGGCCCAAGAGGGTGTCAGCAAAGCGATTGAAGCTGAAACCTTGGTTGCCAACTGAACTTGGCAATTTGGTATCGGAGCGAACCGCGTTAATATAAATCGGGTCAATTGCCATTTGTGGCGGCCTGTAAAAATTGGAAAGGTAGAGCCGCGACTAATTTAGTCGCGGGGCCCCATCAATTCCTTGACCATCACGAAATTCGCCGCGACGGACATATTCAAAGTGACATCCCATGCCAACGGGGCCCGAGGCGGGAAGGTTCCGTTCTGTTGTAGAATGAACGGGTCCAGGCTTTCCAAAATCCGGTTGCGATGATCGAACGCGATATGGGTCCAGCCGGTTTGCGGAATGTAACCTTGCTCGGCCGCGATTGAATGCAGCCGAGTTGGCGACATATTCAACTGTTCGATTTCGGCAACCTTGACCTTGATGTTCGATATGTTTGTGGTGTTGCAATGCAAGGCCAATTGACGTTCGTTGCGCGTCAAGTTCGGAATAACCAAGTCGCCGGTGCCAGAGACTTGAACGGTTTGCCGCTTGAATTTCCGAATTTCGCCCAACTGTGCCGGGTTCGGGGTTTTGTACTGCAAGCAAGTCAAGCCGGGATTGGTGGCGGCCGCATCAATGTCGATTTCAACACTGAATTGGGAAATTCCAAGCATCCCCCACGCCTTCAAATCTTCGGCGGCTTCCGTGGTGCGCCACGGTTCAGTGAACCAAAGCGGAATTTCGCCATCGCTCGGGTTAATGCCGTGCGCCTTGTTGATCGCTTGCAATTGTGCGCCGGTCAATTCCCATTGCGTGTTGCTGTCGAGATAGACGCGAACTTGTTTGATGTCCGAGGCGATTTCCGCAGGTGTCGCGGCAACCCCGGTGCGGGTGTAGTAGGGGCGCAATCCGTAAAAAGTTCCGGTTGGGTCAACCTGAATTGTCGCTGTGCCACCGGCCGCGACGTTGAGAACCGTATTCACCGGAGTAAGAAAAGGATAAGCCATTTGTTAGGCTCCAAAGGGGCGGCCGAAATACCGTGCAAGGTTTCGGGTTGCCGTAAAATTGTCGAGAATGTTCAGCGCGACCGAGAAAACGGCCACGCCCGCAACGACAACCCCGATCTGGATTGCCGTTGATTTCACTTAGATGGTTCCCGAGGCTTTGAGCTTGTCGTAAATGACATTGCCGACCACATAGGCCAGCGCGCCAACGATAATTGGGAAAGCATATTTGTTCATCGGGTTGCCTCGTAAGCAAATCCACACGGGACAATTCCCGTTGTTCTGTGGATTTGCTTTTGAGGCTTCCGGCCTGATTTGGCGAATTTAAGTATAGCTTACCTATACCTAGGAAAATTCATCGTTTTAGGCGATTTTTTCCCTTTGTGAGTTGCCCCCGAAAAAGCCGCAAATATTCATGCGGGGCAAGGCCGGTCAATTGGTCCCGATTTTTCGGCCCTATCATTTTCACGATTGTGGTGATGTCGGTATGTTCCTCTTGCGCGAAAAAATACCGCACGTCGCAATTGCCGCGAAAATTTGTAGACACTTCCGCGATGCGTTGCGTTGTCCCGATAACGTCAATCCCGTAGTGACGGCCGAGTGAACAAATCTCGCCCATGCCGGGGCAATTCGCGCCTTGCGGATAGGACCATTTCATTTCCTCGACTATGAACAACACTTTTGGAATTGGCGGGGTTGGGCCGTTATCGGGTGTCGTCTTGTAAGGCATTTGCACAGAGCAAATGATTTCGGCCAATTGGGAAAGTTGAGCCGGATAGGTTGTATCGTCCTGGCCCTTGATCGGCTTGAACGGAACATAGGCAATTTTGAAACCACGTTTCCAGCCGCGCCGAATGCACTTCATAAATTCCCAATAGGTGCGGACCTCTACAAATCCTTTCGCGGCATACTCGCCCAACATATCGAAAACGAAAATTCGCTTCCGGCCGGTTGCAATGGCATCGGTCAAAGTTGTTTTACCCTGACCTTTCATGCCTGAGACTAAGACTTGAAAAGCCGTCTTACTGTAACTCATCCCGGTTCGGGTTCCCTAACCCACGTTGCCGGAGTCTCATCTTTTTTCGGTGCGGCTTGCTGTGCTGGTTTCAATGCGGCTTGACGCCTCATGTCGATTTCAATTTTACAGCCGATTACCTTTGGCCCAACGAACGCGGCAACCGTTGCGATGCGAGCAAGCCAAGACGTGTTCTTTGTGACGGCCCAATTCAGCCAGTGAATTTCGCAACAAATTTCATAGAGTTCATTTGCCGCCTCGTTCGCGTCCTCGGTTTCTTCCGGCCGAATTTTCAGAGACTCGAACGAATAGCGGCCCGCCGTGTTGAACATTTTGAAAAATGATTTCCGAAATCGCTCAGGCGTAACAAATTCGTCCGCGCTTCCGCCATCACCAACCGGGACGGCGGCCGGTGCATCAAATGTTTTTTCGATGTCGGCTAGATGATCGGACTCAATCGCCGCCGAGGTCCCATGCAAGCCCGCTTGATTGTCGCTCAACTCTTGGGGCAACGGTCCCGCGTTCGCCGGTTCTGACTTTAGGCTTTGCGTTCTTAGGTCCAGGTGCGCGAGGGGTTCTGGTTGCGGGCTCGGCTGGCGGGTTGGTTGAGTCAACGGTTTGATCGACATTGCTTTGAACTTTCGATTGTGCAACGGGGGATTCGCTCGGCTTTGACTTTGACCAAGCCGAAATAAGTTTTTGCGATGCGGCCCGGTTCCATTTCAGGGACGAGCCACAAGGGTCTATGTTGTCGGGGTGATGTGAGTTGCAATAGACGTAGGCTTTGAGGTTCATATCCAATTTGACATTGGATGGCGCACCACAACAGTGACACGCGACCTCGCCTATGATCGTTCCGGCTCTCGCATCTTGGCCGGGTTTCGGTGGATAAAAACTAACCCAACTCAGTGAGTTGGTTAGTTCGCCACCCTGAGCATTTGACATTCGGGGCAATACCTTTTTCAAGAGCAAGGCCCCGCCCTCGCAAAAACTCAAATATACCGGAACGTCCGGCTTGTTCAGCGGCGGTGAGTAATTCGGGAATTAACTTTGCACGAACGATTTTTGACCAAGTGAAGCGATGTAGCGCCATCACCTGAAAATCTCCTGAGTTCGGCATAAGTTGTGCGGCTAATTCTTCATCGGTCAATTCGCGCTCGGGAATATACAAATCCCTCAAACCCAATGACCATGTAACGTGACGTGCACCCTTGAATGCAAGGGCATATTCGCGGAACAACATGCGCGCCAGATGGTCCCCATCTTCGGCACATGCGAGCAATTGAAATGGTGAACGGCCGCCTTTTTTCGATAACTTGTGATTTGCCTTGGTCAATTCGCTGTCAACGTTGCCCTTCACAACATAATCACCGGCCGCCGATAAATTGCACGCCCGTTGAAAGCCAAAACCCTTGGCGAGATTTACGGCCTTACCCATCATGCGTTCAACGATACCGGCCCAACGTTCGCCAACCCAAACGCGCATTGCATCTTGCGCACCTTGGTCAAGGCGATTTGTCAAAAACAGGCAATGCAAATGCGGGTGCCAACCGTTGCCGCCGTGAGTGACTTCAAGGGCTCGAATATACCCGATAATTCCAAACCGCTTTCGCGCCTTGGTCCATGCCTTGCCCTGTATAAAACTGGTCCAGGCTTTCGCAATATCGGTGCGCAGAGCCCTACACCCCTCGGAATAGACATGCGGGATTGTGAAAAGTGACATGTAGACATCACCACCGGCCATGACGTGACCGTCTAGGCATTGCGCGACATCAGCACGGCGGCCCTCGGCAATCTTAGCCGCGCAAACCGGACACGCCCAAACTGAGCCGCATGTCTCTACGCCTGACACATAGGCCCCGCCGTTGCCGATACAGATTAACGCCTCGGAACCAACCAACTTATGACCGCATTTCCTGACACGTTCGTTTGTCGCGGAAAGAATGCGGCCCGCCATCGAACGCAACGCAAACCGCCGAGAACGGGGCGAAGGTGCGGCTTCCGGCTCGGCTGGAATTGCGGGGGGGTGAAAGTCTGTTTGCATATTGGCAAGGGTGGCGGCCGGGTTCATGGTTTGAACTCGTACAGTGGTGCGCGATCTGGAACGGCTTTGTAAAATCTCGGGGCCGAATCACCGCCAAATTTTTTGTTCAGGTTGTCCGCCATCTTTTTCGCATCAACCGGGCTCAGTCCCTCAAATATCAAAACGTCGGACACGTTCTCACGATCAAAATTATCTACTGCAATGACTTTCATGTTCCCCACCTAATGAAATCCCCTCGCACCTATACGTGATGCGAGGGGGTTGTATTCAATCCGCCGTCTTAAACCACGTCGGCTCAACCGGCATCGGCTCGCCGTGTACCCCTGCGAAATAACAATCCCGCAGGAAAGCCGCTTTCGTCTTGGGTTGCACGGCTTTGTGCGGGCACATCTCGCCCGCCGTTGCCTTGCTAAACGCCTCAGCGGCTTTTTTACCGGCCGTGAATGCGCCTTTGGGTGTCTCGCTCATACAGTTACCCTTTTTTTTTGACAGCATCCGCGCTTGCTGTCTTAGCGGTGGCGGCTTTTTCCATATCGTCCGCCCATTTACGATAACGTGCGGCCGTTGCTTCAAGAGCCAGGGCCGACGCTCGCAAATTTTCCGGGGTTTCGAGTCCCTTGGTTTGAAGCCGGGACAAAATCCATTGCGCCAACCCGCGAAGGTCCCGCGCCCATGCCTGCAACCGGATTTCTCTCAACGGTGCGGCCGGGTCTTTGAAGGTCAATGCAACCGAGTATTCATCATTCGAGCCGGTGGCCCAAAAATCCAAGATAAAATCGCAAGGCCGTTCACTGTTCGCCATCACCATCCAGAACGGATCATGGGGCCCATGAAAACCAAGGGCCCTAAAAATGAAATCGCTCTGAATGGTGACGACGGGGGCAGTCATGGCAGTTTGTAAAAAATGGCCGTGAGATAGCAGACTTCGGCAAAGCCGACCAAAACCGAAACCCAAGAGACAATTATGATTTGATGCAGATAGGTTTTTAGGTTCATTTTTTTGCCTTGCTGGCTATGGCACAAGCCGCAACCCAATCCGAAAACCTTTCCGCCTTGTCGGCTTGAACATAAACGGTGGTGTTGAAAACGAGGGACGAAACCACAAGGGCAACGAACCCGGCTTGATCGGTTGGCTTACACCCCAAGGTCAACGTGAGACCTTGGGGCGTTTCCAATTCAAGGGTTGAACCCTGCGACATTAAGCCGCGTCCGCTTTTTCCGGCCGCCAACAAATCTGAAATTTGCCGGGAACCTTTTTGTCTTTTTCGTCATAGTCTTGATACGCCGTAAGGTTGACCGGCTTGGTCATTTCCTCATCTTGCAACGTGATGGAAAAAAGAAAATCGCCGGAGTCTTTGCGGCGGCCGGATTTAACCGGGTGTTTCCAAGCCGCGCCGAATTGAACAAGCGAGCCGCTGGCGTTTTTGACATAGATGCGATGCGAGGGAACTTGTGCGCCGGGGTTTGTCGGCTTTTCGTCATTGGGCTCAAAAAATAAATTCACGTCGGTTGAACGGCTTGCATATTTGCCTTGGCCGAGGCC
>Ga0210043_1002618_pt1 | contig 11584 bp, 10 predicted proteins | sample CryGeymet201501t_FD_183990 | JGI IMG/M metagenome (GOLD analysis project Ga0210043, IMG submission 183990) | Groundwater microbial communities from Crystal Geyser aquifers in Utah, USA - Crystal Geyser metaG 2015-01t (SPAdes) (version 2) | ecosystem: Environmental > Aquatic > Deep subsurface >... | reverse complement strand
CCCTCCCCGAGAACACGGCCGCCGAGCTCCTGGCTATGCGCCTGGTCCTCGCCGCCTACCTGGCCGCCCCGGACGGGACCCGGCCCGTCTACCACCTGACCCTGCCCCCGCCCGAGCCCGGGAGCCAGCCCGAGCTGCGCCCCCTCCACGTCCGGGCCGGCCTGTCCGACGAGCTGGGAGCCCGCATGCTCGCCGGGTGGTCCAACCGGCGGTGGTGGAGCCCGACCCCCTCCTACGCCCTGGGGGACCCCACCGACTCCGGGATCGTTCACTTCGCCAAGGTGGTGGACGCCATGACCCCCGACGCCTGGCGGGCCTGGTGGCCCCACCTGACCGCCGGCCAGGTCCTCGAGCTGATCCCCAGGCTATGGAAGGACGGCCCCGAGGACCTGGTGGCCCTGTGCTTCAACTGTGGGGCCGCCTGGGCCACCGTCCGCCCGAGCTGGCCCGAGCCATGCCCCATGTGCGAGGCCACGCCCAAGCGTCGCGACCCGGGACCCCGCGCCCCCGCGCTCGAGGTGAAGCCCCGCCCCGTGGTCCAGGTGGGGAACCGGCCCCGCCTCGCCCTCGCCCTCCTGGCCGCCTGCCTCCCCCCACCCGAGACCAAGAGCTGACCTATGCCCCATTCGAACGGCGGTGGCTGGATCAGGACGGCCAAGCGCCTGGCAATCTACGAGCGGGACGGGTGGACGTGCGTCTACTGCGCCCGGGACGTCCGGGAGGCCGGGACCCCCACGCCGACCCTGGAGCACGCCTACCGCCACCAGGAGCGCCACACCGGGGACTTCAACGGGCCCGGGAACCTGGTCCTGGCCTGCCTGGCCTGCAACTCGGCCCGGAACGCCGCCCCCCTCCACCGCTACCTGTCCCGCCTTCCCGTCCACGTCCTCCCCTGGGCCGTGTCCGAGCTCGCCCAGCGGACCAGCCGCCCCATCGAGCCCTACATGGCCCGGGGCCGGGAGCTCGAGGCCTCCCCACCGGACTGGCTCCGGGAGATCCGGGCCAGGATCGCCGCCGGGTTCCACCCGTCCGCCAAGGGGGAGCCCAGGCCCGATCCCGTCTACCCGCCCGAGCCCGGCGCCGAGATCGAGGCCTTCGACGCCTTCGACGCTGACGACTTCGCCGATCCTGGCCCCGCCCACGACTACCAGCCCGACGAGATCCCTTTCTGACCACCCCCCGGCTACACTGACTCCAGGAGGTCCAGCCCATGACCCACCACGCCTGCCCCGCCTGTGCATCCCCCGCGCCCCCCGTCCGCCGAGGCCTGACCGGGACCGAGATCCTGGGGACCGTCCTCCTGGTCCTGTTCACCTGTGGGCTGGCCTTCCCCGTCCTCCTGGGGCTCCCCATCCTGGCCTCCCGCCGGGTGTGCCCCGCCTGCAAGGGCCCCAGGTAGACCCCCCCACCCGCCGGGGAGCTCCCCGCCCCCGCTCGAGGCCTCCCGGCCCCCGCCCCACCAGGCCCGGCCGGGCCCCCGCCGAGACCACCGAGACCCCCCAGGCAACCCCTGGGGGGTCTCCCGTTGGGCCTCCAGGACCGTCCAGGATGCGCCAGGACCGGCCAAGCGGTGATCGGTGGTGGTCCAGGACTGATCAGCCGGACGGCCGCCTCCAGGTCCTCCAAATGACCCCCTGGTGGCCCGCTATGCCGCCGGGCTACACTGTCCCCGACCCCACCACCAAGGACCACCGGCATGGACCCCCACCGACTGAACCTGACCAGCTCGAGGCCCCCCGCGCATCCTGATCACGGCCTGGCCCTCCTGGCCCCCCTCGAGGTGATCGATCCGCCCACCGTGCCCCGCCGAGCTGGGCCGCCTTCGCCGGCCGCCCCCGAGCTCCTGATCCCCCTCCCGCGCAAGGGGGGTCGCCATGGCTGACCAGCCCGTCCGCCTGGCGCCCGAGGCATCCCCCGTGGGCCAGCCCGCCGTGTGGTGGCGCCTCGAGGACCTGGACCCGTGGGGGGAGAACCCCCGGGCCTACACCAAGCAAGCAATCGCCAGCCTGGCCGAGCTGATCCGGCGCCACGGGTTCAATGAGATCATCGGGGCCCACTGGCCCACGCGCCGGATCGTCCGGGGCCACCGCCGGCGCCTGGCTATGCGCCTGATCTGGAGCGAGGACCCGACCTTCGCGCTCAATGGCTCGCCCGGCCCTGGCTACGTGCCAGTCCGGTTCGCCGGGGGACCATGGGAGGGCCCGGACGGGGCCGAGCGGGACGCCTTGGCCGACAACCGGGCCCAGGAGGACGGGGCCTGGGACCTGGACCAGGTGGGCCGTCTGGTGATCAGGTGGACAGAGGAGGGGGACACCCTGGCCGAGATCGCCCGGGCCACCGCCTGGGGGGACGGGGAGCTCCGGGAGGTCCTGGCCCGGGTGGGCCCGCCCCGCCGGCCGCCGGGTGAGATCCCGCCCCCGGGATGCCCCGCGCCCCCACGGGAGCCCTCGAGCCGGAAGGGAGAGGTCTACCAGCTCGGCCCCCACCGCCTGATCTGTGGCGACACCACCAACCTGGAGGACTTGGCCCGCCTCATGGGAGGGGAGCAAGCCCAGGCCGTGATCACCGATCCGCCCTTCGCCGTCTACGGGTCCTCCACCGGCCTGGCCGCCGACGTGGCCGACGACAAGGTGATCCGGCCGTTCTTTCGGGACGTGCTGGCCGGCGCCCGGGCCGTGGCCCGGCCCTTCGCCCAGGTCTACGTCTGTTGCGACTGGCGATCCTGGTCCGCCTGGTGGGAGGCCGCCCAGCGGGTCAAGCTCCACCCGTCCAACCTCCTGGTTTGGGACAAGGGGAACGCCGGCCTGGGGTCCCAATGGGCCAACGGCTACGAGCTGATCGGATTCTGGACGGCCAAGCCCGAGCGCACCAAGATGTTCCGGGCCACCGAGACCGGGACCCGCCTGGTCCTTCGCCCCAACGTCCTACGGGACTTTGACCCCGCCGAGGCCGACGACGGGCCCGCCCGCCGGGAGCTGGTGGAGCTCGAGGACCCCGAGATCCTGGCCCAGCTCGAGGCCGACGCCGCCGGCCTCCTGGAGGGCCGCCGATCCCTCCTGACCTACGGCCGAGTCCACGGGGCCGAGCGGGTCCACAACGCCGCCAAGCCGATCGCCCTTCTGGCCGAGCTGATCGACGCCGCCACCGACACCGGGGGCCTGGTGGTGGACCTGTTCGGGGGTGGTGGCTCCACCCTCCTGGCCGCCGCCCGGAAGGAACGCCGGGCCTACCTGGTGGAGATCGACCCCCTGTGGTGTGACGTGATCCGCCACCGCTGGACGGCCTGGGCCCTCGAGGCCGGCCAGGACCCGGGGACCGGGGCCCTGGTCCTCGAGGACGCGCCCCAGCTCCTGGGGAAGGCCGCCGGGGGGAAGCCCACCCCCCGCTCGAGGAAGGCCAAGGCCAAGGCCAAGGCCAGGCCCGCCGCCGAGGCCGAGGGGACCCCGTGACCCCCGCCGACCGCCGGCGCCTCGAGGCCCTGGCTGCCAAGGCCCGCCGCCGAGGCCTGGCGCCAGCTCCACGCCCTCCCCGCCGCCTGGCCTGGGGGGAGCGGGTCCGCCTGGCCATGACGGGCCTGGGCCGCCTGTGGGCCTCCCGCCGGCCCTGGGCCCGGCTCGAGCTCGAGGCCGCCCGCCAGGCCGAGCGGGACGGCCGCCGGCGCCTCCTGGCCGCCTGGTGGGGGGCCTGGGACCAGGTGGGCCCCCAACGCTCCACCCTCGGCCCAGGGGGCCCCCGTGGGTAGCGCCAAGGCCACCGCCCACCAAGTCCAGATCCGCCGCCGCCTGGTCCGCCGCCTGGTGGTGGAGGGGATGGCCGAGGGGGAGATCGTCCGGGCCCTGGTCCTCGGGGTCCAAGGGCCGGACGGGAAGGCGATCCGGGTGTCCGAGGCCACCGCCCGCCGAGACCTGGCCGCGATCTCGGACGAGTTCAAGGCCCTGTTCGACTCGGACGAGGCCGTGGAGCGGGAGATCGGGGCCGCCTGGGAGACCTACAAGGGGATCGCCCGGAAGGCCCAGGCCGGGCCCAGGCCCAACCTCCACGCCGCGATCGCCGCCCTGGATCGGGTGGTCAAGATCGCCGCATCGAGGTCCCCCAGGTGGCGCCACCTGGCCGGCTCGGCCGCCTCGAGGACCACCGAGCCGATCCCCGGCCTGGTGGAGGACTCGGACGCCGAGATCCTGGCCCGGGCCCAGGAGCTGGCCGGGATGGAGCCGGACCAGCTCCGGGCCCACCACCGCCAGCTCCGGGAGCGCATGGCCGATCTCGGCCTGGACCTGGTGGACGGGGGCCGCGCCGCCAAGGTGGAGGGCTGACCCGTGGCCGCCGCCGCCGCCATGACCCCGGCCGAGCGCCAGGCCCTGATCGAGTCCTCCCTGGTCCTCGAGCGCCTGGAGCGGGAGGCCTCGAGGACGCGCCTGGAGGCCTGGACGCGCCGCTTCCTCCCCGACCTGTTCTTTGCCAGCCCGGGGACCTTCCACCGCCAGCTCTACGCCGACGCCGAGGCCCTTTTGTGGGGCCAGCCGGTGGCCGGGGAGACCCGGACGGCCGCCGCGATCGCCTGTCCTCGAGGCCACGGGAAGTCCACCGCTATGGTGATCGGGCTCCCCCTGTGGGTATCCCTGGAATGGGGGTCGATGCCCGAGTTCAACGGGACCCGGGTGGGGGAGCGCCGGCGCCCCCCCTACGTGGTGATCGTATCGGACACCCTGGACCAGGCCCGATCCCGGGTCATGGACATACGGGACGAGCTCGAGTCCAATCAGGAGCTGATCGCCGCCTACGGGGATCAGACTCCCGAGGGGGGCCGAGCTCGGGGGGTGGGGGACGAGGTGGGCGACGGGGCCACCCGCCGGCCCAAGGGCCGGGGCCGGAAGTGGACGGAGACCCACCTGGAGCTCGCCAACGGGGTGATCATCCGGGCAATGGGCTTCGGGTCCAAGGTCCGGGGCCTGGTCCGCCGAGGCCGCCGGCCGAGCCTGATCCTGGCCGACGACATGGAGAACGATCAGGCCGTGTCCACCGAGAAACGCCGGGGAGACCTTCGCCGGTGGTTCACCAAGGCCCTGATCCCGTGCGGGAAGGCCGGGGAGCTCCTGACGATCGTGGTGGGTACCATCCTCCACGCCGATAGCCTCCTGGCCCGGCTCCTGTCCCCGGATCACTTCGGGGGATGGCTCAAGCGGCGGTACGCCGCCCAATACGACACGGCCACCGGCCTGGCCTCCCCGGACGGGACGATCATCCTGTGGCCCGAATACTGGACGGCCGCCCAGCTCGCCCAGCGCCGCCGGGAGATCGGCACCCTGGCCTACTCCCAGGAATACCTCAATCAGCCGATCGACGACGAGTCCGCGATCTTCCGGTGGGAATGGCTGATCGCCGGAATGAACCGAGGCCGGGGCCGCCCCTTCCTCTACCAGGCCCCGCCCCGGGTCCCGTTTTCGGTGGCGATCTCCACCTGGGACCCCGTGGAGCTGGCCGGCCTGGCCGACGTCAACGCCTACCAGGTGGTGGTGACCGCCTGGGACCTGGGGATCGTGGAGGACGCCGCCGAGGCCCGGGAACGGGATTCCGACTACACGGTAGGGATCACCGTGGGCCTGACCCCCGACGACCGCTTCCACGTTGCCCGCCTCTACCGGCGCCGAGGCCTGACCCCGGCCGAGCTCCGGGCCAAGGTCCTGGCCGAGCAGATGACCACCGGGGCCGACTACGTGGTGATCGAGCGCAACGCCGCCCAGCGGATTCACGAGATCGAGCTGCGGGCCGTCCCCGGCCTCCCGATCGTGGGCCACACGACCACCAGCGCCAAGGGCTCGGTGTGGGAGGGGGTCCCCGGCATGGCGCTAATGTGGGAGCTGGGCCGGATCGACCTGGCCCACGCCACCGAGCGGGAACGGTCCAAGGTGGACACCCTGGTCCAGGAGCTCCACGGCCTCGGCCTCGAGGCCCACGACGACACCGTTATGGCCCTTTGGATGGCCCTGACCACGATCCGCCGGTGGATCCGCCGCCGCAACGCTGAACGTGTCAAGCTGATCGGGCCACCACCGCCGGGCTACTACTCCGATCCGTTCCCCCAACGGGAGGCCGCTTGAGCATGACCCACCGACCCTCCACCGAGACCGCCCCCGAGCTGGACGCCCACGGCCGCCGCCCTGGCGACCCCCTCTACGGGGAGCCCTCCACCACCCGGAAGGTGGTCCGCCTGAACCCCCTGGCCGAGGCCCCGCGCCTCCCGCTCCTGGAGGCCGCCCGGGCCGCCGTCATGGCCGGGGAGGACCCCCGCCAGGTCCTGGCCGCCAAGTTCGGGCCCACCGGCTCCCCTCGGCCCGGAGAGGTCCCCGCCGGGGGGACGCCCCGCCGGGTGGCCGAGGGCCGATCGGACGGGTCCACCCTCCCGGTGGTGGCCGCCTCGAGATCGATCCCGGACACCGGGACCCTGTGGGCCAACCTCCTGGAGACCGGGAAGATCCTGGAACCCCCCTATGACCCCTGGCTCCTGGTGTGCGCCGTGGACGAGTCCGACACGTTGCCCCAATGCGTGGACGTCATGGCTCGAAACATCGGGGGCCACGGGGTCAAGCTGGTTCCCCTGTTCGATACGGTGGACCCCACCACCGGCGCCGAGCTCGAGCCTCCCACCGAGGCCCAGGCCGAGCGGGAGGCCCTGGACCTGTGGCTGGCCGCCCTGAACGTGCCCCATGGCCTGATCGGGCTCCTGGACCTGGCCGATCGGGACTGTGAAACCGTGGGGTGGGCCACCCTCGAGGTCCTACGGGACCAGGCCGGCCTGGTGGCCGACCTGGGCCACGTCCCCGCCTACACCGTCCGCCTGGGCCCCGAGCATCCCCCCGTCCTGGTGGACCGGACGATCCGCCACCCCACCACCGGGAAGCTGGTCACCGTCCGACGTTGGGCCCGGTTCCGCCTGTTCGCCCAGGTGAAGGAAGGCCGGACGGTCTGGTTCAAGGCCTACGGGGACCCCCGCCACGTCAACTGGATCACCGGGGAGGTCCGGCCGGCCGAGGCCGAGCCCTGGGGAACCGACGCCCAGGGGAACAACCTGGAGGCCACCGAGCTGGTGTACATCCGCAACTACCACCCGGCCACCCCCTACGGGGTCCCCCGGTGGCTCGGTGGGATCCCCCACGTCCGGGCCTCGAGGTCCGCCGCCGAGCTCCTGGTGGACTGGTTCGACAACGCGCCGATCGGGGTCTACCTGGCCTGGATCGCCGGGGGCCGGTGGAAGCCCGGGGGCCTCGAGGCCTTGCAGGATCAGCTTGACCACGGGGGCCGTGGCATGGCCAACGCCTGGAACGTCCTGGGCCTCGAGGCCGACGTCGGGACGGGAGGGGAGCGGGACCCGCTGGACGAGACCCGGGACTCGCCCGCCCGGGCCGGCCTGGAAGCCCTGAATGCCGACCTTCCGGCCGAGCTCTACCACGGCCGGGACTCCCTGATCGACCGCTCGGCCGTCCGGGTCCGGGCCATGTTCCGCCTGGGGGCGATCTACTTCGGGGACTCCGAGGGGGAAAGCAACCGCGCCGCCGCCGACACGGCCCGAGCGATCGGGGAGGAACAGGTCTTCGCCCCGCTCCGGGCCTCCCGCTGGGAGAACGTGATCAACGTCCAGATCCTCCCGTCTATGGGGGTCAACTACTGGCGCCTCGAGCTCGAGGGGGCCACCACCGCCGACGACTCGGAAGGCCTGGCCTCGGCCCTGTCCTCCCTGGTCTCGGGGGGTGGAGCCTCCCCCAACACGTTGGCCAAGCTCTACGCTGAGCTCACCGGCCAGGCCGTGGAGCTGGTGGCCGAGCCCTGGGCCGATCGCCCGCTCGAGCTGACCCTGGCCCTCCTGGGCCAGGGCCTGGACCCCAATAAGCCCCTGGCCGAGCTGGCCGCCGAGGTCCAGGCCAAGGCCGATCAGGCCGCCGAGGCCCAGGCCGCCGCCCTCGAGGCCCAGCGGGCCCAGGCCGGCAACGGGGGCCAGCCGGACCAGGCCGGGGGGAAGGCCACGCCGCCGGGAGGGAAGGGGAAGGCCCCGCCTGACCCCACCAAGGCCGCCAAGGCCCTGGGGGACCTGGTGGAGGTCCGCCAGCTCCTGATCGCCCAGCTCGAGGCCGAGGGGAAGGACGCCGCCGCCCAGGTGGTGGCCGAGCTCCCCACCGCCTGGAGGGGGTGACCTGGTGTCCTGGGCCCTCCCCCTCGAGGCCGGCCCCCACCTGGGGGGCCTCGAGCTCCCGCCACCAGGCCCCGCCCGCCGCCTGGCCTGGTCCGAGCTCGGGGCCCTCTACGCCCGGAAGGGCCGGGCCTGGACCGGCCTGGTCCTCGAGGACGGGGCCAGCCACGCCACCCTGTCCGCCCTCGAGGCGGTGGACGGCCTGGTCCGCCGCACCCTGGCGATCAAGGCCTCCCCGCCGGTCTACACCGGGATCGTGGACGATCTCGGGGCCGCCCTGGTGTCCGCCTGGGGGGTGTCCGAGGCATCGGTGTGGAAGGCCGCCGAGGACGCCGCCGAGATCGCCACCCGCCACGGCCGGGGGAAGGTGGGGACGGATCGGGTGGCCCGCCGCCTGGACCAGCTCCAGGCCGAGCTGGCCGCCCGGGGGGTGGACCTGGCCAAGGATCCCAAGCTGGCCGAGACCTACGCCGGCTACCTGGGGGCCGCCTTCACCCTGGGCCAGCTCGAGACCACCAAGCCCCTGGGGTGGGAGGTGGGGTGGAGCCTGGTGGACCAGGACGCGATCGCCGGCCTGTCCAGGTCCGGCCTGTGGTGGATCGGGAAGGCCCACGGGGACGCCCTGGACACCGGGAAGCTCCTGGCCGAGGTGGAGGGGATGGTGCGGGACGGGATGGGACGGGAGGACGGGGCCCGCCGGCTCCGGGCCGCCTTCGGGACCGAATTCCACCGCTCGGACGCCTACTGGCGAGGACTGGCCGCCACCGTGGCCACCAGGTCCCGATCCTTCGGGGCCCTGTCCGGGATGGAGGCCACCGGGGCCACCCGCTACGAGTACGTGAACCCCCTGGACGAGCGGACGTCCGACGTATGCCGGGAGCTGGACGGAACCACCTTCACGGTGAAGGGGGCGATCGAGCTCCGGGACCGCCTGGTGGGCGCCGTCCCCGCCACCGACCCCGAGGCCTGGAAGGCGATCGCCCCCTGGCCCAAGGTGAAGGACCTGTCCAGCTCGGGGGGCGATCGCCTGTCCCCCGCCGAGCTCCAGGCCAAGGGGATCGCCTGGCCCCCCCTGCACTTCCATTGCCGATCCTCGATCGACGTGGTGACCTGGGCCGAGATCCGGCCCGAGGACCTGGACGGCCCCGGGGCCGTGGAGCGGGCCGGCCCCACCCCCAAGCCCACCCCCAAGCCCACCAAGGCCAAGCCCGCGCCACCAGCTCTACCGCCGCCGCCCAAGGTCTCCCCCTGGGACCAGGCCAAGGCCGACCTGGCCAGCGCCAGGGCCCGCGCCACCGCCCTGGGCCTGGACCCCGACCGGGCCGGCCTGTCCGCTGGGACCGCCCGGGATCTCCAGGCCTGGTACGCCCGGAAGATCACCGACCCCGCCAGGCCACGCATGAACAGGTACCGCTCGGGGGTCACCGGCCTGGAGGACATCGGACAACCCGCCGTGGCCAGCCTGATCCCCAAGGCCCCAACGTCCAAGGCCTCCCGGTGGCTCGAGGTCCTGGAGGGTACCGCCGCCGACCACGATCTGGACCGGTGGGCCGCCCGGGAGCTCACCGAGGCCGCCCAGGCCCAGGCCCTGGGACACTGGCACGATCCGGCCCGCGTGAAGGCCGCCCGGGACTTCCTGGACCAGGCCCGCCCCTACTGGTCCGATCCGGCCCTGGCCGCCAGGATCCGGGACGAGGTGAAGGCGATCCGGGAGGTCCAGGCCGCGTTTCGCCGGGCCGTGGAGCTCGCCCCGCCCGACGTTTTGGAGGCCTGGCGGGTGGAGGCCACCCGGAAGATCCTGGCCGACGTGGTCCTCCCTGCGACCTGGGGAAAGGCCCAGCGGGAAGCCCTCGAGGCCGCCGCCGTGGAGGCCTGGCGAGGACTCCCGGTGGATCACCTTCGCCTGTTCCGCCTCGAGGGGGAGACTCTGATCCACAAGGCCGGGGAGACCCGGGCCTATGCCTCCCCCGCCGCCTTCGGGGGCTCGGTGACGATGGACCTGGGGAACCTGATCGAGCCTCGAGGTGGGGTGTGGGCCCCTGTCCTGGTGAACCGCCAGCCCATGACCCTGGCGCACGAGGTAGGCCACCGCCTGGACGGAATCTTCGGTGGCTACGGGTTCACCGGCCAGGCCTGGAAGGCCCGGGAGGACTACCCCGAGGCCGCCGCCCTGTGGCGATCGACCTTCGGGGACACCTACCAGGCCGCCTGGGAGATCCCCACCAAGGGGGTGGGGAAGGGGAAGCCCAAGATCGTCAAGCTCCCCTGGAACGAGCCCCATAGCAAGTACCAGTACGCCGGATCGTGGGTTGATCCCTATGAAGCCCGGATCTACAACGGGGGAACGCGCAAGCCCACCCTGGACGACGTGGCCCCCTTCGGGGTGACCCTGGCCGGGGGTCCGATCGAGTTCATTAGTATGGCCACCCAATACGTCCAGGAGGCCGGGGTCCAGTCCTTCAACGCCGCCAGGGCCCGGGTCCTGGTCACCGGTGGGGGCGCCGAGTCCTGGCCCCGCGCCTACTTCAAGGCGATCACGGGATGGGACGAGCATCACCGCCAGATCGGGGCCTCGAGCTCGAGGACCTGGACCGCCCTGGTGAAGGGCCGGGCCCTCTACGGGACGGGCTACCGGGACGGCCTCGAGGCCCTGTACGGGGCCGGCCGCCGGGCCGTGGTCCGGGAGCTCGAGGGGGGCCACCTGTCCTTCAAGGGGGATCACGAGGTCCAGGCCTTCGCCCTCCTGGTCCGCTTCGCCCACGGGGTTCCCCTCGAGGACCTGGTGGGCCCCGGGGGCCTCCTGGCCGGGAAGCTGGCCGCCCCCCTGTCCGCCGAGGCCCTGGCCCAGCTCGAGGCCGCCGCCGCCTACCTGGACGGGACCACCGTGGCCGATCTGGCCCTCCAGACTCACCCAGACCTGTTCGAGCTGACCGGATCGGCCGACCGTTTCAACGCCAAGGTGGCCGAGCTGGCCGCCAAGGCCAAGCCCAAGCCCAAGGGGAAGCCTTGACCACCACTACCGTCCAGCTCGAGGCCCGGGGCCGAGACTCCACCCGCCTGGCCGTCCTGACCTGGGCCGGGCCGGGCCAGCCCGTCAAGCTGGGCCCGGGGTCCACCCTCCACCCCCTCGAGCGCCAGGCCGTCCTGGCCTACCTGACTAGCCCCAAGCCCCCCACACCGTCCGACGCCGAGGGCCCGGCCGGGCCCGAGCTCGAGGACTGGTACCCCACCGCCTCGGTGGAGGGCCTGACCGTGGCCCTGACCGGCCTGGCCGCCGCTACCGGGGTCCATCCGCGCTTCGACACGGCCGAGGGCTTGGCCCTCGAGGACCTGGAGGACGCCGCGCCATGATCCCGATCACCGATCGGACCTGGACGCCCAGGACGCCGCCGCCGCGCCTGG
>Ga0210043_1002616_pt1 | contig 11587 bp, 6 predicted proteins | sample CryGeymet201501t_FD_183990 | JGI IMG/M metagenome (GOLD analysis project Ga0210043, IMG submission 183990) | Groundwater microbial communities from Crystal Geyser aquifers in Utah, USA - Crystal Geyser metaG 2015-01t (SPAdes) (version 2) | ecosystem: Environmental > Aquatic > Deep subsurface >... | reverse complement strand
AAGCCTCATCTTATCCTTCATTTCTTTAGTCTTGGATTCTAACCAAAATGCGAGTTAGAACTGTCACACCGACTGTTTTGTTACCTAATAGCCACCATCAGTGGGAGTGAACTACTAGATACCTTGTTACGCAGCTAATGTTGCGTAAGTTGGAGCTTTGAATGTGCTAGCAACGGCGTCAGAAACGTCGAGGATAGTACTCTTAGCTTTACTGAGAATTGAATCTGCAGTTATATTTTTAGCCTATGTTTTATGTCTGTAAGCCAAAGACAATCTGCAAATGGTAAAGAGCTCTCACATCGAATCAATACATCCCCATGAGACCTATGATTATACAATTGATAGGCCAAAAATGCAATAAAAATAGCTTATTTTTACTTATCAAATCTCTATATACTCCGATAAATAAATTGAGTCTAGATATCATTTTTAGGGTAATTTAGCCATATTATGTGTATAATAAACTCATATGTGGTTTAAACAGATACTATATAAGTTCAAAAGGTTTTATCATTTTATTAAGACCGGTCTTTATAAAGGTTTATTAGCTGAGATTAGATATGGCTTTCCTTCAAGAAAAATTAAGGTTCTAGCTATCACTGGCACTGATGGAAAGACTACTTCATCTACCTTGCTTTATCATGTCTTGAGAACAGCTGGTAAAAAAGTTGCCTTGATTTCTACAGTAGCTGCTTACATTGGAGACGAAAAGATTAATACTGGCTTTCATGTCACCACTCCATCTCCAGATAAGCTGCAGAAATTGATGAAAAAGCTCGTTAATGAAGGTTTTGAATACTTAGTTTTAGAAACAACCTCTCAAGGTATCTACCAACATCGCACTTGGGGAATCTTCCCTTATATCTCTGGCATTACTAATATTTCTCAAGATCATTTTGATTATCATCTTACTTTTGATAATTATTTAGCTGCAAAGGCTTTAATATTAAGGGATAGTGAGAAGATTATTTTAAATAAAGATGACTCCTCTTATCAGCCGTTAAAAGACATTCTCAAAGTCAGTGAGAGTAAAGTGGTTAGTTATTCTAAAGAACATCAATTATCTGGTGTGATAAAAAGAGCGATTAAGAAAAGATTTAAAGAAGAATATAATCTGAGTAACTCATTGTTAGTTACAAAGTTTTCCAAGTTACTTGATATTAGTGATCAAGACATTGCTGATGGGATACTAAGTTTCAATGGTATTCCTGGCAGGATGGAGGAAATTGAAAATAAGAAGGGTATTAGAGTAGTTGTTGATTTTGCTCATACCCCTCAAGGTTTAGAGTCTGCTCTTTCGGCCCTTAAAGCCCAGACCAAAAGACCATCTAAATTAATAGCTGTCTATGGTTGTGCAGGACTTAGAGATGCTATTAAACGACCAATGATGGGTAAAGTTGGCACTGATATTGCCGATTATTGTATCTTTACAGCTGAAGACCCCAGAACAGAGGATATCTGGTCAATTATTAGACAAATGAAAGAACAACTAAAAACCAACCACCAAAAAATCATTTCAATTCCTGATCGATATAAGGCGATTGAGTTTGCCTTAACTAAGCTGGCAAACAGGGGAGACACAGTCGCTATTTTAGGTAAAGGCCACGAGCAAAGTATGTGCTATGGTAATATTGAACATCCTTGGGATGACAGAGAAGCTGTTAGAAAAATTTTACCCTAATGGGCATAATAAAATGAAAAATACTAATCAAGCGCAGACAAAAGTGGTGGTTATTGGCGGAGGGACGGGTATCTTCCCAGTTACAGCAGGGCTGAGACATTTGGATGTTGATATCAGTACAATTATTTCAGTTTCTGACTCTGGAGGAAGCACAGGTAGAATTCGAGATGAATTTGGCTTTCAACCAGTCGGAGACCTAAGACAATCCTTAGCTGCTCTTGCAGAAACTGATGGTGAAGAATGGATTAGAAAACTTCTTTTGTACAGATTTGAAAAGGGAGAAGGTTTAAAAGGACATAATTTAGGAAACTTAATCCTAACTGCTCTACAAGATCTGACAGGTAGCACCAGTGAGGCTTTATTTAGAGCTGAACAAATCTTTCGTTTAAAGGGTGAAGTAATCCCAGCTACTGAAGAAACAGTTGATCTTAAAATAGATTATACTGATGGGACTAGTGCTGTTGGGGAACATATCCTTGATGATAATGCTAATGCTAAAAAGATTGAAGGGATAAGCCTTACTCCAATCGCAAAAATAAATCCTCATGCAAAGAAAGCAATTATTAAGGCTGATTACATCATCATCGGTCCTGGAGATTATTATGCTAGTTTGATGGCTGCCCTTGCTCCAGAAGGAATGAGTGGCGCTTTTCAGCAATCCAAAGCTCAAGTAATTTTCATTATGAATCTGATGACCAGACTCACCCAAACAAAAGGGATGACGGCGATGGATCATCTGTTAAAGATTGAAGAAAGAATTGGAAGAAAAGTTGATACCGTAATTTTAAATAATGAACCTATCCCAGACAATATTTTAGAAAGATACGCACAGTATGGTGAAGATCCAGTAATTAATGATCTAAATAAAGACCCAAGATTAGTCAAAGCAAAGATCATCAGTAGTCAGATTTTTGTAAAAGGATATCAAGATAATACTCACCGTGAACTATTAAGACATGACTCTAAGAAATTACAAAAAGTATTGGCTAAAATAATAGATAGTAATTAATATGGCAGATTTTTTTGCACAGCAAAAGTTTTTTTTAATGGGAATTAAGGGGGTAGCAATGACTTCTTTAGCTCAATTATTGGTTGATGCTGGTAAAAATGTCAGTGGAGTTGATGTTAAAGAAGATTTTGTCACTAAAAAAATTCTTAGTAGACTTGGCATAGAGATAAGTAATGATTTTGGTATGGATTTACCAGACGACATTGACTGTGTTATCTATACCGCTGCTCATCAAGGGCCAAATAATCCGATTGTTCTACAAGCAGGAAATAAAGGTCTACCAGTTTACTCACATGCTGAAGCACTAAGTGAGTTTTTTAATATTAAAAAAGGGATTGCTGTTTGTGGAGTCGGTGGTAAGTCTTCTACTTCAGCAATGATTACTCATATTTTCGAGCAAGTAGATCCACAATCTTTTTCAGTTGGAGTCGGTAATATTTCTGGGATAAATAAGACCGGTAGCTATTTACCTGATTCAAAATACTTTATTGCAGAAGCTGATGAATATGTTACAGATCCATCAGCACCAAGTAAAGGCTTGGAGATTAATCCACGTTTCTTTTATTTACAACCATTTATTACTGTTTGTACTAATTTAGAATTTGATCATCCAGATGTTTATCGAGATTTTGAGCATACTAAGTCAGTTTATAAAACTTTTTTTAACTCAAACAATCAGGAAGGATCATTAATCATTAATGGAGATGATCAAGATCTTCTTGAGTTAGCAGAGCAAGTTTCATTGAGAAAGTATACTTTTGGGGAGAGGTCTGAAAATGATTTAAGACTTGTTGAATATCATGCTGTTGAAGGTTCAGTCGGAGCTAAGTTACTTCATCAAAGAGAAGACTATTTATTAAAGCTAGTTGTGCCAGGTAAATATAATGTCTTTAATGCTATGGCGGCGATCTTGGCTTGTTTAGAAGCAGGAGTTTCGATCGAAGATTCAATTAAAGCTTTAGAAACTTTTAACTCTACCATGAGACGTTTTGAATATATCGGAGAGAAGAATGGTGTCAAATATTATGATGATTATGCCCACCATCCTCATGAGATAAAGAAAGTTATCAAGGCATTAAGTGAATGGTATCCAAATAATCGCAAAGTAATTGCCTTTCAATCCCACACCTTCTCTAGAACAAAACAACTTTTTGGCGACTTTATCACCAGTTTTGATGATGCTGACAAACTTTTGATGATCGATATCTTTGCTTCAGCCAGAGAGCCACTCGATCCTTCTATTACCAGTGATTTAATGTGCCAAGAAATAAATAAAACTAATCCTCAACTAGAAGCAGAGAATCTTGGCTCAATTAATCATTTAGCAAATTACTTTAATACTAAATTAGAATTGGGAGATATTGTCCTAACAATCGGTGCGGGAAATATTTATGAAGTACATGACTTAGTCGAATAAAATATGTCTCAGTTATTTGAACAACTCACTAAACAATTCCCTGATTATGATTTTAAAAGAGATCATTTGCTTGCTCCATATACCACAGTAAAAATTGGTGGTCCTGCAGAAGTTTTCTATCAAGCTAGAGATCAACAAAAACTTCAAAAATTATTAAGTTATGTCAGAAAGAACAACCTGCCAGTTAATATCCTTGGCTGGGGAGCTAATGTCTTAATTTCTGACAAAGGAGTTGCCGGTTTAGTGATTAGAAATGTCGCTGGAGAAATAACTGTTTTAGCTGATGATCAGCAAGAACAGAAAAAAATAAATATCAAAGATAGTCAGGAGATAGAGTCTCGTTGGGATAGTGATCAAACTAAAGGGACTTTTAAGTATGAGTTTAAGGATTTAGATTATGATGAGTCAGATCAAGAACAAGTCTTGGTTCAAATCGATGCTGGAGTATCACTTAATCAAGCAATAGTTTCTTTAATAAACCAAGGCATCACTGGTCTGCAGTGGTATGCTCGAATTCCTTCAACTATTGGTGGAGCAGTTTTTAATAATATTCATGGTGGGACTCATTTTTTAAGCGAAGTAATTGAGTCAGTTAGAGTAATGGATGAAAAAGGTCAAATCAAAGAGTTAGATAAAGATGAGCTTAACCTAGGTTATGATCAATCAAGATTTCATCACTCAAATGAATTGATTTTGTCAGCTAAATTTAGATTGTTTACAGGGGATGTAGAAAAAGCTAAAAATGTGGTGAAAGAGTGGAGTAAAAGGAAGAGTATCCAGCCAGATAATTCACTTGGTTGTACTTTTAGAAATATTTCAAATGAGCAGAAAGAAAAGTTTGGCTATCCGACTACTAGTGTCGGATACATTGTGGAGCATGTTTTAGTCATGAAAGGCTATAAAGAGGGAGACGCCCAAGTCTCAGATTATCACTGTGCCTTTATAGAAAACACTGGTCATGCCACTGCAAAAGATTATTTAAATGTAATAAAAACTATTATTAACCAAACAAAACTCAAGACTGGTTTGATCATTAAACCTGAAATATTCTTTTTAGGATTTGATAAATCAGAGCTTGAGGGTATAGTGTCATAATATGTCTAAATTTGTCATCACTGGGGGAACTCCCCTTCATGGTTCGGTACGTGTCGGTGGAGCCAAAAATGCTTCATATAAGTTAATGATTGCTTCATTGCTGGGTGACACAGAATCAAGATTACTTAATTTTTCACGTATTAGTGATGTTGAGTTAGTTGCTCAAATTATTGAATACTTAGGCTGTAGAGTAAATAGAGGTGGAGAAAGAGCTATCTCTATCGATCCAAGTACAATTAAGTCTCATACCATTGATCGAGAACATGGTGAGCAAGGTCGTTTTTCTACGATGTTTATTCCTGTCCTGCTACATCGTTTTGGTAAAGCTGAAGTGCCTGCTCCAGGAGGAGATAAAATTGGGAAGAGACCACTTGATCGACATTTTGATGGGCTGAAAGCTCTTGGTGCTAAGGTTTGGTTTGAAGATGGTATGTATAAAGCTGAGGCCAAGCAGTTAGTTGGTACTACTTACAAATTTAAGAAAAATTCTCATACTGGGACTGAAACTTTAATCATGGCCGCTACTCTTGCAAAGGGTACAACCATTTTAGAGAATGCTGCTCTTGAGCCAGAGATTGATGACCTAATTGAATACCTGAATAAAATGGGAGCCAATATTAGAAGAAGAGCTCATCGCGTCATTGAAATTACTGGAGTAGAAAAGATGATTGGAGCAATTCATAAGATTATTCCTGATCGTAATGAGACAGTTAGTTATGCTTGTGCTGCTCTTTGTACCAAGGGAGATGTCATTATCGAAAATGCCCGTCATGATCATTTAACCTCCTTCTTAGAAAAACTTGATGAAATTGGTGCTGGTTATGAAATTGGTAACTACGGCATTAGATTCTTCTACAAAGGTCCACTGAGAAGTACTGATGTTACTACTGAGATTGAGCCAGGTTTTATGACTGACTGGCAACCACTTTGGGCAACTTTAATGACCCAATGTGAAGGAGTTAGTGTCATTCATGAGACTATTATGGCTAATCGTTTCCAGTATGTTGAGGAGCTAGTAAAGATGGGTGTGAAAATTGACAAATATAATCCTGAGTTAGCTCATCCAGAGAAAACATATAATTTTGATTTAGAGAATGATGAACCTCAGAATAAGCATGCGATTAAGATTCATGGTAGAGCTGTTCTTAAACCAGGCCACTTCTCAGTCAAAGATTTAAGACATGGTGCAACATTAATATTGGCAGCAATGACTGCTGATGGGGTTAGCACCATTGAAGGAATTGAGCATGTTGATCGTGGGTATGAAAACTTGGATGGAAGACTAAGATCAATGGGTGCTAAGATAGAGAGAGTAGAGGAATAAACATATGGCATCATTAGCATTGCTTTTAGGCTTACTATTATTTTCATTTATCATCACTAGTATTTTAATTGTGCCGTTTATTAACATGCTTTATGCATTAAAGTTTCAGAGAGCTAATCAAGAAACTAGAGATGCTTTTGGTAAACTCACGCCTATTTTTGATAAGTTTCATAAGCAGAAAGCTGGTAAGCCTGTCGGTGGAGGATTATTAGTTATCCTAGTTGTCTCATTGTTGTTTGCGATGATTTTTCCGATTATTAAATATTTGGGAATCGAAGTAACTAGTCTTCATGAGAATCTCCAAGCTAATATTAACATTTTATTCTTTACTTTCTTATCTTTTGGCATACTTGGTTTATACGATGATATAAAGAAGTTTTTTAATTTTGAAAAAGAAAAGTTTTTTGGTTTAAGGATGAAACATAAGCTGATATTACAGATTATCTTAGCTGGGATTGTTTCCTACATGCTTTATCAAAACTTAGGGATTGATTTTGTTCACGTTCCTTTTGTTTCTCATAGTTTACATTTGGGATGGGTTTACATCCCATTTGCAACCTTTACCATAGTTGCTTTTGCAAATGCTGTTAATATCACAGATGGTTTAGATGGCCTTGCTGCTGGAACCCTGATGATTAGTTTATTTGGCTTATGGTTCTTATCTGCCTCAATCTTAGATGTTCCCTTATCTATCTTTATTGCCCTTTGGATTGGCTCACTTATTTCCTTCTTGTATTTCAATGTCTTCCCCGCCCGTATGTTTATGGGAGACGTTGGAGCATTAGCATTTGGTGCTACCTTAGCGGTGGTAGGATTATTACTTGGTAAAGTCTTAGCCTTAGTAATTATTGGAGCAATCTTTGTTCTAGAAATCTTTACTTCAGCTATTCAACTCCTTTCAAAGAAGATCAGAAAGAAAAAAGTTTTTCCTGCTGCTCCATTTCACCTAACTCTCCAACAAAAAGGCTGGGAGGAGCCTAAAATTGTTCAAAGAATTTGGTTAGTGCAAATAATGTTAACAATCTTTGGAGTTTGGCTAGCAGTTATTTAGTGATATTTTGTAAGGATATTGTAAGATTTGTGGATTAATATGATACAATGTAAGATAGTTTATAACTCTCTAGTTAAAGCTATCTATGGCAAATAATACACAATTACTATTTTGTAGTTAATCTAACCAGCTCTTTGGGAGTTGGTTTTTTTATTTGTTATGACTTATACAGTAAATTATTTTAGAATATATAAAGAATAATCTTTAGAAAATAGAAATGTTAAAACACATCAAAAAAAATATTAAGAAAATACACTCAATATTTACAATCTTGTTAATGCTCTTTCAAAACATTGCCCCATTGTTCTTCTTGGCTGCTCCTGCATATGCGGCAGAGGCTCCAGTGGTGAGTGATGTTTCCTTAGCTTTTGATAGTGGAGAAAATGAGTTGACACTCAAAGGATCAGTTAATACTGACACTGAGTATCTCTTTAGATATGATGATAATGATGAAGAAACTCCAAGCGAAGCCATTACTGGTTCTGTTAACGGAGTTAACTTTGAAGAGAACATCTTTATTGGAACTTGTTCCGGTGACGACTGTGTAGAAGATGAAGTTACCAATGGTAGCTTAGAATTTACTGCGACAGACTACAAAGCTGATTATCAAATCACTGATGGAGTCCTTTGGTTAACTAGAAATAATATTTCCAGTGTTGCTCAAGTTGAATTAAACAAAAAATATCTAGCACCACAAAATAACCAAGTCAGTGTCACTTTCACTTCACTTCCTGAAAATCCAGGTTCTTTAAACATTGAAGAAATTACCCTTACAGACGAGCAAGTAGAGTCACTTGGTGCAGTATCTAATGTTGCCTATGACATCACTTCATCAATGCAAGATGGTAGCTTTGAATATGACCTAACTCTTCCACTCCCAGAGGGAGCAGATGAGACAGCAAAGGTTGTCTATGCAGATAATGTAGAGGGATTAGCTGATGCAAAAGAATTAAACAAGACAGTCAGTGGTAATGAGATTAAGGCAGAGAAGGTGGATCATTTTACGGTGTTTGTGGTTACTACTAACCCTGGAGCAGATTGTATAGGTGGTGTTTATGCAGTTGGTGTCTGTTATGCAAGTTTACAAGATGCAGTTGATGGATCAGCTAATGGTGACACTATTGATATTTTAAGTGACATTTCACTTGGTCATCGAGTCGATGTAAATAAAGAAATTACAATTGATGGACACAATAATATTGTTACTCCAACTTTCACTAAAACAAGCAATTCAAATAATTCTTCCTTAGTTATCTTTAGTGATAATACTACAGTTAAAAACTTAATTATTGATGGTGTTAGCGGTACAAGTTTACATGGGATTCAAGCATATAAAGCTAGTAACGTTTTATTTGATAACTTAACTGTGAAGAACAATGATTCTTCTGGAATCACAGTAAATGGATCAATTGTTACAGTGAATAATGTGACTACTTCAGGTAATGGCTGGGGTGGAATTAATGTTGATCAAGGGAGTGGAGTGACAACTGAAGCTAAACTAATTGTGACTGGGACTAGTTCACATGATGAAGCTACTCATATTTGGTTAGACGATATCACTAAGAATGTATCAGTTGATGACACTGTTGGACAGTATACATACACAGATGTTGGTAATACAAGAGTTTATACATTCGATGACTCATCAAATCCAGTCATAGCAAATATTAAAATGTTTGTTAATGGTATTGAATCTACTTTTATGAGAGCTGGAGATACTGTAAGAGTTGAAGCAGATATTACGGATATTGGTTCAGGAATAGATAAAGTTAGGCTACTTGCCAAAAATGCAGCCGGTCCTGGGTATGTAGACTCTGGTTACTTTATTCATGACAGTGGGGATAAATATGTTAGAGAATTTACCTTCCCAGCTGATGGAAAATATATAGATCTACACACTCCAATTACAGATGTAGTTGAGGGGTTAAGCTTTTATATTAAAGCTTATGATCTTGTTGGTAATTATACAAATTCTTCATCTACGAGATTTACATTTGATACAGGTATCCCATCAATGAGTGAAATTAAAATGTATGTTTCTGAAGATGGTTTAACTTATACAGAGAAAAGTTTTGTTAAACCAGGAGACTATGTAAGAGTTGAAGTTGTTGCAAATGACTCAGAATCAGGAATAAAAGATGTCGAATTTAGAATTACTAGTAAATCAAATGCCTATGTTGCTCCTAGAAGTTACGTAGCATCACCAATTTCAGGAAATAGATATCGTTTTGAATATCAAGTTCCTCTAGATGGAAAATACATTAATACTCATGGCTTGATGTCAGAAGTCCTTAATGATCATACTTTCTGGGCTAGAGCTACAGATAAAGTTGGAAACTATAATCATGGAATAAGTGGGGAATTTACATATGATATCACTGGGCCTTTAGCTCCAGAAATTATTCTTCCAGCTGAGGATCAATACTTTAATTCACAACCAATATTGGGTGACTGGACTGATGCAACTGATCCTTCTGGAATACAGAAATATCGTATTCAATATGAATATGATGATGGTCATACATTCTCAGGTTATCCGTATAGAGAGACTACAGCTTCTCAAAGAAATCATACTCCAGGAATAAGTGAACAAGGTGGAGTTAGCTACAGAGTACAAGCTTTTGATAATGCTGGAAATGAAGGTGCCTGGAGTGAATGGAGACATTACTTCTATGATGCTACTGCACCAGTTAAACCTGTCTTAACATCTCCAAGTAATGATGCTCTTGTTACAGGTAATCCAACTCAAAATTGGGAAGCAATTGATGATGCTAAATATTATGAATATGAAAGTTACTCCGATGAATCATTAACAAATAAAGTTTATGAAACAACTGTCAATGGAAATTCAAGAACCGTCGGAGGAAATCAAACCATTAGTTTCTGGTGGAGAGTAAGAGCAGTTGATGCTGCAGGAAACAAATCAGAATGGAGTGATGCCTGGAAGTTAAATATTGATAATACTGCACCTACAGTGCCAGTAAATCCATCACATAACAATGTGATTATTCCAACAAATAATTTTGACTTTGATTGGGATGACTCAATAGATACAAGTACAATTACTTATGAATTCCAATCAAGTTTGAATTCTGCACAGACAGATGGCGTTTTAACTACTGATCTTTGGCACTCTGGAGTTTTACCAACTAGTATGATTCACTCATCTGGTGCTCCAGATGGAACATGGTACTGGCAAGTTAGAGCTATTGATGCTGTTGGAAACACAAGTGAATGGAGTGAAATTTGGAATGTCACGCTTGATCAAGTAGCTCCAGTTACAACTTTAACTTCACCTGCAGATGAATTTACATCAAATGGTGGAATTCAAATCCAAGGTTCTTCAACAGACTCAAACAAAGTAAGTGAAGTTAATCTTTACTACAGTGAAGCTGATCAAGATAATTGGCAACTTATTACTAAACTAACAAACAGTGGAAATGATGAGCCTTTCTCATTTGATCACACTTGGACACCTTCAGAAGAAGGTATCTATGATATCAAAGCAGCTGGAACAGACACTGCAGGGAATGTAGAACATAGTGCTTATGCCTATGGAATTGTCTACGATGTAAGTGCCCCAGTTATTCCTACATGGGGAACAGTATATAAAGGTCATGGAGTAGTCGCTGAAAATGAAATCAGCTGTGGTGGATATACCAATGATCCTCAAGTAACCTTTGAATGGAATAAAAATAGTGAAGAAGATATCAAAGGATATTGGTTCGGAACTAAAACTAATTCTAAACATCAATGGTTTGATGCGACTTCAAATGTAAAAACTGCAAATATGACTCCAGGTAATAATCCTTATTACTACACAATCATTGCTGTAGATAATGCAGATAATGAAAGCCCGATCTCAGAACAATGTGGTTTAACACTTGATCAAGATGCTCCAAATGTTGAGATAACTAATCCTGCTTCAGGTTTAGTGACTGGGATTGTTGACATTAGAGGAACAGTTGAAGATGACAATCCTCACCATTATTGGTTCGTCATTCAAAACT
>Ga0210043_1002614_pt1 | contig 11594 bp, 13 predicted proteins | sample CryGeymet201501t_FD_183990 | JGI IMG/M metagenome (GOLD analysis project Ga0210043, IMG submission 183990) | Groundwater microbial communities from Crystal Geyser aquifers in Utah, USA - Crystal Geyser metaG 2015-01t (SPAdes) (version 2) | ecosystem: Environmental > Aquatic > Deep subsurface >... | reverse complement strand
GTGGTGGGAGTAGTCGAGCTTCATCCACAGGGCAAGCCCTGTGGTTTTCGCTTTTCGCCATCAATAACAATGGGTTCATTCAGTAACTCATATTTTTCGTTTGCAGTAGCGGCATTGACAAATAATAAGTGCTTGACATTAGTTCTTTCCAGCATTTTCCCATACCCATGATGGATATGTCCGAAAATATGCACTTTTGGACCCACGGCATAAACGCGAGGAAGCATCCTTTCGCAGCCACAATGCTCACCCCAATAGTTCTTGTCGAGAATGCCCATAGGTGGACCATGCGTAATCAGCACATCCGTGTCATCTGGTATCTGATCCCAACAAGCCTCAAGTTCAGGACCATTGCGGGGAAGATTAAAATACCAATTACAGAACGCCGGTTGCCACGGACTGCCGTAAAATTTCAGTCCATCAATAACAACTGATTCATCACGCAGGTAGATGATCTTAGATGATCCTTGCAACAGAGTTTGTTCAGCTAGATGCCGCTCTGTCTGGAAGCACTTATCGTGGTTGCCTGCAATGACGATGACACGATTTGCTGGCAGTTGATCCAGCCATTGTGAAATGTCGTATAGTTCGTTAATCTCTCCATGCATAGTTACATCACCAGCATGAACGAGAACGTCGCACGGTGGAATGACATGCCTGAACTGCGCCTGCATTCCATGAGTATCGGAAATGGCTACTATCTTCATTTTTCTATCCTATATTGATGGGGTCTATGATGATTTCCTTGCCCTGTTTCTCTGCATACTTGATGCAGTTGTAAGTCCCACCAGAAGTGTCACCGTTGTAGCAGGCAATGAGTTTATAGGTAAGCGTCAAGAAAACCCCTTCCCTTGTGGAAGGGGATGAATTGACGCTTACTCTACTACTCCAAAATATTTCTTATTCCTCTAATATTTTGGAGATAAAACATCCCTGTACTTAAGCTTATACATGTGCCGAGACTTAACGCTGTTGTTCAAATCAAGCGTCAACTTGCCAGTCAAACGCTTGAGAACAATACCTTCGTGAAGGTCCAACTTCTCGCAACCACCATCATACCAGAGCTGGCGCAGTCGATGGAAGTACGCCCCGAAGTCCGACTCAACCGTTTCAGCATGCAGGATATGCGAGTGAGGGCAGGATGAAAGCCCAATCCCCCGGATGCCAAGCAGCATTTCTCGACGCTGTTGGAAGGTCCGCTTTACCAGCCACAGATCGTCCCACGCCAATACATCGAAGACAAACAGCCGCGGATCGTGGCCACCGCGAGGCCCAACAAACTCAGCATCCAGTACCGATAGGGGTGGAATACCCTTACAAACCTTTGCTAATTCATTCAGCAAAGCAGCGGGGACGTTAGCATTAGTTTCGAGCAGCGGCTTGCCCACGCGAGAGAAAACGGTCGGGGTCTGGTTGGCATCGGTATAAACTTCTGCTCGCCAACCATCGTACTTGCCCTGAGCCACCCACTCAGTCTCGCGGATACCTTCAAGAAACTCAGGCCCACACTCAATCGGCTTGTCAGGGTAGCGAAACGGTAGCATGATTTTGCCTCCAATGGTCTACCTATAGTCTACCACAAGGACGGCAAATGTCAAGCCGTTATCTCTGTGATTTCATATTGAGGCTCGTAATCCTTATCGGGATTCTCTGGTCGATCAGGGTTTGCGTCCCTAATGTAACAAAATACGGACTTGCAAACGGTATTTGTATCCCAATCCCACCAGTTGATCCGATAGCGACTCACGACTACTTTCTCGGTAGTTCCATCTTCGTTTTCCCGCTCAAATTCGATATCCCACAGTCTTACGGGTCTGCACTTTCCATCAACATACCCGAAATGAGCGTTGATCGCAAGGATCAAATGTCGATTTTCTGTGTTTACGGGCTTTTTCCGAACTGGACGAGAACGCTGTTTTTGACTCATACCATTCCTCCGATCCTATTATAAGCATATTTGACAAAAAAGCAACCTAAAAACGGAATTTTGGATCAAAAAGCAGGTAAGTGAACTATTTTTTCGGAATGATGTACGTACCCATTAAAGGAGGAATGATAATGGCAGTAATTAGTAAACAACCATATCAGGATTCGGATCGCATCGACGCTGCTGCTGCTGGACCTTATGGAGAGACCAGTTTCCTTCAAGGAACTGATATCAATCCAACTCTAACCGCCGAACCGGGTGGCAGTCTGGTAAATCAGCACAAGACAAAGAATTGTCGAAGTTTCAACCGACCGAATAAGGGACGTGTCACAGTTGTTACAACTGGCACCCCAAAGTGGTAATGTCGATCCGAGCGTAAAAGAAAGGGGACGCCACCATAAGCGTCCCCTTTTGACGTTCCCCTCCGATCCGCCGTTTAACGGAAGGAACCCTTGTACGGGACCGCCAGACCCTTGCCTTCCAACTTCTCTGCCATCTTCTCGGCATCCGGGTCAAGCGTGGTGGCGTCGGCATACGACTCGGTCGGGACCACCAATGTCTCGACCTGCAACAGATCGACATGATCGCCCAGGGCAGCGAGAATCGCGTCCGCGATCTTGTCTGCGTTCGGCAAGGCCGCCAGGGCCTCACCGTTGAAGCTATATGTGGTCTGAGTCTTGAACCACTTATCAAAGTTGCCTGCGCCCACGACGCCACGAACATCGTCTTCCGACTCGTCCGTCATTTTCTTGTACTGCTTTTTCTGCGTGAACTGGATTGACTGCTTGCCTGCCGTCAACTGGACAGAGGCGAGATTGACGCCGGTTGCTCGGGACTGACGAACCCGAAGATCGCCTGCCTCATCGAGCATCCGCGCCTCGGCGTCGGCAATCTCTGCTTTCGCCTGCTTTTCCTTGGCCTTTGCGGCCTTGAAGTCCAAGATGGCCTGTTCGACCACATCGGACGCCTTCACGACCGGCATGCTGGACTTTTTCTTGGCCGAGGTTTTTCCGCTTGCTTTGTCTTTCAGACTTGACAGACCCATGATTTTTCTCCAAGTTTGCCCGACCGGTCTTACTGCCAACGTTGGCGTTGCCCTCGGGTCTTACCCTTGTCGTCTACTACAGTATACCCCACCCACTTGAAAAGTCAAGCAGATTTCTCAGGGTAAATTTCATCAAGCAACTCCGCCCCCAGCGAAGTATCGCTGTCAAACTCACTCTGATCCAGTTCCGTTGCCCCGCCAAACAGGTCTTCGGACAGACCCTCGGTTTCGAGTTCCTCGATGATCGACATGGCGACGAAATTTTCCTGAGCGATTTGGGGAGTGAGTTGACGGAGTTTGATACCGAGCGGACTTTCTGCCCACTCCAAGATGGATGCCAGTTCCTCGGCAGTGAAAAGACGTTCATACTGCTCGGTGTAGCCGTCACGCAGCGTTTGCGTATGCTTTACCAACAGTCGTTGACGGATCAATTCCGCCTTCGGGAATCGTCTGGTTGTCCAGCATCGGAGCGATGAGGGCCTTGAAAATCTGGTCGAATACCTCATCGGTATTCAGAGCGGCGAGTTTTTGAGCGATTTCGTGAGCGGTCATGATTCCTGTCTCCTAAGTCAGTGATTTTGATCCACTCTAAGCATACAACAGAAAAATCGAATGTCAAATGGAATTATCCCCAATTCGCAATATCATCATCGCCGTCGGGGACAAAGACTTCGCTGTCGTCGCTCGTATCTTCAACCGTGGCAGCAGATTCATCGGTGGGGACGTAAGATACCGCTGACGTATCTTGGAAACACCACAGAGTAACGTGGAGATGAGCGTTGTTATGCTGCGCCCATTGAGTCGTCTCGACTTCTGCAACGCATTCGGAAATCATCTTGAGGATTTCCGCTTGATCACCACCAGCCAGTCCCGATCCGATACCCTCTGGAATATGGACGTTGTAACCGAGACGAATTGCCCGGTGGAAGGTAATCAGCAGACAACGACGCAACGCCTTGTAGTTAACAGCACAGCCATCTTCATGGTCGTCAGCAAAGTTGTCCTGAGCGATCATGTTGCTGACAATCAATCCAGTTTGGGTTTCCACGAATTGAACAGTACCGAGAGGGATATTGGCGTTGGTTCCTTTGGATTTGCCGTGATCCTTAGCAAGACCTTGATAAGCAGCACGGGGAGCAGCAGACAGTTCGTCAACGGCAAGAACGAACCCCCGGCCCCAGCCGCCCAAATTATTACATAAATGAGCGATGATTACTCCTTTGCCTTTTTCTGGACGGGGAGACGTTGCTGATCCGACTTTAGTTTCGATGGTTGGCATAACACTACTCCTCTGTAGGTTCCTTGTTATCTTCGTCGGGTGAAAACCCTGGAAGGTTGCCGGGTAGATTCCCCGGAAAATTAGGCCCGTCTTCGGGCTGCGGAACTGAACCAATAACAAATCCTTTAGGGCCCATGCCAGACCCCATTTGTCCGTCGCCAGTTAAGTGTCGAAGAAAATCTGCAATCGACATTGTCTGTCCGGCTGGTTGTTGCTGTTCTTCGGCTTCGTTTCTGCCTTTGAGCAGTTCGTCTAAATACCGTTGGGTAACGGTCATTGTTTCGAGGCCAGCAACGTTAAGTGAAAGAGTCCGATCTATGTGGTGGTGAGGAAATCGAGCCTTCGCCGCTACCATTGTATCACAAACTTCAAGGACCTCAAAAACCACTCCCCCGAATTTGTCGTCAAACTTCGGTGGGACTTCGGCCCCAAGGATGGTTATTCCGCCCGGATGGACCATTTCCCCACGGATAATCACAAATAAATCACCCGGCTCCAGATTTACGGAGCTACCTTGCCACATTGCTTGATCGTCGTCCTCATACATATTAGAAGTATACTCGATCTTCCGCGAAAGTCAAAAACCCTCACCCCTAAGATACATAAATTCCATCAAAAGTCAAGGCTATTTGGTCTTAATTTCGATCTGCCTTGCAACAGGAGCCGTGGTTTGTCGCTTCGCCATCCTGACCGAGAGAACACCTTTGCTAAGTTCGGCACTAATCTGTTCTGGGTCCACGTTGTCAATGCGGAACCTTCGAGTGCTCTCACCGTAGAATCGTTCCTGCCAGTGAGTCTTAGCGCCTTCCTTGGAACCTCGACATTCAGACTGCTTGTAAGAGATAGTCAGTACGTTATTGTCGAAGGTGAGTTCGATATCATCTTCGTTTACGCCCGGCATATCTGCGGTCAAGACATAAGAATTTTCTTCTTCGACAAGATTGGTCGTAAAGTTGGTTAGACCTGGGATATCACCGAACAAACTACCAAGACCACTAAAAGGTCTGCTGAACTGGCTTATCCAGTCATCCCCTAAAATATCCAATACACCATTCTTGTTTTGCCGTTTTGCAAGTGGTCCCATTCTTGTTTTCCTCCTTTGAATTACGATAATCATTTTTGTTTGTGACAAGAGCATTTGCTTGGTCACAGTAAGTGAGTGACTCTTGAGTTTCTTTATAAGTGGAGATGCGTTGTTCCAAAGCATTGTTGTAGAGCATCCTACAGGTAGTCAGCGTTTGTTGAAGTGCTTTCACCTGTTTACGAGTGGGATACAATCTATACTTGAATGCTTTGGTCACTTCGTTTCAAACTCTGTTAGTCATCGTGTTTTTGGTTCTCTATATATTTCTTGATGATCTCACTTGAGACAGTTCCAGCGGGGTTTTCTTGACGCTTACCTATAAACTAGAACCTTACATTCCTGGCATTCCGTGCGGAATCTCTGACTTCTCTTCTGGAAGTTCCGTAATCACCACATTGGTAGTCAAGAGCAAGCCAGCGATGGATGCCGCATTCTGCAAAGCAGTCCGCTCAACCTTTGCAGGAACCAGAATGCCCATCTCAATCATATCACCATAGGTATCAGTGAGAGCATTATAGCCAAACGTGGCAGTCTCACTATTCAAAACTCGATCCCAAACGATATCAGGTGCTACACCTGCGTTAGTTGCGATTTGCTTAATTGGTGCTACGAGAGCACGACGAACTATATCCGCCCCAACTCTTTCATCACCCTCAAGTCTATCAATAAGCTGATCCAATGCCGGAATCGCTCGCAACGGAGCAACACCACCACCGGGCAAAACTCCTTCTTCGACCGCTGCTCGGCAGGCATGTAGAGCATCTTCAATGCGGGCTTTCTTTTCCTTCATCTCAACTTCAGTCGCAGCACCGACGTTGATCTGGGCAACACCACCGGAGAGTTTCGCGAGTCTTTCCTCTTGCTTCTCTCGGTCGTAGTCACTTACCGTACCGTCAATTTGGTGCCTGATCTGAGCAATGCGAGCCTTAATATCTTCGGTCTTGCCTGCTCCCTCGACAATCACAGTCTCATCTTTGGTGATCTTCACCTTCTTGGCTTGACCCAAGTCAGCAAGAGTCACAAGTTCAAGTTTCTTGCCAAGGTCAGTAGTCAATGCGGTGCCACCAGTAAGGATAGCAATATCCTCTAGCATCGATTTGCGTCGGTCACCAAAGCCAGGGGCCTTAACAGCACAGCATTTTAGTGTGCCACGCAGACAGTTGACAACCAAAGTTGCCAGAGCTTCGCCATCGACATTTTCAGCAACAATCAGGATTGGACGACCAGACTGTGATACTCCCTCAAGGATATTCACGAGGTCTTTGATCACCGAAAGTTTTTGTTCCATCACAAGGATATAAGGATTGTCGAGTTCACATTCAAGGGTTTCTCTGTCCGTGCAGAAGTGGGGAGAAATGTATCCCTTATCGAATTGCATACCTTCGACCAGATCGACATATGTCTCGATATTCTTACCTTCTTCGATAGTGATTACGCCATCCTTGCCTACCTTCTCCATTGCCTCAGAGATTTGCTGACCGATCTCAGCATTTTGGTTGGCAGCCGAAGTTCCGACTTGAGCCACCTGCTGCGAATTGGAAATATCCGTTTTCCGTGCTAGAAAGTCATCCACGACAACCTTAACTGCTTGATCAATACCTCGCTTGAGTGACATTGCATCAGCCCCGGCAACAACGTTCTTCATACCTTCGCAGAAGATTGCTTCGGCATATACGGTAGCTGTAGTCGTACCATCACCAGCAACAGTGCTAGTCTTGCTGGCTACTTCCTTGACCATCTGAGCGCCGATATCCTCAATCGGGTCTGCAAGTTCGATTTCCTTCGCAACAGTTACCCCATCCTTCGTGACAAGTGGTGCCCCGAACGAACGCTGAATCACGACGTTGCGTCCACGAGGGCCGAGGGTTTCCTTTACTGCTGCTGCAAGCTGGGTCACTCCCCGCTTAACTTGTTCTCTTGCTTCATTGTTGAACGTGATCTTTTTAGATGCCATACTTCAATTTCTCCCATTACAAAATCAGCCAAATAGCCTTACGAGTTACATGCAAATCCTATGCCAAACGGCGAGGATTGATAATGTCTTGTTGTTAAAGGATTTATGATTTCAGTGCTATAACTATTCACTGTCAAATTGACAGAGCCAGACAGATTCAATTGGAATGACTCCGAATTCACTCCACATTATACATTAAAGCAAAACAACTTAGCAAATGGATCAAAACGGCCTACGAGCATTCGTTTTGAATTACCCCTCCCGCAAGGGGAGGGGAGTATGCGTCAATTCATCCACAAGGGAAGGGGTTTTCTTGACGCTTACCTATAAAAGGTATGCCCTCATCGTCATCTTCTGGGAATCCATAGTAATCATCGTCATCTTCTAGACGCTTACCAAAGCCAAAGTGTGTGATCCGCTCGTTGAATTCCTGGCGATGTTTTTCAAACAGCCGCAAAGTGTAGTGCAGATTGACTTTGCCCTTGTTAATATCGTCTAAGGACAACAATTTGCGGACTTCTTCCAATTCTGCATAGGTATAGGGGTAGTTGTTTTCACCCTCTTGCGGGGTCACTTCAGTCCTGTCCAGTAATTCCTCTACATCAATCTGTTCCAAAATGTGAGGATGAAATCTTTCGGTAATAAACCTACGTCTCAGCTCTTTGTTTGGAGAATCAAATGTGATTATCAGATCAATTCTACCCGGACGGATAAACGCTCCGTCAAGGCCCTCTGTTTGGTTTGATGTAAAAACAAACACCACGCCTTCACTTGGATCACAACCATCAAGGTTCGTGAGAAAGTCTGTCAAGTGGTGATTGCCTTTGTCACGATCTTCAAACATGATATCCATGTCGTCGAAGATAATAATTCCTCTATTCCCATGGCCGTGCAAGTTGAATAGGGAGTTTACTTTGCCATGCGAGTAGGCACGACGGTACTCTTCCATCGTGATAACCCTAAACTCAAGTCCCTGTTCGATACAGGACTGGCGTAACCACTTACAGGTCATGGTATTATGGTTCATAAAACCATTTGCAGCAAAGGAATTAGAAGCCGGGACATAGAAATCTGCCACATAGTTTCGCGATGTAGATATTGTTTGCACTTTGTCCCAAAAGATCAAGCGATTGCCTAATTCTTCTAACTCTACACATGGTACTTTGTGATCTGCTAGAATATTACACAATTTAGCGAGTTTATTATGAGATAATTGCCTCGTGCCAATCTTGTATCTTCTAAACTCTTTATGGAAATTCCTATCAAACTTCCCCCTGCTTATAACCTCAGTAAGCAAATCAGGAGAGAAAGGCACAATGTCGCAATTAGTATTGTGACTTTTAGCTAAACAGTCTATTCTTTCAGCCTTTCGAGGCAAACGAAAACCGATGGTTGTGTAAAAAAGAAGAGCATTCATCCCGCTCATATCAATAGACCAGGCTCCATTAAAATCATTTTCTCGCCTACGCATATTAGAGATAATGCCGAAGTTAGTGAGCATTAGGTGAACAGTGTTGGCTAATTCATATGAACAGCTATCAAACCCGACCCTGCCTGTAGTATCTGCCCACCCATCTGTATCAAAAAGACCTTGCAAGAATGCAATGACTACACTTTTAGGAGCTTCCAAAATAGCGCTTGGCACTTGCTTTTCGCAGACACCCACAAGAGACACCCCTATAAGGCGTAAAAAGCTGTATACCTGAACTGAATTAAAAGAAATATCCACTTTCTTGCCAGCACGATTTAGTGATGTGGGAACAACTTCAAATAAATCTTTGCAGAGGCGCATATATTCACCTTCTAACTCAGCGGTGGAGAATATAATACGATTTTTAATAGTAAGGCATCCGTCCCCAATTAGCAATCCCAAAAAATATGCCAAATCAGTTGTCATTTCTGGAGGAAGTTTAATGTTAGGGTTCTTGTAATGAGGTGGCACATGAGCCCACTTCAAATCGATACTAGACCCAAATAGCGACATATCACGAGGCACAGCAACATAATCGCCATCTGCCAGTTTATCGAGTCTCTTCCATTGGATTAATCTGCCGTCAGTAGAGATGACTTTATGATTCGGAGTCCCTGTTAAAGAATAACCAAAACGAGTGTCTAACCGCAAGGTTTCGCGGAAACCACCATTATAAATCTGGTCAGTTTCTTCTTGTCCTTTTATCCCATAAACTGTAACCTTCAGATCAGAAGATTCGTCTTCCTCTTCTGTCGAAAGAAAATCTCCGATCTTTCGCATCCCTTCTGATGTAAAAACCCAACTATTTAGTTCAATACATTTTCCACAGCCAGGCCGCCCTGCAAGCATTATGGCACGCTTCACAGGTATCTTATACTGTTTGAACTTCTCTCGATGATCAGATGCATTCTGTAAGAAGCCAATACTGTTAGCCCAGATGTCCTCTAATACACCTCGCTTTAGGATGGGTGGATCAACTTCGATTACAACCTTATTAATTTCCAGACACGCTCGGTAGAAGGTTGTCAGGTCTGACTTTCGGACTATCGTATAATGACAACCGAAGAGTCCCTCATCTAAAAAAGTTCTGCCTAGCCAAAACCTTGCCTTCTCCCCACGCTCAGTGCTAATCTCATATTCATACAAACCAAAACCATATGGGTCAGGACCGCCAGGAGTAGGATGGCACGTCAAATCCAGGTATGCAGTGCCGCTGAATCCCGGCCTGTTGAGTTCTGTCTTAGCAGCATATACCGAGTTGATGGGAGCTTTAACAAGAACTTTTTTGATTCTCTTAATTCGATCTTGGCCTGTCACCATGTTGTGAAGTGGTGGGACATAGCCAAAACGAGCTAGTTCGTCTTGGGTCAAATTGTAGCTATCGCAGATTGCTTGGATGGCTATTGCAAACTCGGTGGCTGGGGTCAGATCAAGTTGGAACTCAGGTTCTCTCAAATTCATATCAATCCTAAATAATCACAATCAAGTCCAATACCTGTACCATTATACAAAAAGAGCCCCACGACCAGCGGAAAAATCGTGGGGCTTCGAGGCGAGACGCGGCGCTCGGGAAAATCGTTAGTCCATGCCCTTCTTACGGGCGAATCTATACTTATGAGACGATCCCATCATTGCTGTTAGACGTGGCTTCATCGATGCCTGTGATCGCTGATAATCAAAACCTTGTTGAAAGTTCCTATCCCATTTATCACGCATTTGTGGGACGCGGCCTATTTGACGACCTAGCCAACCAGTAAAACCCCTTCCCTTTTGTTGAGCATTCGGATCGGCAACAGTTCCTGCTCCTGCTCCTGCTCCTGCTCCTGCTGGTGCTGGTGCTGGTGCTGGTGCTGGTGCTGGTGCTGCCCCTTGAGGTTGAGTATTAGTTCCGAAATTCCAAGCCACTTGACCACCTGGCTCGGTTGTTGTGCCGTGTGAAAGATTGCTGGCTAACATCTGAGCAGCTTGTTGACTGGCGGAATTCAGTGCTTGCTTCCATTGATCATCAGGAGCTTGAGATGCCATATTGTTAAGTTGTACCGACAGATTACTCAACATGCTGGGATCACTTTGGACGGCATTCAATGCCTGTGTTGTCGCCTGGAGCCACGTCTGTGGATCACCCTGCATGGGAGGTATTTGTCCAGACGTAGTTGCTGAAGCCGCCCCAGGGGCCTGACCTGTTTGACCCGATGCTTGAGGGGCTACACCTGCCGTTGATAAAGCAGACTGAATCGCTTGGAATATTTCCTGATACTGCTGAGGATCATCAGCATTCTCTTGCTGTAGTTTGTTGATGGTGGCGTTTGCTTTTTCAAACGCTTGCAAAAGTGCAGTAATGACTTCATCTGAAAGGTCTGTCCGATGTTGAAGGGCTTTGATTTGTTCAAACGTGTTGACGATAGCATTCACGCCTCTCACTTGGGGATTGAGAGTAGTACGTAGATGCTGTACACCCTGTTGGAAGAACTTGATAGCATCCAACAACCACTGCATGCGCTCCGGGTTGGCCTGAGCCACCTTAAATCCCGCAATTCTCACCAATCGATGAGCTGGAGTTATATGTAATCCCATCGTTATCTCCTCTGTCTAAAGAGTCCGCTAGAAGATAATTCGACAGGATTTTGGCAGAACCCTTTTAGTTTTCCTCTGATTCAGGATTTTCTTCTGTGTGTCCGGCTTGACAATCTTGGCCACAGCCCACGCAAGCACAATTATGGGCCACAAGACAGGTGACATTCGGCAGGGCAAGCCCTGCCGCTTCATATCAGTTCAATGAGCACAAGTGCTCACTAAGACCTAATACTTCTTTTTCCTGCTTCTTAGACTGGCAC
>Ga0210043_1002612_pt1 | contig 11603 bp, 22 predicted proteins | sample CryGeymet201501t_FD_183990 | JGI IMG/M metagenome (GOLD analysis project Ga0210043, IMG submission 183990) | Groundwater microbial communities from Crystal Geyser aquifers in Utah, USA - Crystal Geyser metaG 2015-01t (SPAdes) (version 2) | ecosystem: Environmental > Aquatic > Deep subsurface >... | reverse complement strand
TATTCCTGCTCCTTGTAAATAAAGTCCATATCTTGCGGTATAAAGAGCCATTGCAGCTGCAGCCGTTCCTGTTTCATTTAATTTCAAAACTCCACCAGAACCATCTACATCTAACTTACTTACCGGACTCGTCGTCCCGATGCCGACGTTATTATTCGTTGCGTCAATAAAAAAAGTTCCACTATCAAAATTATAATTTCCTGTCGCTACATCTCCCGTATTTAAAAGATAAGTTTCAGGAGTGGACTTTAAGGCTTCTTGTTTTAGATGAATTACAGGGGGAAAAGTTAAATTATTAGGTTGGGAAATAGTTGGGGGAGAGCTATAAATTCTTTTTACGATTGTAGCAGGACTTAAAGGTCGCCCGCTTCCTTCTCCACCCATTTAAATTAACTCCTTATCTATTTTTTTTATATTAGAACCTTCTTCAGCTTCAAGTGAAACTTTCCGTCCGTGTGTTTTAGTTGTCCCACCGATTAAACCTTCTGTAATAGGCCAATCCTTTTTAAGAAATCTCGACGAGATTCCCCCAGTTCCAACAACTATAGTTCCATCTGACATATAAATTTAAAAGAATTATAATTTAAATATTTTTGCTAAATTTAAGAAACCGTATCTGTGATTAAACAGACAGCCTTAGGATCTGTTAGTAGACCGATACCTTCTGTAGCGACTCGAACCTTTATTCCTATCATAGGATCTTCTATTGTTGCCGATTTCATAGGCATAAATTCTCTATAAGTCACGGCCTCTTTTGGATTACACACAACAGCACTATCTGTCACGACTGAATTTGAAACTACTACACTAAGGCTTGCCACATTAGATAAAACCCCATTCATAACCATTTGCCCACCCACAGATGGCGCCTGTGCCCCTTTGTGATAAATCCAAGTTATTAAAGAGTGATAATCCTTGGGATTTAAGAAAAGATGAGTCGGTTCATAATTATTATCTCTAATTAATTTCTTAGCCCATTCAATATCCTTAATGGGGTCTCCTGCGTCATTTGCTGCGTCCCACTGGTCGCCACCTATGGAAGTTGTCGCAAAACTATTAATGTTTACAGCTGTTTGATCTTCAGTTAAGACATTATAAATATGGTCATTTTTTTTCTTTGAGACAGCCCTTACAACGTCTCTTAAGTGAGTTGAGAGAAGATCTACCATATTATCTTTTATATCTTCATCTGCAATTGTTTCTGTTTCAGCTTTCCAAATCTTAACATAAGAAGTATTTCTAGTCCAAGATTGAGCAAGAACCACTGGCCTTGAACCTTCGGAAGTTTCAATTAAATCTGTAGTCATTCCTGAAGTTGTAGGAGAAGTTAAGAAACCCGCAGTCTTTTGAACCCATCTGATCTCTCGTGCAGTTGTAGCTCCCGAAGTGACATATCTATCAAAAACAAGTTCTTCATCTGCAAAACCTTTTACAAGTTTATCAATAAAAAGATCCCTTATTTCCGCTTGTCCTTGTTTATCGGCCATTTTATTTATTTTGTACGTTTACTTTAATTAGAATAGTCTCGCCATCCGCTGCAGTTTCTAAAGCGTGACCTAAACATTTCATTCCTGAAAGATTTGGAGTTAAAGCATTTGAGATAACATAATTAGCCCAAGAAGCAACAGAACCGACAGGCTCCCCGACAGATATTGCCCCTGAGGCAATCATCTTAAAAATACCTTTTCTATAAACCGCAAGTTTAGTTTTTCCATCACTTGCTATTTTTTCTTGTGCAGCAATACCCGCAAGAACATCATTCGTTCCAGTAGCTGCGGAAGCCGTATTAGGATCGACTAATTTGAGTAATGCACCTTTTTCGATTCCCACACTATTTGAAACTATACAGGGTAAAGGTAATTCTTCCTCATAAACTAGAACTGCTTCATTAGCCATAGCTAAATATTGAAATTTAAACTTTAAATATCTTTCTACTAAGGTACCTTAGTGCAAGATTTTAAATTTCCCTTCTTTCCATAACTGAAAAAGCTTAAGGATTACCCCAAGAGTAGCCAAAAAACTTAAATAAAATAAATAAAACTCCGTCGCTGTCATAGTCTCTCGTAAAATACTCCTTCCACTTCTCCGATCGTGTCATATCGAACTCCAAGCGGAATTATTCTAATATGCTCTTTTAAATCTTGTGGAAGTAAAATCTCCTTATCTTTATTAAATTTAGGAATTTTTTCTAATCCCAAAGCTAACTGGATTGTTTTTAGTCTTGCCTTCATCTTCAATTCTCCTTTATTATTTTCGGCTTTTACCTTCTTGTGAAAATTTAAGGTGGTTAAAACTTCGTTTAAATTTTCTTTAGGAAAGACATACTCCCAAGTTCCAAATAGACCATATCTTAAACCTGCGTCTATTGGTTGAAATCCTTTTAATAAAGGTTTTCCGTCGGTGCCTGTAAAAGTGGGGGAAAGATTTGGATTTTCAAAAGGTAAATAAAAAATTCTCGTCTCTAACCATTTAAGAAATTTATCTACTAACTCTTTCTTCCCATTCAGCATAAAAACAGCGTGCATTTTAATACGGAAATTTAACCTCGCCTTTCAAGAACTTGTCTTTAAACTCTTTAGGTGTTTCTTCTTTAGGTTTTATTTCTTGTCCTAATCCTTCGGTCTCTCCCCCAAGTGTTCTTCGTGCGATAATTTGTTCTTCCCTTTCAAGTAACTTTTCTCGACGATTGTTTTCTTCCCTAAGCCGCTCAGCTGCATAGCTTGCGGACTTAATAAGCGGAGTTGTTTCGGACTCGCTCCTATTCGCATTATCCGATGTTATTCCCTCTTTTGTGACGTTCTCTTTTTCTTCATTCATTTTCTTTGCCCCCCTTTATCCCTTTCTTGAGATTTAATAATAAGATAAATAATCGCTATTGGCCAAGCTAAAAAACCCCATAAAATCAAAATCCCCCAACTAAACCAATTATCTTTTTTATGATTCGACATCTAGACTCTCCAAAGAATTAACATAACTTATTAATTCTAATTGGTCTCCCGTTAGTTGTGCTCTTAATAAAATCCTTTTTGAAGCCTGAATCGCTCGAAGATTTCTATACATAAACTCTGCTGCATTTTTACCCGTTGCTACATCTTTTGGACTTTGTTCTATTGCAGCGTATAAATCATCTTGCTTGACTCTTATACTTTCCTCGATTATTTCAAGGTCCCCCAAAGCCCCTGCATAATTTTTTGTTGCCGTTGCCTCTCTTAAAATATCCCTTTGAGATGTTCTAAGTTCCGTTATATCTCCCTCGATTTCTGAGATTTCATTTCCTAACCCTAGAACATTTGCTAAGTTCATACCGAAGATCTGAGATGTGACCGCTTTTCCTATAATTGCCGACGGAAAATTTCCCACATTTTCTGGATCTTTTATATTAGGAAGTTTGTTTAATAAAGGAACACTATCTAAAAACGCTTCTCCCGCTTTAACCGCTCTCGTGAAAGTATTTTCTCCAGCTTGATTATTAACATATTCTTTGGTTAAGGCTTGTTGCTCAGTTAAGGATTGTTGGTCTAATTTTAAAAGTCCTTGTTCTAAATCTGCTTGTTTATTTAATTCAGGGATAGGCATTGCATTAGGGGGGAGTTCTACTCTCTCTGCTTCCTGTCTCGCCATTTCTTCTACATCTTTAGGAGATAATCCGAGAAAAGATCGACCATCGGGTAAAGTAACCCCGCTCGCCTTACCCCTTTCATCTGTGTAAACTCCGACACTTCCCGCTGACGGATTGTTCCTTTTCTTAGTTTCTTCTTCCTTTCTCTTTTCTTCTTCCGTTTTAGGAAGATTTCTTTTAACGTCTTTGGGAATTTTTACCATTTTTTTATAATACTAAAGTCTTAGATTTAGATTTCGGGATTTGGGTAGGATTAAGTTTATACTTTGCTACAAGTTCAGTCATCACATATCCTATTATGAATATAATCACGGGTTTTAAATGTAAAACAAATTGAATCTCATTGACACTTGCCCAAATGGATATAAAATACACACATCCCAATATAAGCGAGTTTCTAATTACTTTTAAAAGAAATTTTATCTCTTCTTTGCTTTTATCTATCTTTTCTTTTTTCTTTGCCATTATTCGTTCTTTGTTATGGATGGTTGAACTTCATTTGGTTGAAATCCTGTCTGTCCTGTGTTTTTATCTTCTGAAGATTGTATCATTCCGCTTAAAGATGGTGGTCTATTAAATTTAAGTCTTATTCCAACTTGTGCTAAAAGATCGGCTTCTAGTTCCGTTTGTTCTCGAGTGTAAATTGGTTCAAAAGTAAGATAGCCTACTTTAGACGCGGCTTCTGTGAAGTTTTCAGAAGTAGCAATCACTCTAGGAACTCCGACAGCTTGATAAAAGTTATTTTCTAAATATTGGATCCATCTCATAAATGCTTCTACGGGGGGAAGTTGTAAATCCTCAAATTCGGCTTCTTCTCTCTCTGCTGGAATAATCATTAATTCGCCTTTATTGATTGCTTCTGAATACTGAGTCTTAACTTCTGCAATCTTAGTCGGATTATCTATATCTATGTACATTACCCTTATTGTAGAACGATGTGAGATTCTTCTCCAGTCCTTCATTGCTTCATTTCTTGCGTCTATTACCCATTTACACGCCTCAATAACGCTAACTCCGTGTATTTCATTCGCTACCCTATCATTTACTAAGTGTAGAACTTGATGAGGCTGAAGAATTATAGGTTTTCCATTTGGTACGTTTGAACGTTGCTCGTAATGATCGACGATTCCTTTTTCATTAACTACGACTCTCATAGCCCCCGTATAAAGGGGTTTTAAATTAAGCAATCTTCCCCTATCCTCTTTATCTCTTACGATCTGTGCAAAAGCGTCTCCGAATATCTTTTTTTGGACGATTAAATTCCAACATATCGCCTGAAAACTATCCTCTCCCCATCCTTTCATAAATTCAAGATTTACTCTAGTCCTATCATCAAAAACTTCGTACCCTTTCCCGCAAGTCCACGTAGATAAAGCATCGATAGCCTTTTTTAATTCGGGTATACTTTTGTAATATCCGAAATATTTGCTTGATTCAGGATAATCATAAAAAGTCATTCCATTAGTATTTGTAGCGTCGGGAGATAAGGGAGTAACTGAGTAATCACTAACTTTATTTGTCATATCCGTATACGTTGTGTTTGAAATATTGTGTTCCATTTTATTCTAGATCCTTTAAAATCCATCTTAACTCCGCTATTTGATGGGGAATTTCAGGCAACTCTTTAAATTCAGGTTCTTCTAATCTTTCTATCCTTTGTCTTATTTTTTCTTTTAAATCTGTCATTTTATAGGATTAATTTGAAGGGAACATAAAGCTCTAGTTTAGTTTGAAAGTCGGTTGCATTAAAATTAATCGTTGCAGTATCTAGAGGTTGATGGGGAAGGTGCATAAAGGAGTTATAGCCCCCTGCCATCCATTTCATATAAGGAATACAACTTAATCTTAAAATATCCCCTATTTTAAAGTGAGTTTGAGTGCAAGAAAGAAGAATACAACAACTAAAAATGTCTTTATTGGGATATTCAGCGGGGACGGTGTAAACCTCCATTGAATTACCTTCTGCTATGTCTGTGACTTCTGTTCCACTCACTTTTTGGATTTTAAACTTCCAGTACCCTTTTGCAGATGAAGCGTCTGTCTCTTTTATTGCCACAGAACAATTAAGATAGCCCTTGCCTCTTATCACTCTCGGAGTATTAAAAGGGGAAAGATTAAAGTTTATTGCCGTATACGCTTTGTAAGTTCCTGTTCCATCATTAGCCTCAGATTTACTCTCCGCGTGTCCTGTTGTTTCTCCATCTGCGTTTGTTAGGTTTCCTGTGTCTGAATTAAAAGCTTGTGTTGATAAGGCGTAAGTTAAAACCGAATCATTATCTTTTGTAGTGAATCCATAAAACTTTATTATCCCTGTCCCTTCTGCAATATCCGTATAATTATAACTTGCTATCGACGCTTCGGGTTGTTCAGGATAATAAATCGGTACTCCTACCATTATGTTGCTCCTAAGTAAGTTTTAATATTATCTTCTTTGATTAATCCAATTCCTCGATTTATTTCATCCTGAAGAACGTTTAGCATTTGTACGGCCTCGCCTCGACTTGAAAAACCTGACATATCATAACTTATTACTTTTTGTGCCGCCATACTTGATGTTACCGCTTCAAGAATTTTCTTCCCATTTGTTTCTAAAGTTGCATAAGCGTCGATTAAATCTACTTTTGCCACATTACATAAGAGGTCCTCAGCTTCGTTAATAAAAATTTCATATTGGGTATTTGTTAAAGCTTCGGCGTACTTTCCCGCTTTTAATTTAACGTGTCCGCTGTTACAAAAAGTAGAAGTCATTTCTTTATACTTGAAACTCTAAGGTGTTCAAGTCCCCCCGATAATTTTAAGATTGCCGCAATTTGGACGAATAATTCCAAATCCATTTCTAACCTTGCCTCTTTTAAGGGATCTCCTAACCACGTGAACTTTTCTAAAAAATATTTTAAATTTACATCTGTGATTTTTAAAGGCATACCTAAATGTAATATATTTTAATATTTATATCTTTCTCTTTTTTAGCTAACCACAAAGCCCGAACTAAACCCTCTACAATATGGGTATCATTCCCGAAAATCTTAACCCGAGTCACTCCTTTAAATTCTACTAATTCCCATTGAACGGATCTTAAACTTAATAAAACATCTTCATCTTTTAAAAAATGTATTTCCCCTTTTTCCATCATATTAAGCATATTTTCGTACATATCTTCTTTAAAGATCCTTTGTTTCTTTTTACCATCCTTATCCAAAGAAATTGCTCGGTTATTCATTGGGATAACTTTTCTTTTCATAATTGGATTAATCATAAACCGATCAAATAACCCCACTCCTAAACTTCCACTTCCTGCGTCTATTCCAATCTTGACGGGGTTTAGTTGAGAATTTAAATAAATTATGTCTTCTTCTGTTTTGGTGGTAAATTGTTTATGTTTAACAATATTCTCAATATGCCCGTATGAAACGTTGCTGTACTTGTGGATGAACTCGTAAGTTATCGCGTCATTACCCATCCTTGCTATATCCACTCCCATATAATTATTTTCTTTCGGATAAGGGATATTTCGTTTTAAAGTACACGTTCTTTCAATTAACTCGTCGCTAAAATATTGTCGTAATTCATCTAAAAATAAGCCTAGATATTCTTGCCCGTATTGAATCTGCCCCATATCTTTCTTTTCTTCTTGAAGAAATTTTATACTTTCGGCCCGTTGTGTTTCAGTCCAAGATGTGCTAATCGGTCTTTCATTAATTACTTCTTCGCTTGATATGTGAAAGACCTTAAAACGTTCGTTCTTGTTTAGGAAACACTCGTAAAAATATCCTTTCTTTCCGTGTGGAGTGCTACACATCCATATTTGACCTGCAGTCGTAAGAAGTGTCGGTTTACTGGAAGTAAATACATACTCCGCCATACGACTTGCCTCATCAATTATAAGAATATCTCCCGTAAACCCTCGTACTGCATCCCCCGTGTTTCCTACAGGCCTTGCAATAACCGACGCTTTGTTCTTCATTATAATCTTATTCTGTGTCGGCTTACTTGTTCCTTTCGCAATCTTGTCTTTATGGTGCTTCTGCAGATAATCAAGAATCATAACAATAATTAGTTTAGCTTGATCTTCTGTTAAACTAACTACGATTATCTTTGCGTTTGGATGTGAGACTAAATATTCAGCGGATTTTATTGCAAATATCGTCGTTTTTCCTACCTGTCTACCCGTACATAAAAGAAGATTTCCATTAAACTCTAAAATCTCTCGTTGCCAATTATCTAAATTTAAATTTCCTGTTTGCATTTTTTTTATTTTTTTATTAATTAAAAAAAGATTATGAAGCTTAAAAATTTTTGTAAAATTATAATTTTGAAAATTTTAAAAGTGAAATTTGTTTTTTTCTTTTTTTTATTTTAAAAAAAGTTTAGAAAAATTTCTGTGGGGTTAAACACGATTTATATTAAGGAGTTCTAATCGTCGGCAACTTCGTTATAGTTTCCACAGGAAATGGAGGTCAGAGTTATTCGGTGTACCGACTAATTCAAAGGAATCTCAAAGGCATACAGCCTCGCTCACGCTCGGCTGTTAAAGGCAAATACAGGGGGGGCATTAATAGGCGGACTATATGTTCAGGTCTCGAGACCTGAACCCGCCTATTAATGGGGAAAGAAGAAGGGGCAACGTCCAACGTCTAAAAAGGTCGTTTTTGGGCTTTTCCCGCCTTAAAAGAACCGAAGGGGCTGTTTGCTGTGGCTCTAAAAGGCGAGTCGCTACGCCTATGCTCAATCTATTAACTAATGTACCTAAGTATAAAGCCTACGGCTTTAAATTTCTTAAACTTTAATTAATTATCGTTGGCGAGCGTGAGCGAGCCTTTTAGAGTTTAATCACATAAATTTATATAAACCCATAATTCTTAATCCCATTATTCCGTCGGTATTGAATGACTGGCAGAAAACTCAATTTTCTTAATTTGGATGGTATTATATTAGGAATGTATATATATATATGATTTTCTTTCTTTTGATTACTTTTCTTTCTTTTTCCATTTACGCACTGGAAATGAAGGAGTGATTTTCATTTCCTATGGAACAGAAAGGTTTATATATAGGGATATATTAAGGTATATATGAGTAAAAAAGCGGTGATGATTTCTATCGATGAGGAAGTGCACAATAAGATCAAAGAAAAAGGTTTAAATGTATCCGCCGAAGTTGAAAGAGCGTTAAAAAATAAACTTTACGGACAAACAAAAGAATATGTACCTGAAGAAGCGAAAGTCGTTAAATGTTGTCAATGTGGTTCTATTGAAAATGAAGGTTATTATTGTTCAGAAAGTAAAAGAAATTGGTGTAAAGAGTGTCATTTAAAATTAGATATAATTAAGCAATGTCGGCCCTATTACAAAGAAAGATGGACTAGAGGACAAGGTCGAGAGATTTCCCACGAGCATATTTATTGGCGTGACGATTTTGGTCATAGACCTATAGCTGAAGAAGGATTTATCGGTTTAAAAGATAAATATCACGAGAATAGAAATGAAAAATTAATGGATTCTGAATATGTTAATAGAAATTCCTTATAAGACCCCCACAATAAACCATTTGTACTGGCATAGGGGAAATATAAAGATTATGAAAAAGGAAGCTAAAGAATTGCGTGAAAAGATAATTAAGCTTTTACCGATTAATGAATTTACCGAAGCTGATAAACTCGAAGTTGAAGTTTATATTTTTGAAAATTGGTTTACAAAACAAAATGAAGTTAAGAAAAAAGATATTATGAATCGTGAGAAGTTTCTTTTAGATTCTGTATTTGAGGGTTTAGAACTAGACGATAAAATGATTTTTAAAATATCTATGTCTAAAATTAACGGAAACGAGGAAAAAACAATAATAAGAATAAAAAAAATAAATGAAATTGCTTTTAATCTTGTTTAGATAATTCTATTTGTATCTTTTCTTCACATAAACCCAAAAAAGCTTTTTCAATAATTAAAGCTTCTTCGAAAGCTTCTATTTTCTGTTTTGATGTTTCTTTGTATTTCATCCAAATAGACTCATTTTTAGTAGCAATTTCTACACTAGTGTTCCCGATCTTTGTTTCTTTAGTCATTCTATTTTTTCAGTTGGAAGATCCGAAACTTCGAAATCAAAGGCTTTTAAATCCATAATCTTAATCCTTAAGTCCTTTGCGTCTTCAAAGTAAATTTTAAATCTATTTCCCGCTTTCCCAAATTCATAGGAGTTTGCTCGTTCATTTCTTATAATTTGAACTGAGTTAGATTCTGTAATAGGGGTTTTTGAAGCGGAAACAGGCATAGGATAAGACTTTTTGAACTGAGTGGGGTTATTTACTGGATTTCCTAATATCTCGCCTATTTTAGCTGAAATATCCGCATAAGGCATATTTGAGACTTGTTCATAAGTAAACCCATTTTTCATTAAAATATCGATTTGTTTCTTTGTTGGCTGTTTTATCTCCATTATTTCTGACCCCCTTCTCCACTATATGAAATATGAAAAACTACTTTAATATCTGGAAATTCCCGAGTAATTTTCTTCTTAAATTCTTCAAGTTCCCCTGCGGTAGAACATTCTATTTGAAAGAGAAAGTTTTTATAATGCAAATCAAAGACATTAATTATTTTCATTTTAAATCCCCACATCCTCAGAAGTTAAAATTATCACTTCTGAATCTATATCTTTCTCAATAGTAAATTTATAATTATTCTCTTTTAACCATACATAAATCTCTTTAATGTTCATTTTAAATTTACATCTAGACACACTTTTCCATACGAAACTAAAATTTCTCCTTCTTTTATATCTCTAAGTGCTTTTCCGTCGAGAATAACAAACTCTTTCCCATCTTCTGAAAACCAGTCCATCTCTTCTTTTTTTAATTTTTTCATTTTTCTCCCTCTAAAAGTTTAATTGCAAAGAAGATCAATTCGTCATAACTTGAAAATTTATATTTTAATTTTGCTTTTCTTGCTTTATCTCTCGTCGATGATTTAACGGATAATTGAACAAATGTTTTTTCTTTCATTATAATATTATAATATTATAACAACTATATAAATGTTTCTATTTGAGTAAGTAAATAGCTTTCTAAAAAGGAGATATATTTATAAGTAGCTTATACCTGTTTATATTAACATATTAAAAACCAGTCAAATAGGTGCCTAAAATATCCTCGTCGCCACGATTAATTTTAGGTCATGACTCTGCTTCTTCAGTTTGCTATTTCTGAATTATCCCGAAAAGACTCACTACTTAAGTTTAGCTTCGTCTCTCCTGCTATGGGACCTATTTGACTATTATCTTTTATGATTTCGGGTAAATCTTCCTCAATTAATGCAAACAATTTTTTTATTTTAGATTCTATAGATTTCAGCTCGGTTTTATTATTTGCCTTAAGATTATTTTCTCCTAGAGGGGAGCTAATTGTTATTGAAACTGTTCCCATATTTTTTGGTTTAGGAGGAATTTCTTTGACTGATTCATTTTCTGAGGATTCTTCAATTGAAAGAGCTGCACTTCTCAAGGTTTCTACTTCTGCATTTAAATATAGTTTTGTTGCTTCTTTGTAAAGAGTTAACATAGTTTTTGCATCCCTTTCACTTAAATCATATTCCCTTACTAATATTGCTACAAATGCTTGGTCTGAGGGAGTAGTATTCCCAAATCGAGTATAAAGTTCTGCAAAAAGGGGGACTGTGAGAAAAGCTTCTTTTCTTGACTTTGCTAAATCTTTTTCATCCAAATACATTATCACTTTCTTTCCCAAAGGAGTTATTTCTAGCATTCCTGTGCCCTTGATTAATCCCCATCTTTTGGCTGAAGCAACTTTCCTTGCAAGAGCCCCTCCCTTTATATTCCCAAGAGAAGCAGATATAGCCTTTGCACTTATTTTGCCCCCAGCTCCATTAACTGCTCGTGCTACGTCTTCTGCCACGATGAGAGTTGTGAGAGGAAAATCTTTTCTTTCCCCCCTCGCTGTTTTTTTTGTTTGTTCCATTTTCTTCATTAACCCTTT
>Ga0210043_1002610_pt1 | contig 11628 bp, 16 predicted proteins | sample CryGeymet201501t_FD_183990 | JGI IMG/M metagenome (GOLD analysis project Ga0210043, IMG submission 183990) | Groundwater microbial communities from Crystal Geyser aquifers in Utah, USA - Crystal Geyser metaG 2015-01t (SPAdes) (version 2) | ecosystem: Environmental > Aquatic > Deep subsurface >... | reverse complement strand
TTTAATGTGGCTGTATATTACGCTCCACCTGACATGATTGAGCTTGGTAGGAGCATTTACCTTAAACATCTGAGAACGTATGAGAAATGCAGGCAAGCTAATTACTGGCCCGGCTACTCAGAAAATCTTGAACCAATCAACTTGCCTACATGGGCTTTTCGCAATCAATAAACCAAAAAAATAAATAAATCTATGAGTGAAAATTCAATAACTCAATATCAACAACCTGCGCAACAAATTCAATCGATTTATGCAAATCAAACATCATTTGCAACAGGGCAACGCATTGCGCAAGCGCTTGCCGCTTCAAACATTGTTCCTGAATCATATCAGAACAATTTGCCTAATTGCATGATAGCATTAGAGATGGCTAATCGCATTGGGACTTCTCCTTTGCTTGTTATGCAAAATATGCATGTTATTCAAGGTCGGCCAAGCTGGTCTAGCACATTTCTTATTGCTAGTATTAACAGCTGTGGGAAATTCTCACCGCTCCGATTTAGAATTGAGAAACTAGGTAAAAAAACTATTGAAGCCACCATTATAAAGTGGGTTAATCGTGAAAAAGTTCGTGAAAAAACTTCATTGACAATTGAAGACATGTCATGTATTGCTTATGCAACGGAATTAGCTACAAATGAGGTTATGGAAGGACCTGCAGTAACTATGGAAATGGCTGTAAATGAAGGATGGTTCACTAAAACTGACAGTAAGTGGAAAACTATGCCTGATCTGATGATTCGTTATCGTGCAGCTGCTTTCTTTGTTCGTCTGTATGCACCTGAAATTGCAATGGGAATGCATACACAAGATGAAGTTCAGGATGTTGAATATACGGTTGTAGAATCTCAACAAATAAAGCCTTCAAATAATCAAAGTGCAGTTGATTTAAATTCAATTCCATCTGCTCCAGCTCCAGCTTCTGTTTCTGTTCCTGAAAAAAAAGAAGTACAAGAAGAGCCAAAGACTCGTAAAAGAGGTTCAAAAGCTGAAACGCAAAAAAACGAAACTCAAGCAATTGAAAATTCACAAGAGCAAGTTTCAGAAGCTCAAATTGTTGATGACGATGACGAAGATTGGGAAATCTGATAAAAATAAAAAAGGCAGAGGTTATTAATCTCTGCCTTTTTTTTTGCTTGCTTACTAGTCGGGCATTGCCCTATATGTGGCGAGAGCCGGACTCGAACCGGCGACCGAAAGGTTATGAGTCTTTCCAGCTACCAACTGCTTGCATCTCGCTTTTGTAAATTAGGAAATTATCACAAGAAAACAAACACCGCTGTGGCAATGGCTATTCCTGCAAATAATCCAAAAATGAACATGCCTGGAGATTTGTCTATTCTTTCGTCAAGCCTTCCATGTTCGTAGCCTTCAATCTGACCTGCCTCGAACTCTTGTTCTCCATACGCCTGTATTTCGGCTTGCAGTATCTTAACGCCTCTGTGGCGGTCGTAATCTGGTGTCAGATAATGACCGCAGGCAATTACATTAGGCAGTAGCACTTTGTCTTTTTCAAAATTGGAAGTCATCATTGTCCTCTAGTTTAGCTGTCATGTGATTTGTTACTTTGAATAAATCCAATTCAACGGTTGTAATCGGGGCAAGAACATAGGCAGGTTTTTCGGTTAGCTTTGCCAAGCGCTTGGCTTCGGCTAAGGCGCTATCGTGAGTAGAATGTTTGTATTTAGGTTGGTTTTGGCCTTCTACATAGACCATAAAAAAGTTATTGTTTGCCATGTTGGTTTCTTGTTTTTGGTTGTTATTTTTAAATTTGCATGAATTGCAAAGGTGATGTTATTTGAGAAATAACGGAGTGTGAAATATGGGTATAAATTGCGGTTGTTTTTACGTTGTTGTGCCCTGCAACACGTTGAATGAGATTGATATCAGTTCCGTGTTCAACCATGTGTGTAAACGTGCAATGCCTAATTAAATGAGCGTGAATATGTTTCTTTATTCCTGCTTTATGGGCCAAATGTTTTAGTACTTGATTGACCGATGTAGCCGTATATTGCTGTTTAATTTGCCCGTTAAGCACAAATACTTTAGGCTTAAAGATGGCATAATACTGTTCAAGTAATGGAATTAACGAAGCTGGAAGTGGAACTTGTCGGTCTTTTTTGCCTTTAGCCTGAATTACATTAATAATCATACGGCTACGATCAATATGTTCCCATTTCAGATTGATAATCTCGGAAACTCGCATACCTGTACTGTACAATAGCGCTAAAATTGTTTTATGCTTGAGATTTTCGCACACAGAAAAAAGCCCTTGAATTTCTTGTTCACTTAAAACAATAGGTAGTTTTTTATTTGACTTAGGATACTCAATATGCTGCAACTTTAATGGTTGTTTCCCAGTTAGTTTATAAAATAATTTTACAGCAGAAAGACGATGTTTTCTTGTATTGATCTCATTAGCTTTTAACAACCAGAGTTTTATTTTTTTCTCTGATATTTCACTTGGCTTTGTAGCTTCTGAATTAAAATATTCTAAAAAAGATTTTATTTGAGATACGTAGTTTTTAATAGTATTCTCAGCGTAATTTTTAAAACGTAAATCTTCGGAATATTGTTGAATATATTTTCCGATATTCATTTTTAAGTCTTTCTTGTATATAGAGTTACGGTTGTTTTGTACATATGATAGTTACCTGCCATTTAAGACAGCGTTCAGTCCATTATACAAGCGAACGAATTTAGTCCGTTGTTCCTGTTCAGTAATTAAGTGTGCATATCTGTGAGCAACAACTTTGCGTTTATTATCCCAAACAATACGAGCCTTATCCACATCAGGCACAAAAAAAGTATTTGGATGTTTTCGCCATTGGTTCAACTCGCCTTTTTCTACCAATTCCAATATTTCAACAGGTATGACTTTATTCGTTTGCTCAACGCCAATTATCTTACCCTCTTCTCTTTCAATAGCATCTTTTGTTTTTTGAATACTGTCTTTTAGGTTTCGCAAAGATTCATTTTGCCTATCCCATTTATTTAAAGTTGCTCGTCCGTTTCGCTTGTCATTTAAAGGCTGTCCGTTCGCTTGCTTAACCGTATCAATATGGTTTTGCAGTTTATCGTCAAATTGTTGCTCTTTTTTAGCCAAAGAGTTTTTTAATATTTCAAGTCGTTTGCTCATAATTCCGATATAAAAACGGCAGGTAACAACGGCTATAAAAAATAGCGGTTGCAGTGCTTACCGTAAGGTTAATAATTCTATTTAAGTTTGTTTTCATTCGATAGTTAAGTGTTTCAATTCCGCTACTTTTCATAGCCAAACCGTTATCTACAAGGTGGCACTACGTCCATCGAAGACAACCACCATACTGTCTTTAGTTCCGCTTTGTGTTTTTCCGTGTTTATTCAATGGTAGGTAGAAATTACCATCTTTATCCAACTTGCCGAATTTAATCCTACCTTTTATAAATTCAATTTCAGTAGCATTTGGCTTGATCCATTCGTGAAATAACTTTGTTGAAGTTGATACAGGAATTAAAAAAACACAAAGCTTACCTTTCCTCATTTCCTCAACCCCTTTTTGTATAAAGGCTTCTTTCAATTTTTGACTGTATGGTGGATTAACAAAATTAGAGCTTCCCCAATCTATACTTAATCCATCAACTACTTCACCCTCACAATAAGGGCAAGGATCAAAATCAAAGTTAAAACGCTTATCAAATTCCTTGTAAAATTCAGGAGGCGTAGCATAATTGTCATCGTTGTTTATGTGTATTTTTCTCATAATCAAATTTTGTTTTTCATAGCCCGTGCCACCCAGTAGATAACACGGGCTAAAACCACATTAAAACGATGGTTTAGCCCCATCGTTAGGCTAATACAGCTTCCCGTGTAACTTTGGACGTGTTTCATTATACTTGACCTTTGCGTTGATATGCTTTTCCAAATCAATACCCAATCCTGCGGACAAATCGAGTAGGCGAATTACAGCATCAGCAATTTCATCCTCGAATGTATCTTTTACGTGGCTTTCAAATTTTATAGCATAATGTCTTTCGTATGGTAGTTCGCTTGTCTGGCTTAATTGAAATTCAAGTCTTTCAAGTTTTGCAAATCTACCTTTGCGGTGTGCTTCCATTGCCTCACCCAACTCACTTGTAACAAGCATAAGCAATTCGCCTACATTTCGCTCATTATCCCAAAAACCTTTTGCTTTATTGGCTTCGTATATATGTTTTGCAAGTGTATTTAAGGAGGATATAGGCTCCATAATTTTTTCAACCGAACCAATTGATGCATTTCCAATAGTTCCAATAGGTTTACTTTTTTCTCGCAAAATTGCAGCACATTTTTTTGAGCATGTTAAGTCCCAACCTAGATTAAGGTTTCTTGAATCAGCCATGTATTCTACGCCACAGCAATCACAGTTCCTTTTTATTTCTGCCATGTTTCTTGTTGGTTTTGGATTTATAATTCGCCACTATCCGCAAAGGAGTAATAGCCGTTTTTAGTTACAATAATATGATCCTGTTGGATTAGTAGCTTTAGCAAGCGAACAGGCTTTACCATTTTCAAAAATAAAATGTTGCATAACCTCAGTCGTAAAATGATGAACAGGGTTATTCTTCTTCATGTGCTTATACGCAATGAACATTCTAACAACTTGAACGCCTTCAATCGTGTCGAGGATAGCCCAATAGTCTTGTTCGGTTCTTCCAGACTTATACCCTTTAACCTCTTTTAGCTCTGCCTCGCAGTTTGGACAATAAGCACCTGCAAGTGACGATACAAGCCCAGAACTGTCTTTCCAGTCGTGTCCACATTCCAAGCAGTAAATTTTGTGCTTGGTGCGTACAAAATGTTTATAAAACAATGTTATTGACCAATTCCTGTGCTTGTCAGTTATTTCCGGCAATCTGGAACTGAGTTCAACGGTGCGTTTTTCTAGTTTCGTTTTTGGCTTCATACTAGAATAGGCTAAGGTTTTCGGCCTTGTGTTGTTCTGCTGGTTTTACTTTTGGTTTGGTAATAACCTTCTGTTTTTGTTCTTCTAAAACCTGTTGCATAGCTTGTCGCTTAGCTTCAGCAATTTCTTCGGCTGTTAGTTCGGCCTTATGATTAACGACAACTTTAGCCTGAATAGGATTTCCAGCTTGTAAGTCATCTTCATCATAATAATGTGCTGCCATTCCGTAAATTTCATCATCTGTAAAACCGTTGCATCCAGATTTTTGAACAGTATTGAGAATGTAAGTAATGCAATCGTCTATATTCTTATTTTCTTTTGCTAAACTCTTAGCAAAGAGTTGATCATTTTCAGCCATTTTTTTTAGCTGAGTCTGTATTGTTTGTTTGAAAGTTTTTGTTGATTTCATATTAAAATAACATTAATTGGTTCTTTTTTCCGATAATTAAAGGCTTATCAAGCACAGGATTTACCTGTTGATTATTGTCATTCGTATGCAGTAATGAACGTCCATAAAATGATTTCCACGTGTCTATATTATGATTAGATTTATCTCTACTATGTACTGGAATGATGTGAGGCATTCCTCCTGTCATATTCTGCCATGGATTTATTTCATATCCATATCTAAACGTGTAAGCTAGTGTATCACCATTGATAACCTGTCCTCTCATTCCATGTATTGCCATGTTTATAGCACACATTTTAGTGCAAATATCGTCTATATCCTGTGCAACATAGTAATTTCCAGGTGCCTTTACATGAAAGCTTAGTAGAGTTCTTCCAGATCCACAAGAAGGATCAAGAACAGTTATTCCTTTAGGTTCATAATCCAATCCATCAATGTTAATTTGAGACATAAAATCGCATACACTAGCAGGAGTAAAAAACTGTCCAAGAAATGATGATTTTGATCTAGAAGATATTTCTTCATATAGAGTTCCTAGTGCATCATACCAACTATTATCATCTGTTATCATATCGTTCATTGTATTCACAAGAGCAACGAACATCTCGTTAAATCGTTGGTAGTCGTCTTTATATTTTCCTTTAAGATTTTCGGCCAATGATTTATCACCTTCCCATAATAAGCAAGCTACAACATAGTCAATGAAATCCTTAAACACATCATAGTCGTAATAATAGCCACGGAACGAGTTTAAAACTTTTACAAAGTGGCGTAGTTCTGGACGAAAATCACGTGTCTTTGCCATTACAAATCTTCTTTCTTTAATGGTAATCGTATAAATTCACCATCTACTAATTCAAATATGCCACAAGTAAGAAGCATTGGATTTGTTTCAACATTATCCAACCAAATATTAAACAATTCTGAATATGTTGTTTCTGCATGTCTTTCTTTGTTTTTATTAACAGGTTCTGGCCTATCTGGATTTTCTCTATATTTTATTACTTCTTTGAAAGCATCATTTATACTACCGTCAAAATTGTCTGGAAGTTCAAAGTAAACAGTTGCGCTAAATAGTTTCATGCTTTTGTTCCTTTCTCTACATAGTGAGCTCCTAGTGAAAAAACAATAAAACTAATTATAAAAGTTGGCCACATGGTAGCAATTAGATAACCAAATAGGCCAAGTAATATGTAAAATATGCCTTTTATAAATATTCGCGTTTCTAAATTCATTGCTTATTCCTTTCCAAAAATTCACGCAATGGTGCGAAGCTTTCTGATGTTGAACCAACTAGTCCCTGGTCTTCTATAAGTTGCTCACAAATAGATGTGAGCGTATTCAGATCTTTATTAAGTAAATCAATTATGAGTTTATTTTTTTTCTGTAGGCTATATCGATTTGAAATAAACTGTTCAGGGTTTTCAATCCCTTCCATTGCGTTAACACATTCGACTATGCGATTTGCGTTTGATTCTGACGTTTCATTTTTATCTCTTGAACTTGATATAGATGAAATTATCTTACATAATCCTTTATCTGATTCAATACAACCTATAGTAAAAGTTAGCTCATCATATAACGTAAATCTCCAAGGCTCTCTTGTATGCTTACTCATAACAAACTCACTTTCTTACTAAGAGCCAACTTTGCATTAACATGAAGCTCCGAATAGTGCATGTATAACTTATAAAACAAACGTTGGTTTTCACGAATGTGACTTAAATTAGCATAGTACCAGTTATCACCTTCAAAATAAACAACGGTTGCATCATCAAACATGAGAAGAATTCCACCATTTACCTGTGGCCAATTCTCAATGATATATTTCATACTTGCATCAACAAATGACGATAGGCTTTTTTCCTCGCCTTCTTCCCACTCAATATCTACGCACCATGGTCTTTCTATTATTAGACTAGGCGCAATTAATTTTTTTCTCATACTGTTTAAATTAGTTCTTGCTTGTTGAGTTCTAATATCACAAATTATTTTCTAATATGCAAAAATATTTTTATTAAAAACAAAAAAAGGCTTAAACAATCAAGTCTAAACCTTTATATCAACAAACCCTTAAACAAGTGAACTAACTTAAATCAGAATATTCTTCTTTGGCGTCAAAGCATGGACAATATTTTATCCATTCATTAAATTCTATCTTACCATCACCATCCAAATCTGGTGAAAAATCCCTGTGCCCTTGGATAGTTGCAGTTGGATATTTTTTTTTAAGTTCCGTTAACAATTTCTTTAAACTAGCTTTTTGCGCAAAAGTTCTATTATCAATAGGTTTCCCAGAAAAATCAACACCGCCAAAATACGCAATATGTATAGATTCTCGGTTAAATCCTTTTACGCCATTAGTAATTAGATCTTCCGTAGCAATTGTGAGAACTGTTCCACCTGCTGTTATCATATAGTGATAACCTGGGCTTCTCCAGCCTAGAGATCGCCAATGAGCTTGCACAGATTCAAGAGTTTGATGTTGTGGTCCGGCTGTACAATGAACAACTATGTATTTTATCTTTCTCACAATTCTGTCATAATTAAGTTTTAATGCAATAAAGCAATGCAACGTTACGAGGCCTAGTCTCGGTACCACCAGCAGATGTTGATTCTAGCGAATTATTTGAAATTGATGAAGATGAAACAGATGTTGTACCTGAACTTGCACTTCCATTGTCTGCAATAGTTATAGCGTGCGTGTGAGCTTTAAATTCTTCACTTTGCGCAGATCCAAACACACGACCAGTATCAACAGATCTGTCATCAGCCCAACCCCTTACGAATTCTCCACGTAAATCTGGTAAATTAAAAGTTGTTGTTCCGTTTCCAGCTCCAAAAGTTGTACCTATAGAAGCAAATAAAGCAGCATATGTTGTACGTGAAACTGCAGCACCATTTGCTTTGAGCCAACCTGTTGGAGCTGAGTTTCTAGCGAATGCCATTACTGCACCAGAAGGGGATGAAAGTGCAACTGCTTCACCTTTTGCAGTTGTTGCCTCAAATTCTGCAACCGTATCTGCATAATCTGTGCTAGCCATTTGCTTCCAGTCTGTCCATCCAACATTTTCAAGATATTGACGAACATAAATTTCAGAAATTTCAGAAGCAGTTCCGTAGATAGGAATACAAATTTGTGTAGCAACATCAATTGATCCATCAACTGAATCAACATATTTACCACCACTTACAATTAGTGTTGCTAGTTTGTCATCATTTGGTGAAACTGGAGGAACAAATGAAGGTATATTTGATGTGTCTGCATCAACGTAAAAAAAGCCTGGAAGAATAGCTTCATCAATATCATCAACATATGCATGAGTTGGAATTCCAGACGCATTAGCAATGTCTTTTAAATATTTTGTCCTATCAGCAAGCTGCTTAGCCTGCACGTTGCTCCAACCACCGTTCGGTGTTGCGCCTGAAAAAGTAGGCACTCCGCCCAAAACCGGTGTGTTGGTTTCGAGGCGGAAGATGCCGGTGGTAAAGTTTGAGGATTCTGGTAGGTTTGCCATGATATTCTTCGATTAGAGACTAACTTGTTTAGTAAATAGACTCATAATTCATCTTTCTGTTTTGTTAAAATAAAGCCGTTTGGGTTAGAAACGGCTTTGAGGGTGAGGGTAGGTTTGCCATGATTAATCAGCGAATATTTTGTTAGTAAATTCAGAACGAATGATATTCCACCATTCTTTCACGCCTGCTGTGCTACCATGTTGCCCATCCCATGTGTACCACAAACCGCCTTCGCCCCCTTCAAGTGTGCCACCTCGTGCAATTATTTTCTGCTTGAATATTTGGAACACATCAATAAATGGTATTCCAAGTTCCCAAGCACGTTTTTTTAGTTCAAGAGTAGTTTGCTCCATTGTTGGGTCGGTGTACAAAGCGTAATAATTTGGCGTTCCATCTTGTGGGTCTGTTCCAAATGGATTTGTTGACATAACAAGAAAGTCTTTACCTAATAAATACTCGTTATAAATTGATTCAAAGTTATCAACCGAATCTTCAGGTGCAGTTAAATCACCAACATCATTCATAACTGTAAGCTGAAATAATATTGCATCAAAGTTATTTTCACCAACTTCGGCAGTCAAATGCTGATTGTACAATTCTATTAAACTATGACCACCATGTGCGCAATTCTGAAGAATCATACTTATACCAGACCACCAAAAACAACCCCAAATCCTAACAGTTGTAGTGTCGGCTGATTTCGAGATACGAATTGTATTCGCACCTGCTGGCAAACTGTGGTATTCTACGGTACGATAAACATTCCCATAATCACCAGCTAATCCCCTAGTTCTTGCTAAGTCAACGGTACTCTCTCCGTATGCTGATATGTCACCACCATTTAACGTAATATTCAAAACTCCAAATCCTGCATCTTTATGACAAACAAAGGCAAAGTTTTCTTGCCCATCAGGAACAATTATTTCTGCATAAGCACTCGATGTAGTAGATTGCTGATATACGTCGTAAGTATGTGCGGGTTCAAAAATACTTGATATAGTTGCGTTTGTCCATGTTCCAGATTTTGTCCAATCAGCATCGTCTAAACGTCTAAACTCAGGTTTGTTCCAACTCAAATAATCGTAAATTCTACGAGAAACAGAGTTTACCCCTAATCTCAAGGGTATTCGTGAATTTGGAGATTCAACTGAAGGTACAACTCCACCGACTTCATTTGCCATTAAGCTATCGCCTACCACCCCGATTTTCACAAGCGGTTTGCCGTTAACTGCTGAGATTGACTTAAGCCATTGTTCCGTATGAAAAAAGTGAACATTTTCTATTGAATCAGTAATCGAATCTTGATATACATCGTATTCAGACGCTTCAAAAACTTCAATTTTATTAGCATACAAATCAGCCCCTGCATTATTAGCTGATAATACTCCAATACCTAAATAAGTTGTTGTTGCAACTATCTTAAATTTATATTCAGCTAAAGTTGTACCTATTGCAAGACTTTCTTTGCCTTCTGTTGGGGCTGTTTGATAGGCTCCTATTTCAAAAATGGTTTCAGCTGTTGCATACGCTGTTAACTTAATTAAATAAGTTTTACCTATTGTTAAAACATCGTTTAATCGAACTAATTGTCCACCTGTCGTGAAATTTACAAATAATCCTTCGGGATTTGTTGATTCTATGTTTGCTGTTGGATCTCCAAACCCAGATACCCATGAAGATGCGGTTGTAAACTCTGAATTAGCATCGGAAAGTATTTGTCGTGTTTCGGCTTTTGTAATTAATTCAAATTGTGATTCAATTTTAGCATCTTGCTCAACGTCTTTTTCTCGAACTATATTTACACGCAAATAGTCTATTTCAATATTTGAACCATCATTATTCGCTAAAGGAATACCAAATACTAAATCAACGGTTCCAGCAACAAAGGTTAGTTCATGTTCAACAAAACTTGTTGTGATAAAAATTTCTTTTCTATCCGTTCCAGTTGTTGATGCAAAAAAAGAACCAATTATCAATCTTCTGTTATCTGTACCTAAAGACCTTGCTCTAATCCTAACATTATAAGTCTGACCAACAAACAACACATTAGTTTTTATAAGACTTTGATTAGTTGAAGCAGTAAAATCAATAAATATTCCATCCGCATAAGTAGATTGAATGTCAAATGTAGGAGCACCTAATTGAGCAACCCATTTAACAGGGCTAATCATTTCTGAATCGTTAGTTGATAGTGCGGGAATACCGCCATTTTCTCGAACCAAAGCAATTTCAGCATCTTGTTCCAAGTCTTTTCTGCTAATGCTATACACATTTAAATAGTCAATTTCTAAATCTGAGCCGTCGTTATCAGCAGATGCTACACCAAAAGTAATGCCTGTCGTGCCTGCAACGATAGTCACCTCATACACATCGAAATCATTTATTATCGTAATCGCTTTCCTGTCGGTTGACTCTGTACTAGAAAAAATTGACCCTAACATCACCCTACGATTATTAGACCCCAAAGACCTCATTCTAGTGCGAATAGTGTACGTTTCTCCGATTGTTAAAACACCTGTAATTTGCAGATTCTGGTTTGTAGATGCGGTGAAGTTTACATACATTCCATCCACATAAGTTACACCAACATCAAAAGTTGGTGCACCTAATTGAGCAACCCATTCAACAGGGCTAATCATTTCTCTGTTATTTTTAGAAAGAGCGCTTCGTGTAACTGAATCATAAGTGTCCGCAATCGCATCAGCCGCATCCTGAGCGTTATTACCCTTTGCTTCTGCAGCATTACCCTGCTCTTCTGCTACTAAACCTTTTGCTT
>Ga0210043_1002609_pt1 | contig 11629 bp, 9 predicted proteins | sample CryGeymet201501t_FD_183990 | JGI IMG/M metagenome (GOLD analysis project Ga0210043, IMG submission 183990) | Groundwater microbial communities from Crystal Geyser aquifers in Utah, USA - Crystal Geyser metaG 2015-01t (SPAdes) (version 2) | ecosystem: Environmental > Aquatic > Deep subsurface >... | reverse complement strand
ATTTAGTAGCGGGCAAAACGGGCACATCTCAAGTAGTTAAGGATACTGGTGGCTATGATGATGAAAAAACCATTGCTAGCTTCATCGGCTTTGCTCCAGCAGATCATCCCAAATTTATCATGTTAACAAAATTAAATGAACCAACTACTTCTCCTTGGGCAGCAGAAACCGCCGCTCCACTTTGGTACAAAATTTCAGACAAATTAATCCTGATGCTTGAATAATTTTTGAATAATGTTAAAAAATATCTCAAAGAAAATTATTGTTAAAACTAAAATTAATAAAATAGTTGGCTCAAAAATTACCTTTTGAAACTTTAAGAATGTAATAATAGTAAGTAATGTTGTATAAAATAATCCTCGTTTAGAATTTAAGAAAATAAAACTAAGTAAAAAGAAATTTGCCAAGAAGATTAATGCTAAGACTGGTAAGTAAGTACTGGGTAAAATAAAATCTTTTATTAAATCTGGATTAATATTGACCATAACCATTAGCAAGATTATGTAAAATAAACCAGCCATAAATAAAGCTGGTAAATGACTTAGATAGTTCTTAAGGAAATAAACAGACTCTTTTTTCTTGTTTCTATTTTTTGAAGGCTCAACAAATTTCTGGACTGGCTGAATCGGTTGAACTGAAGTAATTTCAACTCTGTTGGTTAATCTAGATTTAGCTTTTTGCACATTATCTCTCCTAGATAGTTATCTTCTTCTATTCTATACTATTTTTTATGTCTACTGATCTCATCTTCATCATCCTCTTTATCATAGCTGGTTTTATCACTTTATACTTCCTTATTAAAAGACTAGTTGAGAAAAACCAAAGCACTGACCAGATAGAAAATATTGTAAATCAGGTCTTTGGTAAAAGTGCCGCCCAAATTGCTCAACAATCAAAACATATCTTAGAAGGTGAAAAAGAAGTTATTCAAATTAACTTAGATAACAAGCAAAAAGCAATTGAGAAAATGATTTCTCATCTTCAAGATGATTTAAAAGTCAGACAAGACGAAATTAGAAACCTAGAGAAAGATCGTACTGAAAAGTTTAGTGAGATCAATAAATCACTTGAACAACATAAAGAACTTACTCATGACTTAAAGATATCTACAGAACAACTTGCTAAAGTACTATCTAATAACCAAGCTCGTGGAGCTTGGGGAGAAAGGATTATTGAAGATCTCCTGATGGCGAATGGACTTGTTGAAGGGATTCACTATCTCAAACAGGCTAAACAATCTGCTTCAACTCTTAAACCTGATATTACCCTACTACTACCAAACAACCGCAATGTACCGATAGATGTTAAATTTCCCTACTCAGAAATACAAAAACTTTCTGAAGCAACTAGCGAGACTGCCAGAGTTGGCCATATCAAACAATTCTCACAAGATTTAAAAATAAAGATTGATAAAGTAGCAGAGTATATTGATCCCACCCAAGATACATTAGATTATGCAATTCTATTTGTGCCTAATGAGATGGTCTTTTCCTTTATTAACCAAAAGATGCCAGATTTAGTAGATAGAGCCATTAGTAAAAAAGTTCTGATTGTCTCCCCTTTTACCTTCTTGATTGTCGCTAGAACTGTAATGGAAAGTTATCGTAATTTTATGATTGGCGATAAACTTAAAGAAGTAGTCAGTTATATAGATGATTTTGTTTCTGAATGGTCTAAATTTAGAGAAAAATTTGATAAATATGGCAATAGTATTGCGCGCTTACAAAAAGACTATGAAGAACTGACTGGGACTAGGGTTAAACAGATGGAGAGAAAAATCAGCAAGATTGAAGACGTTAGACAAGGTAATTTACTTGATGATAATAAAAGCAAATTGATCAATTAAGTTAGTAAATAATTTAATATATTAATCTCTAAAGTTTCTCTTTAAAGAACTCTAGATCTCTACTGATAGCAGTGTTCCAGCTAGGCTGCATATTATGATCTGCTCCCAGATAAGAATAGAAAGTAATATCAATAGGGTCTTTAGCAACTAGATTACTAGACTCAGTCGCCACTTTTATTAACTGATTATTCTCCGCTCGCAAATCATTCTCGAGATCTATCTTATCTAAAAACTCTAAACTCCAAGACTGTAGAGCTGCTTCATCACTTGTCCCATGATGTAGAATAATTGGGCCATATAATCTGTCTAAATGCTGGGTGATTGAAAAATCAAAGACTTCATAGTCATCTTCAAATTGTGATAACCAAAGTCGTGAGGCTTTTCCCTCATCAGCTAGCTCATCTGTAAAAAATAGAATAGAGTATGGGAATGGTGCTGTTACAGGTGCCCATAAAGTAGTCGGAATAGAAGTCTCTAATGCCTCTAAAACAGTTAAAGCTACTTGTCCCCCGTTACTGTGTGCCCACATGCCAATTTGATATTCTTTGGAACCTTTTTTCTGACATTCACTAACTAACTCTATCTCCGTCTTTGTCTCTTTACTATTAAATAGACAGTATTGGTAATTGAAATCTGTATCTTGAATATTTTTAAGTAATTCAATGACATTAACAGGTTTGATAAATCTCGTTTCCCAAGAGTTTTCTGATTCTATATCAGAACCACCATATCCTAAGAAATCTGGAGCTAGGGTTATATAACCATTCTTAGCAAAAACTCCTGCAGCAGACTTAGTACCAACTCCTGTCTGATAAATTTCTGGGGCAACATAGCCTCTAATTAAGACAATAATCTTATCTAATTGGTCAAAATTAGTTGGAAGATTAATCTGACCAGTAATCTTTCCACCGCTAGCCTGATATGAAAATAGATATGATGAGTATCCTTCAAAATCAGCAATTTTGTCTTCAATCTCGATCTCACTATCAACAAAGTCAAATTTATTAAGTTCTGATATTCGATATTTATTAAGTGGTAACTCTTTTACTTTTTCTCCAGAAATTTTAACTAAGGGATTAATAAATTCTGACTCAGAATAATATAAATTAAATCCAATAAAAATTCCTCCAGCCAATCCTAATATTAAAATAATGAGTGAAACAAACCAGTCTCTATTTAATTTCATGTCTCTATTGTAAATCAATTCACTTCACAAAACAAAATGATATAATTTGACTATGTTTAGCATAAAAAGAAATAAAAAAGGAGAGATCATTTTAGATCTCCAACTGAACCCTGTGCCCGTAGTTCTTAAAGTGGCTAACATGATTGATAAATTATTATCTTCAAAAGTATATTATTCTATTCCCATGGGACTAGGAGTTGGCTTCGGTTTTGCTATTGTTGTTTTCTCAAACCCAACAAATAGTATCGCCAATAGTAATCTCCAAATAGAAAATACTACTAAAATGATTCCAAAAGAAATTACTATTAAAGATATTAATTTTACTTCACAAGTTATAACTCAGACTGCATACTCACTAATTCCCCTTACTTGGGAGAATCAGACAATCAGCTTTACCAACTTTCCAGGAAAAACTGATCAGCAAGTAATCATCGCTAGTAAAGACAACTTCATAAATGAGGTTAGCCTTGGTGAAAATGTTCTAATTGAAGGTAGCAATAATGGTCTTTATCAATTTTCAGTATATGAAATTAAAGAAATTGAAAGTAAAGAAATTAATAATCTAATGGTGAATAATCAAGCAAAAGTTATCATTCTCCACCCAAAAAATACACTCGGAACAAAATATCTGACTGCTTTGGCAAAATAGTTATCTTCTTAAGAATAATTTTTCAAGTTGAGAGACAGAAATTATCACTCTCACAGGGCGGCCATGTGGACAAGTATATGCCCCCTTCATCTGATCTAGCTTCTCAATCAAATTCCTTCTCTCTACCATCGTTAAATACTCACCAGCCATAATAGCATTCCTACAAGCTAAGAAATTTAAGACTCTGATAGTTTGTGAGTCTACTAAATTTTCTTTGAGACCTAAATCATAATTATCAATTAACTCAGTAATTAAAGACAGATAATCATGTTTCAAAAATAATTGAGGAACATCTGTTAAGAATATTTGTCGATTTTTTTCTAAATACTTAAATCCTAGTTTATTTAAAAATACACCTATATTCCTGAGACTTTCTAAATCACTCAAACTCAACTCCAAATTAATAGCTTTATCTAGTTTTACTGATACTGGTTTTGTTTCAAGAAACTGCTCCTTAAATTGGCCAAACAAAATTCTCTCATGGGCAGCATGCTGATCTATCATCGCCAAACCATCCTCTGATTGGTAAATTAAATATGTTTTATCTATCTGAATAATCTCTTCTTCAATGGGCGACTCTTTTACATTAAACATTTGAGTAGTTTCTTTGAGAAAGTCCCTAGTATGACCAATAGTATGCTTATCTCTTAGAACTAATTCTTTTTGTGGAGAATTATCAAATTTATATGTCAGATCATTTTCTTCAAGAGTATTCTCAATCGCTCTTTGTAAATGAAAGACTAAATCATCCTTTTCTAGAAATTCTACTTTACGTTTGTGAGGATGAATATTAACATCTATCTTTTCTGGTTTAATCTTTATATTCAAAATAAAAATAGGATAAGCATGAGGTTCCAATAATGGACCATATGTTTGTTTTATGATTTTACTAAGTTTACTATCATAAATTACTCTGCCATTAATATAAAGAAATTGATTACTTGTATTTCTTCTAGAAAGTTGTGGTTTAGAAATAAATCCTGAGATCTCAAATTTATCATTGTTAGAAGTAATTTCGACTAATTTTGCAGAAATTTTATTCCCTAGTAGATAATTAACTCTGGATAATAGATTATCTTTTTTCAAACCAGTGTTAAGGATATTTTTACTATTATGAAAAACTGAGAAAGAAACCTGTTGGTTAATCAATGCTAATTCAGTAACTACTTCTAATATCTTTCTAAGTTCTAATGATGGATTATTTAAAAACTTTTTTCTTGCAGGGACCTCTGCAAAAAGATTTTCTACTAATATTGTGGTTCCAAGTGGCATGCCGATTGGTTTCTCATCAATTAACTGGCCATTTTCTACAATAATTTTATAACCACTATCTTGATCTGTTTGCCGGCTTTGAATAGTCAGCTTACTAACTCCGGCAATGCTTGACAAGGCTTCTCCTCTAAAGCCAAATGAAATAACTAACTCTAAGTCCTCTTTAGAAAAGATTTTACTAGTGGTGTGTTTTAACCATGACTGTTTTAAGTCATCTTCGTCCATACCTTCTCCATCATCAGTAATTGAGATTAAATCTAAACCTGAATTATCTAAGTTAATCTCTATCCGGCTAGCATTTGCATCAAGAGAGTTTTCTATCAATTCTTTGATAATTTGCGAGGGTCTTTCAGCTACTTCACCAGCAGCAATGATCGAGATAACGTCAGTAGATAGCTGTTTGATCTTAGCCATATTTTTCCACTAGTTCTTGTAGAATGTTTAATGATTGTAAGGGTGTTAATTTATTAATATTTATTTTAGATAGCTCTTCTGAGAATTCTAGCTGAGATATTTTTTTATCACCTTCATCTATCTCTGCTATTTCATCATCAGTCATGTCTTTGTCAAAGTGTTTCATTAATGTCTTTGCTCTTATAATAACTGATGGAGGTAAACCTGCTAATTTTGCCACTTGAATTCCAAAACTATGACTACCTTCACCTTTGCTAAATAAATAAAGGAAAACTGGCTCATGATTATGATTTTTAATAGCCATTCTAAAATTAGAAATCTTATCTGGGAACTTACTTTCTAAATCTTGTAGTTCATGATAGTGAGTAGCAAACAAAGTTTTTGGAGTATTTCTTTTAGCCGTAACTAACTGTTCTGCAACGGACCAAGCAATGCTAATCCCATCATAAGTACTAGTTCCTCGACCGATCTCATCCATAATTACTAAACTATTTTTAGTGGCATTATTTAATATCCTAGCAGTCTCGATCATTTCTACCATAAAAGTAGATAAACCTTCAGTAATAGCATCACTAGCTCCACTCCTGACAAAAATCTTGTCTGTTAAACAGATCTTGGCTTCTTGAGCAGGTACAAATGAACCAATATGGGCTAGTAAAACAATAACAGCAGTCTGTCTCATCAATACTGATTTTCCTGCCATATTAGGACCTGTGATGATGATTAGTTGTTGATGATGCTGATCTAGAAATGTCTCATTAGGCACAAAATTATGTTTACCAATGATTTTTTCAATAACAGGATGTCTGCCTCCTTTGATATCAATAACATTCTCTGTTGTAATTTCTGGTTTAACAAAATTAAATTCTAAAGCGGAAAGACTAAATGAGAACAAACAATCTAGTGTAGCTATTTCTTGAGCAATTACTTGAATATCTTTGATATAGGTTAATATTTTATTAACAGTTTTTAAAAATAACTGATATTCAATAGTAAAAATCTGCTCCTCAGCTTCTAAAACAATTTGCTCATGATGCTTTAATTCTGTAGTACTAAAACGTTCTGCATTAACTAAAGTTTGTTTTCTATCATAACGCTCAGGGACAAGGTGAAGATTTGCTTTACTTATTTCAATATAAAAACCAAAGACTTTATTAAATTTTACCTTTAGTGAGCTAATACCAGTCAGCTTACGTTCTTCTTGCTCAAATTTATCCATCCAGAGACGACTCTTTGAGGTTAAAGACTTAAGATCATCAAGTTTTTGATCAATTCCTCCTTTAATAAATCCACCATTTTTAGGATTGACCGGAGGATCTTCAATAATAGTATTGTCAATTATTTTTATGACTTTTTCTACTTCTGGATGATTAGTAAAAACCTGGTTAAGCAGTGCTATTTCAGAGAATTGAGTTGCCAGTAACAGACTTTCACTTAAAGAATTTTTTAAACTAATCAAATCCCTGGGAGTTCCAAAATTAAGACTAAGTCTAGAAATAATTCTTTCAATATCATTAATGCTTCTCAACGAAATTTGAATTTGCTCTCTTAAATCTCTTTCAAAGATTAACTTCTCCACCAAAGAATGTCTTTTCTCAATTTTGTGTTTGTCATAAAGTGGTTTGACTAACCATTTTTTTAACAACCTTCCGCCCATCCCAGTATGAGTAAAGTCAATTAAATCAAGCAAACTATTTTTTTTATTTCCACTAAGTGTCTGTAACAACTCTAAATTATTAATTGTAGAACGATCCATCTCTAAAAAATGATCATTACTAAATTGTTCAATTTTTTGAAGATGTTTTAAATCAACTTTTTGGGTAAATTTTAAGTATCCTAAAAGAACGCCAAAGACTTCTTGAACCAGCTCTCTCTCTTCTAAATTTAGATTTTTTAAACTTGATACGTGATAAAGTTTTATTATTGTTTCTTTAGCAAGCTTTGCGTGCTTGTTCCAATCATCAAAACTATATACAAAAAAATCTGGATAATTATCAAAAATTGCCATCTTGTCTTGATCACAATAAAAGTTCTCGTTAACTATCCCCTCAACAGGTTTAATTTTAGAAAACAAATCATCAATGTATTTTTTAGATTCAACTAAATCTATATTGCTCTCTTCAATAAAAGACACTTCACCGGTACTAAGATCGCAGATGATAACTGCTAAAGTAGACTTCTGATAATCAATCGACAAGATATAATTATTAGACTTTTTTTCTAAACTTCTTGAATTTAAATTTGTACCAGGAGTAATTACCCTAATCACCTCACGATCAACTAAACCTTTGCCATCCGGTAAACTTGTCTGATCACAAATAGCAACTTTATATCCAGATGAGACTAATTTAGCTAAATAAGAATCAACTGCATGAAATGGCACACCTGCCATAGGGATTTTGCCATCTTTCCCTCGACTGCGGGCGGTTAAAGTTATATCAAGAATTTCTGAGCCAACTTTGGCATCTTCAAGAAACATTTCATAAAAATCACCTAATCGAAAAAATAAAATACAATCAGGGTACTGCTTTTTTATCTCCAAGTATTGCACCATCATTGGAGTCTTGAACTGGTCTTCATTTATCTGAGAATCCATAACAATCAAGATAGCACAAACTTGAGGTAATTTTTAGTAATAATCTATGACTGAGTATGACCTTGAGCAAGTAATCTCTCTTTTATTGATTGATTTTCTAAATCTCTTTGTCTAATTACTTCATCATCATCATAACCAAAAACTTCTTGAGGGAAGAGTTTTTCAGCACTGAGCGAACTTTTTCTTCGTGAGTAAAGTTCATGAGCCTGTTCTAGCTCAAAGCGATAATTCATGTATTGTCTTTGCTCCATGACTATTACCTCAATTGGATTTCTTTCTTCATCCAAGTAAACTAAGAATCTTCTAAAACTAACTTTTTCAGATTGACCTCTATCCGTCTTAACCCTGTCTTTTGTTACAAATTTTGCATGAGGATAAGAATTTCTGATTAAAAATATTAATCTATTTATCATGTTATTACTCTCATCAGTATCCACCACAAACATAAATCCAGTAGTATCAAATAGATCATCATTAGTGCCAATTTTAATTTTTGGTCTTTGTGATTTATCCTTACTTGAGTTATAAATCATTTTTCTAACTATAGAAAAGTCTGATTTAGTTCTCATATTTGCTAAAACGTACCCAATCCCATCTATATTTCTCATTTGCCACTTATGACTTTTTATATGTAAGTTATTAGCTGATTCTTGTGAGTTAATGAATGCCTCAGCTTCTTCAATATTACTAAAAGTACTTAAACAGTAATTATCCTCACTTGAATGTACCGAGAATATTTCACGAGCTTGAACTTCTCCTACGTTGCCTTGATACAAATCTTTTTCAAAGATTTCTTGCATACAGTGAATTTTTTTAGAATTTGAAACTGAATTATTGTATTTTGCTAATTCCATTAACATCAATGCTAATACATCCTGTCTTAATAGTTCATATTTATAACGTGGGGTACTTTCTCCATTACTCATCATTAAGGAAATCCTACTAGCAAGGTCAACTGTTGGAACACCAGTTGTGTCAAGCAAACCTAGCTCATGCTCCATGCCTGGGTATGATAACTGAATTAACTGTTCAGTAATCTCATTTGCTTTACGATACTTCTCAAGTATTATTTCTTCAATTTGTGATTGATTTAGATTTTTTAACCTTGGAAAAATTTCTAGTAATCTTGCTGTGATTATTTCATTTACTTCAGATAATTTTTGATTATCTGGATTTTCGGATATTAATGCCAAAATTGTTCTAGATGTCTCAATGCCAAACAACTCAACAAAAAAACGTAACAACGCAAATCTATTCTGTTCAACAGATTTTTCTAAAACACTTACTGGTATTGTCCTTAATTCTGATAACATAAAAAAATCCCCTCTGTGGAGGGGTACTTGCTTAGTCAATACACAATAACCCTTAACCAGAAATGGTAAGAATTTGGAATTGTAGATGGTGGACTAGCTTATTAACAAACACAAATGGTATTCTATCACACAAAAAATATTATGATAAATTGATTTTTTTAATAGACAATTCCCAGTTCGTTTATCTCCTGAATAATTAAGTCATCATCATTATTAATCTCAGATATTTTTTCAACTATATTAATATTTTTAATTTTAACCCAACTAGATGATTGTCTATCTCCTTGATTACCAGAATAAAATTTAATATTAATAGGTTTATTTAGATCATTTCTTAAACTTAGTATCACCTGATTCCAATTATCTTGTGATCTATTCTCAGCAAATACAATCTCATCATTAATACTTACGACCAACTTAGTTTGATCAAATCCTGCTAGCTCTTCATTTGACTCAGTTAAATAATCAAACTCAATTTGATTAGCTAAATCATTATCTATACTTAATTCTAAATAATTTTCATACCAAAAATTGATAGACATACTATTACTCAATTGGAAATATTCGTCTTCATCGTAAACATCTCCTATAAGAACAGGGTTAATTAAACTAAGTAATCCTTCGCTTGACCAGTTACTACAATTATTTATTTGATCACAAGCTCTAACCTTAAATACGTGATCCCCTGTTAAAAGAGTATTGTCTAGAAGAAACTGTGTATCATTAACCTTATATTCTTTCCCAGCGATTGATAGACGATAATACACCGGCCCAGATGCTTCTTTATAATCATTCACTTTTGTCCAGCTTATTTGAGAACTTCCTTTTAAAGTCATAATCAGTCCTCTTTCTAACTCTACTACCGGTGGAGCAACAAAATCTCCTACCTTTAGTTTTATAGTTCTCATTTGTGCATTAGGCTTAAAGACAGACCTCACTAAGCTTACACTCAAGATGAGCATTCCTATGGTCATTAAAAAAAGGGACATTATTTTTTTCATATTTAAAAACTAATTAGAGGGTATGTAGCAATCTATGTTATGAAAGTAAATTTGCTATTTTACATACCCTCTATTAATCCTTAACTTAAACTACTGAACCTGTACCCCGGTGAAGAGCACACTTAGGTCCACAAAACTGCCTTGGACATTGTCATCAGTTTCTCTTGGTAGTCTAAACATCATCTGATAATCTCTACTCTCCCCTTGTGAAAGACTACCTCCTTCAAGGAGATAATCTGTCTCATTCCAATAGGTTAATGTCTGAAAGTCAGGATCATTTACACTGCTGACATCCTGAATAGCCATTTGCATAGTTCCAGCTAACGCTTCAAAATCAGAACCAGTGAACAAGATTCGACCTTTTAGTTGTAATGGGATATTTCCATCACTATCATTTTGAATTGTCAGATTTATGACATCTGACTCCCAGCCAGGTACTATATTATCAAAGGTAACTCCAGCAACCCATTCATTAAGCCCATTGATTAACAAACCAGAACTACCTACACTGACCCCAATCCCTTCTACCTTTCCCTGAGAACTAAACCATGCGTATACAGCTCCAGCTGAAACTACAGCAATTAGAGCAAATGTCAAAAATGACACTAGTGTTTTTTTCATAAAAAACTCACCTCCTTTTAATAATTTATTAATTAGAGGTGAGTTTAAATTTAAATTCTTACAAATATCTTACAAAGATTATTCTCCTTGTAAAAAAGTGTGTGCTAGCATCTTTGCAGCAAGACCAGTTAGGACTGAAAGGCCTAAGAACCAGTTATTTATGGTTTTAAAGAATCCTGGGGTAATTTCACATTGACCGTCTCTAACGAAGTAATATAGTGCAACTAGTGCAGCGACAAGACCTAATGAGATAAAGACTCTTGAAAGTGATGAACCTTGGTACATGACTTCAAAGATGATAATCATAATGAAGATAGAGACTAAGATGATTAATGGAAGATAGTTATTAAATCCACTACATGTAGTTGATCCTAAGACTTCTCCATTTTCTTCTATTAGTTGAATAGATTCATCTGAATTATTTTCATTAGTTGTTTCTGTGTCTTCGCTATTACCATTAATTAAAGATGAAACAGTGTTAAATATTCCACCTGTTCCAATACCTTCAATTGTGGTAGCCCCTAAGACTTCTTGATTATTAGTTCCGCCAGTTGATGGACCAGGTCCAACTCTGAAATCAATTTTCTTTTCAGTGAAGTTACCCGCATCATCCATGGCTTTGACATAGAGAGTCCAAACCCCATTGTAGAGTTTGTCTAACTGATGATTAAAGTCATCTTTACCTGTCTCAGCCCCATGAACTGTACCATCTTCGTGTTTCCAAGATAGTC
>Ga0210043_1002605_pt1 | contig 11645 bp, 15 predicted proteins | sample CryGeymet201501t_FD_183990 | JGI IMG/M metagenome (GOLD analysis project Ga0210043, IMG submission 183990) | Groundwater microbial communities from Crystal Geyser aquifers in Utah, USA - Crystal Geyser metaG 2015-01t (SPAdes) (version 2) | ecosystem: Environmental > Aquatic > Deep subsurface >... | reverse complement strand
CGGCCCGGTGGAGCGGGAATACCGTGGGTACTGGGCGGTGGGCGGCGGGGGCAGTTTCCCGACGTCCCACGGCCCGAAGAACCGATCAGAACAGGGGGCAGAACCACGTCCGCACCCCAAGGTCGCTGACCCAAAAGGTGCTTCAGGCGGGCGGGGGCTGTTTCCCGGCCCGCCTGCGCTGACGGGTGGGGGACCCTGCGCACTGGACCCAAGCAGAGCAGGATACCCCAACAGTCCAGCGCAACCGGAGACGGGCGGCCCGAAGCGAGAGGGAGTGGAAGCCCCGAGGTGCTGGACGCCTCCAAGACATTCGCTACCAAACAAGATCCGGCGGCCAGCGGCGAAGGGGCGAGAACGACCGGAAGCGAGGGACTGCCCGGCCCGGTGGAGCGGGAATACCGTGGGTACTGGGCGGTGGGCGGCGGGGGCAGTTTCCCGACGTCCCACGGCCCGAAGAACCGATCAGAACAGGGGGCAGAACCACGTCCGCACCCCAAGGTCGCTACCCCAAGAGGTGCCATGGGCGGGCGGGGGCTGTTTCCCGGCCCGCCCACGCTGATGCGTCGGGGTGCGCGCTGTCGCGACGCCAGGGGGTGCCAAAAAAACCCAAGGCGTTTGCGACCAAACCTACTGTGGCAGATCCGAGGCTAGCTCCTGCCGGGCCGAGACGTTGTTAACCAAACTAGAACAACTCGCTCAAAAAAAGAAAGAGAGACAAGAAGACAGGGAGACAAGGGGACAAGGAGACAAGGAGAGTGGCTACAGCACCATCCCCCCACTGGTAACCGTTACCAGTGGGGAAACAGTGGGACGCCCGCCCTACCCCCACAACCTGGACAGCACACAGCATTTGCACAGCTTTTTGCACACACGATCCGCCCGCCCATCCCCCCGTCAGACCACCCCACGCTTCCAACCCCACCGAACTGTTAAAATCCGTCCCACTTACCCCCTCAAAACCACCCTATTTCAGGGTAAACCGTCCCACCCTCTCCGTCGTCACCTTTTTATTCGCTATAATATAAATTATACATAATGAAACCCTGTCGCCCCGTCCAGCACCGTCACAGGCGGCGGCACTGGCCAGCGTCCAAAAAATACGCACAAGTGCGCATACCGCTCCCCCCAACGCCGGGGTAGAATGAGGGCAATCCAGGGAATGCCTGGGCAATCACTCAACCACCAAGGGGGGAAACCATGTCAACCAAACGTCAGTCAACCGAAGAGCCCGCCATTCTTACGGCCGTGTGGGCCGAACTCATGCGCCTGGCCGAAGCGGGTCAGTTGGACGAAGAGATCGTGTACGGATTGTGCCTCACCCTCTACCTGCACGACAGGGCGACGGGTCGTCAACAAAATCCTGACAAAAAAATTGCAAACCCCTTGATTTCGCCCATATCTTGTGGTATCTTGTTCGTAGCACCGAACATCTGTACAATTCCCCAGGAGTGACCCGTGAACGATGACCCCAGCGACGCAGCAAACCGAGCTCTCTTCCCGGCCCTTGACCTGGCAATTGACCAGGCGGCGGCGACCGTGGCGGCCAAGCTGCGAGAGGTCCTAACCACGACTCGGTTTGGGCTGGTAACGGTAGAGGTACGGGGCGGCCAGATGTATGTAGGGGGCGGCGCTACGGTGCGGATAGGGAGCAGGGCGGAGGACTGAGTGAGCAGGACTGAGGACTGAGGGATGAGGACGGAGTAGAGACGCAAGATTTTGCGTCTGTACGAGCAATCGACGCAGACAAACAGACTGGTAGAACCGTCAAGATCGGTCACCCTGGAGGGATGGGGTGGCCGGTCTTTTTTTTGTATCCACGAATCGAACTACGAATTTTTCGAACGGCACGAATTGAGATGGGGCAAGGTCGGATGAGGGATGGACTGGAGAGAGCAGCATACACCGCACACGTTTCCCCGTCTGCGAGCCAGGATCTACGAGCTGCGGCGGTCGGCCAGTGTGGCAGAGATGAATGCGGCGGTCTCCCAGGAGAAGGGGGGATACGACGCCAATCACTTCCGCTACGAGAACGTGATGGAAGAGATCGAAGAGATCGAGGCGCTGTTGGCCTGGTACGAGGCGTGGGTGCAGCGGCGCTCGTGGTCGGCATGGCAATCCTGGGTGGTATTGGCGGCGGCGGTGGTGTCGGGGATCTTGTCGGTGCTGGCACTGTGGGTGAACTGATGACGGTGCTGCGGGTGGCGGCCCATGCGGTGATTGGGCCGGCCTGGGTCTTGCTGGCCCTGGCCGAATGGAACCGGGGACGGCGGCGGTTGCCGGTGATCTTCCTGCTCTTTGCCCTGGAGCGGTATGTGGTGCTGGGGGGGTTGGCGCTGGACTGGATCACGCCGGGATCATGGATGGTCAATCGAGGCATGTTGACGCCGATTACGTTGGCGGAGGCGGGGGCCATGGTATGGCTGCTGTGGGCATGGCTGAAGGAAGAAGGGGCGAAAAGCAATGGTTAATGGTTGATGGTTAATTTTTGTGGGGCGAGCAGGTGATGGGGTGGATGCGTGGGCGCGGGAGAAGGGGGAACCGAATCTTTGGTATGGGCGGTTCGAGGTGTTTCGGCTGCTGGGGCCGGGGCGGTCGTTGGATGGGGCGTATCGGGCCGAGGAGAGGGGGAGAGGGGGAGAGGGGGAGCAGGGGAGGGAAGCAAAGGGAAGCAAAGGGAAGCACAAAAAGCGGCCTTCGAGGCATTGGTATGCGGCGGCGAAGCGGTGGCGGTGGGTAGAGCGGGCGGAAGCGTGGGATGCGGCAGAGCGGGATAAGCTGCGGGCGGCGGAGGCGGACCGGCGGTTTGATGCCAGGCAGCGGCGGCTGGACCAGGTTGACGAACTCCAGGCAGGGGCCTTCAAGGCTTTGGCGGAGATGGATTTGGGGAAGTTGGAGAAGACGTTTGACCTGGCCAAGTTGGCGCAGTTGCGGATCACATTTGTGGAGATGATGAAGGCCGAACGGTTGGAGTTTGGGGAGGTCACCCAGGTCAACGGGAGCGCAGAGAACCCGGGCGTGCAGGATAAGATCGATCGGGGGATCAAGACGGTCTACGGATAGGGCAAAAGGCAAAGTGCAAAAGGCAAAAGGGGATGGGCTGGACAGGCTGCTGGTCACTGCACGGGACGCCGGGTGCACCGAAGACCAGGTGCGCAACTTTCTGTCGGCGGGGTATGTACCGCTGCCGTGGCAGTTGCGTTTTCATGGGGCGGCGAGGGCAGCGGACGGGCGGGATGGGCCGGACCAGATCGGGTGTGGCGGGGCACGGGGGCCGGGGAAATCTCACGCCGTGTTTGCCCAGGTCGCTTTGGACGATTGCCGGCGCTATCCGGGTCTGAAGGCGCTCTACCTGCGCAAGATCGGCAAGAATGCACGGGAACAGTTCGAGGATCTGCGGCGCACGGTGCTGGCCCATGTGACCCATGACTACAACCGCAACTCCGGCCTGGTGACGTTGTGGCAGGACAGCCGGATTGTGATCGGCCACTTCAAGGACGAGAAGGACGTGGACTCGTACTTGGGTATTGAGTACGACGTCATCGCCATCGAGGAGACCACCGGCCTGTCGCCCCTGAAGTACCAGACCCTGCGGGACTCCAACCGCACCTCCAAGCTGGGCTGGCGGGCACGGACCTACAACTCGACCAATCCGGGCAACATCGGCCATGGGTGGTACAAAAAGCGCTTTGTGGAACCGTACCGGGCCGGGCAGGAAACGTACACTCGTTTTATTCCGGCCACAGTTGAGGACAACGTCTTCATCGATCCGGACTATCGGCGCAAGCTGGAAGAGAACACAGGGTGGCGGCTGCGGGCGTACCGGTATGGGGATTGGGACATTGCGGCGGGGCAGTTTTTTAGCACGTGGAAGCACGAGGCCCATGTCATCCCGCCCTTTGCGATTCCCCTGGACTGGCCGGTGTGGATGGGGATGGACTACGGCTTCCAGCATCCGACCGTGTTCGTGGTCTTCAGCCAGGACGGGGACGGCAACACGTATGTGATCGGGGAGTGGGTGGCGGCCCGGACGCTTCCCCAAGCGCATGTCGAAGGGGTGACGGCCCTGTTGGGGCGGCTGGGGCGGACGGTGGAGCAGGTGTGGCCCGTGGACGCCGGCAGCGATGTCTTCGCCAAAAAGGACGCCACCGCCGCCACCATCGCCGAGCAGTACGCAGAGCTGGGGGTCGATCTGCGGCCGGCGAACATGGACCGCATCAACGGGGCCGGGCGGCTGCTGGGGCTGCTGGGGGACGCGGACCGGGGGCAGGTGCCAAGGTTTTTCGTCTTCGAGACGTGCCCGACGGTGATCGAACAGATCCCGGCCATGGTCCACAACCCCAATCGGCCGGAAGATGTGCTGAAGGTGGACGCGGACGACGACGGCAACGGGGGCGACGATGGGTATGATGCGTTGCGGTATGGTCTGATGGCGGCGGGGATCAATGCCCAGGCGTCCACGGTGGTAGAGGCGGTGGATATTTTGGATGGGATGTAAGGGCTGAGGGCTGAAGAGGGGCGTAGGTTGATCGCCCAGCAGTCCAGCGGAACCGGAGACGGGGGGCCTGAGCGGGAACGACCGCAGCGACGGAGCCACGGCTGCCAGTGGAGCACCACGGAGGCGTGGGAGCGGAGGGAGACGGACAGCGGCAGTTTGCTGTCCGTCTCCCGGAGCGAGCAGGCCGGAGGGTGCGGAACGTCCCGCAGGGGGTGGCGGTGGCGGAGGAGTGGAGGGAGTGGGAGCGAGGGACTGCCCGGCCCGGTGGAGCGGGTGGAGCTGTGCTCACATGACAGAGGACGGTGGACAATGGGCAAGAGACGGTGGCTGATTCTGGCGGTGCTGATCCTGGTGCTGATCCTGGCTGGGTGTGGGCCATTGCATGGGCCGCTCTGCCAGCCTGGGCCGGTGGACTACGAAGAGGCGGGGCAGATCTATCTTGATCAATGGTTGGTGGGGGTGCGGCAGATGGTGGTGGAGTCCTGCAATGCTCAGCCGGATCCGGCGGGGTGTCGGGCGGCATGGCGGGCGGCGGTGAATGCGGTGGGGGGAGGGGCGAATGGCGATGGGCGAGGCATGGGGTCCACAGGTGGAGAGTAAGTCGGTGCGGGTGATTACGAATTTTACGAATGAGCTGGCTGGTGACAGCCAAAAGGGGGAAAATGTGAAAGCGCCAAATGTGACATGGTCGGGGTTATTTTTCTTGGTGGTGGTGCTGGGGGAACAGGTGTTCGGGTCCGAGGTCGTGGCCACCCAGGGGGCCGGGGTGGTGGCGGTGCTGGCTAGCCTGCTGAAGCTGTGGCAGGAATATCAGGCCGAGGGCACGGTCCACACCATGACGGGTACACGGGGGGCCGGGGCAAGCGGGCCGGGCTTCGTGCGTCGGGTCTTCACCCAGTGAGCGGGGCGGAGTTGGGCTATTTGTTGATGGTGCTGGGGGCGATGGCCATTACCGCGGGAGTGTTTGGCTTGATCTACTGGCGGCTGCGGGTGGGGTATGAAGAAAACATGGAGCGGGTGAAGCGTGAGCGAGAAGAAGAGCAAGAGGGCAACTGAACGGCAGAGTTGGGTAGAGCGCTTTGTCTTCTGGCTGGCCCGTGTCACCTCTGTGGATGTGGGCAAGCCGGACGACGGGCTGGTCTCCATGTTCTCGGCGGGGACGGAGATGGACAAGCCGTATGAGCAGTTGGCGGCGGAGTTCACGGATGCCTTGGCGGCGTGGCGCACGAATCCGTTGGCCCGGCGCATTATCTCGCTGATTGGGGCGTATGTGGTGGGGGCGGGGATGCGGCTGCGGGCGGAGCGGCCTGAGCTGGCCGACTACCTGGGCGTCTTCTGGGGGCATCGGCAGAATCGCATGGTGTTGCGGCTGTTGCCCTGGTGTGAGGAGTTGGCCCGGTCCGGGGAGCTCTTCATCGCCCTCTTCACGAATCCGGTGGACGGCATGGTCTACGTACGGGCGATCTCGGCGTCCCGGATTGTGCGTATCGAGGTGGACCCGGAAGACTACGAGCGGGAACAGGTGTTCTGGGAGGGTGGAAGCCTGGACGAACCGGACGGGCGGGCGTGGTATGCGCCGGATCACCCGTCGGCCGGCGAGGGGCCGGTGATGTTGCACTACGCGGTCAACCGTCCGGTGGGGGCGGTGCGGGGGGAGAGTGATCTGGCTTCCATCTTGCCCTGGCTGCGTCGGTACACGCGCTGGCTGGAAGATCGGGTGCGGCTGAATGCGGGGGTGCGGGCTTTCTTGTGGGTGGTTCATGCGCCGTCCAGGGTGCGGTCCGTGCTGGAAGAGAAGTACCGACAGCCGCCTGCTGCGGGGTCCGTGATCATCGCGGACGAGGCCGAGACGTGGGAAGCGGTGGCGCCGAATTTGCGGGCGGCGGACGCCTCGAACGACGGGCGGGCGATCCGCTGGATGGTGGCGGCGGGGGGGCCGGGGACGGCCCTGATCGATTTTGGCGAGGGCGAAGATTCCAACCTGGCCACGGCCCGGGCCATGGGCGAGCAGCGGCGCAGATTTCTGCGCCAGCGCCAGCAGTATTTTGGCTTTGTGGTGGCGGACGTGGCCGTGCAGGCGTGGAACCGGGCCGTGGTTCTGGGCAAGGTGAGCGGGCCGGTGGCGACGCTGGCGGATGTGGTGGTGGAGCTGCCGGACATTGCGCCGGAAGACAATTCGGAGCTGGCCGGGGCGGCCAAGGAGATGGCCGACGCCCTGACCGGCCTGACCGGCCTGGTGGGGGAGAGCCAAGCCCTGAAGCGGGCGGCGGTGCGGCTGGTGATGAAGTTTGCGGGGGAGACGGTGAGTGAAGAGGAGTTAAATGAAATGGTTGATGGTTGATGGTTAATTTTTAAGTATTAAGTGGGGGTGGCGGCATGCGGGTGGTGGTGTGGGAGAAATTTCTGAGCGATGGGCACGCCTGCCCGATCTGTCTGCCGCACGTGGGGAGGCTGTATCGGCAGGGAGAGGGTCCCCAGCCGCCGTTGCATCATGGCTGTGATTGTTATCGGGTGACGGTGGAGATTGAAGTGATCGATGAGGAGGAGGAGGGCATGGGAACTAGGAAGGGTGTGAAGGGGATGGGGATGTCTTTAGGGGTGTTGGCTGGGGAATCTGTGCAGTTGGGCAAGTTGATGGTGGAGGGCGAGCCGCTGAGTGAGGAGCGGCGGGCGGTGTTGTTGGATGCGTTGGACGGGGGCACGCTGAAAAGCCTGGAGGTGGAGATCGTGCCTTTCCTGGCTGAATTTCCCAACCGGAATTACTATCGTTTCCGGGAAGAGGATTTGCCGGGTTTTGCCGCTTCCTATGAGCAGCAACCTTTCCTGCGCAATCACGGGACCGGGGACATTGCCAACCGAGACGGCACGATCCTGGTGGCGGTGCTGGATGGGCAAGCGTTCAGGCAGACGGTGAAGCTGACCACCCAGCGGGGCATTCGCAGTTTTCTGGAAGGGCAGATCGATCGGTTTAGCATCGGTTGGTTCTACACCGGTGTGACCTGTTCGATCTGCAATGGGGATTGGTTGGACAGCAGTTGTCGGCATTGGCCGGGGCAGGCGTACCACGATGGCAAGGGGGCCAGCCTGGGCACATGCGAGTTGATTTTCGAGGGTCCCACGGGCAAGGAAACGTCGGCGGTGAATGTGCCGGCGGTGCCGGGGACGCATATTGTGAGTGTGCTCTGTGAGCAGAAGGAGAGGATGATGGGCGAAGAGGTGAAGGCCAAGAAAGAGGCCGAAGGGTTGAAGGCCAAGAAAGAGGCCGGGGAGTTGGAGGAGCAGGGGAGCGGGGGAGCAGGGGAGCAGGGGGGTGGGCTTGCACAGCCTCAACTTGCGGTCAGCCCTGCGCCTGCAGGGGACGCCTGGGGCGCCTATCTGCGGGCCACGGCTATCAATGCGGCGCTGGCGGCCAGTAAGCTGCCCCAGGCGGCCCAGGCGGTCGTGAGAGACCAGATCAAGGCGGGGGACGGGCCGGAGGTGGTGGACGGGCTGATCGCCCAGCAGCGGGCGCTGGTGGCGGCCCTGAAGGAAGACAGTGTGGTGACCGGGGTGCGTTCGGTGAGGGGCATGGCCACGGGCACGGATCGGGTGGGGGCGGCCCTAGAGGCCCTGATCCTGGGCCAGCGGCCAGCCGGTGGGGTGCAGCCCTTGAGCGGCATTCGGGAGGCCTATGTGCTGCTCTCCGGCGACTACGAGATGACCGGCATGTTTATGCCGGACAACGTCAGCTTGGCCAACGTGGACAGCTCGACCATGGCTGGCATGGTGGCCAATGCCCTCAACAAAGTCGTGATCAACCGCTTTCAGACCTATCCCCGCTGGTGGGAGCCTTTTGTGACCGTGGAAGATTTCACCAGCCTGCAGGAGGTGAAGTGGATTACCCTGGGCGGGGTGGGCGAGCTGCCGACCGTGAGCGAAGGGGCGGCCTACACCGAACTGACCTGGGACGACCAGACCGAGACTGGGGCCTGGGTCAAAAAGGGCGGCTACCTGGGGATCACGTTGGAGGCCATCGACAAAGACGACACGCGACGGTTGCAGCAGGCGCCCCGAGCGTTGGCCCAGGCTGCCTGGCTGACCCTGGGCAAGTCCATCAGCGGCATTTTCACGGCCAACAGCGGAGTAGGGCCGACCATGAGCGACGGGGTGGCGTTGTTCCACGCCAGCCACGGCAACCTGGGCAGCACGGCCCTGGGCTATGCGGCCTGGGAGGCCACGCGTATGGCCATGCGCAAGCAGACCGAGCTCAACAGCGGTGAGCGGTTGGGCGGGCTGGTGGCGCCCAAGTTCCTGCTGGTGCCCCCGGACCTGGAGGGCACGGCCTTGCAGCTGCTGCTTTCGGAAGGTGAGCCGGGCACGGGGAACAACGACGAAAACCCCTGGGCCGAAGGCGAGGGCCGGGAGGCTCGGCTGTCTGCGGCCCGGCGCAAGGTGATCGTGGTGGATCTGTGGACCGACGTGAACAACTGGGCGGCGGTGGCGGACCCGCTGCTGTATCCCAGTATCGGCCTGGGCTACCGTTATGGGCAGACGCCGGAGATTTTCTCGGTGGCCACTGCTAATAGCGGCCTGATGTTTAGCAATGACGTGATGCCGGTCAAGGTGCGCTTCTTCTTTGCGGCGGGGGCGACGGACTGGCGGGGTGTGTACAAGCATAACGTGTAGCGCGTAGCGCGTAGCGCGTAGCGTGAGATGTTGAAACCCGGGGACCGGGGAAAGGATAGGTGTGGAGTATGGATGGGATGCGGTTTACGGTGCTGGTGCATTTGCACGGGACGTTGGCGGCCAATGCCCAGGGGGCGTTCGCGCTGCCTTGCGGGTCCACGTTGGTGGAGGTGTCGGCGGTGGGGTCCAATGCCAACGATGCCACGTTGCAGGTGGGGACATCGGCGGATGCGGACGGGGTGATGACGGCTGCGGCCATTGGGGACTCGTCCGTGCCTGGGGTCAAGAACGCTGCCGACTTCGACGGGGCGCTGTGCGACCAGGTGGCTGGGCCGCACTTTGCGGCGGGCACGGTGGTGACCTGGCTGCTCGACTTTGACGGGGCGGCGGGGACGGCGGCCCAGGACGTGGATCTACTCTTCGTCTTCTTGGAAGGGTAGTCGTTAGCAGGTGGCAGATGGCAGGTGGCAGGTGGCCACCTGCCACCTGCCATCTGTTAGAGAGGAGAGGGCAATGGATCTGTATGAGATCGAACGAGGCAGTTTTGACCAGGTGGCGGCGATTCGGCTGCTGGCCGGGGAGGTGGCGGCGCTGAAAGGGCGGGTGGCTGGGTTGTCGGTGACCGGGCCGGGGCCGAACATGGACGCTGGCGGGCAGGGGGCGGATCTGGGCAAGATGGAGCCGGGGGATCTGGCGGCACGAGAGCCGGGCGACACGGTGCTGGTGGTACGGGATGGTCTGCGGGGTCTGCTCAACGATCGGCTGGTGGATGTGTTGGAGCGGGCCGGGTACGGGACGGTGGCCAGCATCGCCGGGGCGAGTGATGAGGATCTGCGGGCGGTGAACGGGGTGGGGCCGGTGACGTTGCGGGAGATCCGGGAGTTGATTCCGGCCAAGGGCTGAGATATCGAGTATCGTGTATCGAGTATCGATACTCGATACACGATTGAAAGGAGGGATAAATTATGGCTGAGGCATTTGCCAGTGAGACCAAAACGATTTCCAGCACGGCGGTGGGGCTGACGGCGTCCACGTATGCGCCGGCGGCGGGGGGTCCCCAGGTGCGTCGGGCGCTAATTACCGTAGATGATGCTTCGATCCGCTGGTGGGCGGACGGTTCCACGCCCACACCCTCCACGGGCCATCTATCCAACGCCGGGGACATTATCGAGCTGTCTGGCCCCAACGATGTACGTAATTTCCTATCCATTCGCACCGGGGCTACAGACGCAAAGTTGCAGGTGACCTATGAGCGTTAGTATCCTGCGGCCCACGATGCGAGGCTCTCTTTTCCCTGACTTTCGGGCGGGGTTAAAACTGGGTTATACGGACGATGACACCCTGGCTGTGACGGCGGGGGCTGCTGAACTGGGCGGCAACCTCTACACCTTCGCCGCCACCTCTGTCACCTTTGCCAACCTCGACACCGGCAGCCGCGCCCTGGGCCGGGACTACGCCGTGTTCGCCACTCCGGACGGTTTGATTCTCAGTCTGATCCCCGTAGACAATTCTAGCACGGGCGTTCTGGTTCCGTCCGGCTACACGGCGGCCACGGCTCGGCTGCTGGGCTACTTCCACAACGGACCCAAGGCGGATGGCACGGTCGGCGCAAGCCGCAATCAAGCTATTTTTGAGTACTCAGTGACCAGCAACGATCTACTCAACGAGTCGTACCCCTACCGTGCCCACGCGGACCTGGCGGCGGGCATCCCCCTGCCGGGCATGGTACGGGTCGGGGGGATTGCCATCGGCATCTACCAGGCCAGCCGACAGGACGCCACGGTCAGCGCAGCGGGCAGCAGTGCCTACCCGACCTCTCGCTATGGCGTTGTGCCCTGGGCTTCTGTTCGGGGCTGGGACACAATGGCGGCGCTGGCGGGCGCTGGCTGCAAGATGCCGACGTGGGTAGAGTGGCTCACGGCGGTGGAGTTCAATCCGGGGTCATCGACGCCTGCCCGTCTCAACGGCAATACAAATTCCGGCCCATCCAGCGATGATGCGACGCAGGCCGGGATAGCCGATCCTACGCAGGCCGGTCGCACGTTGACCGGCACAGGGCCAAGAACAACGAACAACGGTGCGACAGCGACCGGGCGAAGTTGGTACTCCCCAGCGGGGCTGGCCGATCCGGTGGGGAACGTCTGGGAGTGGGTAGCGCAGTTCTTCGGCGGACTCAAGACGACTTCGCCGGGAACCTCGGTGGCCTGGGGGCATGAAAGCGACCTTGCCTACAATTTTGAGGGACAGTCGTACAACCCGGATACGGGCGGATGGACCAGCGGCCTGCCGGCCTTGTTGGGCGTTGGTGGCTACTGGAACAGCGGTGTGAGCGCCGGGGTCCGTGCGGCGCACGCCGACCGCTCGCCGGGGTACTCGTACACGGTCCTCGGGTTCCGCTCTGCCAGGTGACCAGTATTTGACCTTTGACCTTTGGCCTTTGGCAAAAAGACTCTTCCATGGCATACAAGAAATTTCAGGAACTGGC
>Ga0210043_1002602_pt1 | contig 11657 bp, 23 predicted proteins | sample CryGeymet201501t_FD_183990 | JGI IMG/M metagenome (GOLD analysis project Ga0210043, IMG submission 183990) | Groundwater microbial communities from Crystal Geyser aquifers in Utah, USA - Crystal Geyser metaG 2015-01t (SPAdes) (version 2) | ecosystem: Environmental > Aquatic > Deep subsurface >... | reverse complement strand
CTTAGCGCACCCGTATACGTTTTTGGCCTGGGAGGACCCGTGAGGGGGGGGGTGACCCAACGCAAAACGCCCGCAGGGTGGATCCCGGCGGGCGTAGCTTTGGATGATGACGAGGAAGATGCCCGAGGCGGACCTAGTCGTCAACCCCCTATCTTGTGTCCCGCGACAGATCGTATCCCATCATTCGATCCAGCACCGCCCCAAGCGCCCAACGCAGCGCCTCGCGGTGCGCGCCCTTCACCGCCCACCCGTGCGCGCGCAGCACCTGCGACAGCGTCCGATCCCCCAGCGCCACGGCATCGACCAGCACCCGGCACTTGATCGCCAGTCGCGCGCCCCGGTCGGACGGCCGCACCCGCCGCACCGCCACCGACACGCCGTCGCCGATCCGGCGATGCAACTGAGCCAGCCGCGCGCCATCCGCCGCGACCGCCTCGGACACCCCGCGCTCGCCCCCGCCACCCGTGCGCGCCTCGACCGACGAACACCGCATCCCCGACGCGTCATAGCGCTCCACCAGGTCGCGATACGCCCGCGCCATCGCCACTTGCGCCGGGGTGAACGGCGGCACGAACGCGGGCGCGCCCTCGACCCGCGCGTGCACCTCGCGCGCCACCGCCTCCATCCGGTCCCAGACGTCGAGACGGGCGACCGCCTGACGCGGCCGATCCTCGCCCCGCGCGCGATACCCGGTCGCGATCCGCGCGTTGCCCACCTGCTCGAACGGCATGAACGCCCGCATCCCGCCGCGCGCGGGCGACACCGGAATGTCCGGGCCGCACACCTCGGGCGGCGTCGCACGCGCGAGGATCTGCGCGACCCCGCGTGCCTCGGCCTGCCGCCGCACTTCACCCGCCCTGAAATCGAACACAGGGGCAACCGGCCCCAACCCCAACCCCCTGATCTTCCGCTGATCGCCCATCATCGCACCCCTGCCTGAAACCCTGTCATTGCGCCGCAACCCTCCGCCGCCACCGCACGCGTCTCGGCCTCGGCGGCCGCGCGGCGTGCCTTGCCCGCATCGACGATGTCGCGCGCCAGCGCCTCGTCGTTGAGATAGGCGCGCAGCTCTGCCCGATCCGTGTCTGTCGCCGTGCCCCGCTCGATCCGCCCGCGGATAAGACCAATCGTGCGCTGATCCTCCCCCGCCTGCGCGTGGATCTGCCGGATGTCGTAGGGCGTGGGAGGCACGGGCCGCTTGCGCAGATGGCGCATCAGCTGGACGAGGTAGCCGCCCGCCTCGGCCCGCGGTCCCTCGACCGAGGCGAGCCAGGACCGCACGATCGGCCGCTCCTCCCAGGGCTTGGCCTGCAACCCCTCGGCCCAATTCCGGATCGTGACCTCGGACGGGCACTCATCCCGCCGCGCGCCACCGCCCGCGCCGATCACCGCATCAGCCAGAACCGACAGGCACTCAGGCCGCATGTAGGCGAGGTGATCGACCAGCCGCTCCATCAGCGCGTCGTGATCAGCGACCGACGCGCCACGCGCCCGTCGCATCCCGGCCTCTGCCAGCCGCGCGACAAACAGGCGGCGCACCGCTGCCCTGCCGGTCACCTGATGGTCGTCTCCGCCGTCCTCTGCCATGTCGCCCTCCTGCGTCCCCAGCATTGCCACCTGTCCACCCGCCCCGCCGTCGCCTGCCCGCGCCGCACAAGGTGTCTTTCCTTGTGCTGTTATGTCCTTGTGCTGTCCTGTAGGGCATTTCACCTAATTGCCTGAAATATCGGTGCAATCCGGTGAAAGATTGCTAGAATATTGCTGCAATATTCCACTTCGATTTCACTGCAATCTCACCCCCGCGACGGCGCCCCTCCCTTGACCTCGTTGATGTGCACGACACTCGAGATCCCGTGCAGCGTGAAGAGCGCGGCGGCGACGTTCTCGGTCGTCGCCCACAGGCTCGCGGCCATCAGATGGCGCGCGACCTCCTCGAGAAGCCGGTCATTCCCGGCCAGCGTGACCTGCCGCGCCTCGATGAGCTTGGCCTTGACCTTGTGTTTGACGCCCGCCAGACGCGCGGCCTCGCGCGCCTGCGCCCGCCCGTCCTTGCGCCGGAAACTATCCATCGCGACCCGCGCGATCAGCCGGTGACCGAGGCGCCCGTGCACCTCCGCGCCCGCATCCTCGACCACCACCGGCGACCAACCCCAGAGCGCGAGATTGCGCATCTCCTGCCACCGGGCCACATCGACACCAAACCCCGCCCGATCGGCCAGTTGCACGTCGTCATCGGGCAACGTGCCCGCAGGATCCTCGAGATACGACTTGGTCCAGAGCTCGACCGCTACCCCGATGACATCGCGGCGGTCGATGTACTTCATGCGCGACAGGAACGCCGAGCCGATGAACCGATGCACCTGCCACTCGATCCAGTCGTTGGTCGCCAGCGTGTCGCCCAGGCGCAGCGGATAGAGCCAGGGCAGCGGCGGCGGGGGCGACACTGTCACGCTCAAGATGCACTCCCCTCAGGCCCGGCAAACCGCGCCGCATGCGCCCGGATCCCATGCAGCACCGTCGAATGATCACGGCGCAGCGCGCGCCCGATGCGGGGCGACGACCAGCCCCGCCGATGCAGCACGGCCATCACCGCCTGACGCGCCGCCACCACCCGCGCGCGACGCGACGGGCCGAGGATGTCGGCAACCGAAACGCCCGCCGCCGCCGCGACCTCGTCGAGAACGCGGCGCATCAGCCCGCCGCCAAACGCCCCGCCGAGGCAAGCGCGCTCTGCCGGGGTCAGCAATGGCGCCGCACCGCCCCCCGCCGCACCACCCTGCGCCGCATTGGCGCCCGGAGCGAGGCGCAACACCGCGCTCATGCCGCCACCCCGACGGGCCGCGCCGATTTCCCAACCGACGCCGCAGCCGTCGCGCTGATCGCCTCGCACAACAACCGCTGCGCCTCGATCGACAACACTCGCTCGCCCGGCCGCAGGAACGGCGCGCGCAGCGCCTCCCATCGCGCGCGCAGCGCACCGGCATCCCGGCCGAGGTCCATCGCGATCTCGGCGAACCCCCACCCCTTGACGCAGATCGCATGCACGAGGTCGAGGTCGGTCGCGGCGGTGTCGCGACGGCCATAGCCGATCGCGTCAAGCGCGGCCTGCGCGCGGGCAAGGGGTGACGTCGGCGCATCCGAAAACGCCGCGGCAGGGTCGGGCGCGGGGGCAGGGGGCTTGAGAGGGGCGGGCGCGGGGGCAGGGGGCTTGGGAGGGGCGGGCGTGGGGGCATCAGCGGCGGCGGCGACGGGGGCAGGAACCCCCTCTGCCTCGACCGGCGCCACCGCGACCAAATCCGGCGCGCACGCCTGCACGACGGCGGCGGCCTCCTCTGCAACGGCAGGGGCGGGATCCGCAACCGCAGGGGCGGCAGGCGCAACACCCACCGCCCCCTCCGGGGGCCTTGCAACCTGCCGGGCATCACCCGACGCCACCGACGCGGCGCGCGCGCGGCGCTTCTGCCGCGGGACACCCCCGCGCGCCTCCACGATGCGCGGCAACAGTCGGTAATTGAATATCGCCTTTGTGACCGAGGGCTTCGACCGGCCGAAATGCAGCGCGATGGCGTCATCGGTGGCCCCGGACACGGCCATCGCGACAATCTCCTCCAGCTGCGCATCCGACCAGGCGCGGTTCCGGCCCTGCGACCGCTTGGCCCGATCAAACCCGCCGCCCGCCCTGATCGCGGGACCCAGCAGCGCGCCATGCACGCGCGAGGTGACCGCCGATGCCGTGACACCCAACTCCCTGGCAATCTGCTCCACCGAAGCCCCGGCAATGGCGCGCGCGACGATCCGCGCATCCCGCTCGGGCGTCCAGAACGGCACACGCGGCGGCCTGGCCAACTTTGGCGCCTTGGCGGGTGCGGGCGCTCTGACCGGCGCGGGCGGCCTGACCGCCCCGGCCACAGGCCCACCCGCAGCACCCGTCACCACGGCAACGGCCCCCTCGACCAGCGCCAGACCGGCCAGACACCGCGCCACCTGCCCGGCATCGAGCGGCACGCCTAGCACCCCGGACCAGACCAGCGCCACATTCGACAACACCGCCTGATTGCCCATCACCGCCCCCTCCGCATCAATCCCGCCGCCCCGATCCGCCCGCCAAGCGCCGCCACATGCGCGATCTCGACCCGGCGGAGCGCGATCGCCGCGCGCAGCGGGTCATCGGGCGCGAGGCCGTCGATCACCGCATCGCGGAATCCGTCCAGCTCCCCCGCATCGGTGATCGTGCGCAACTTGCGGATCAGCGCGTCGCGCTCTGCCCCCGTCATGCGGCCTCCCAGGTATAGGCGGCACGTACCCGCCCGCGCGGCTCGCCGCTGTGCAACAGATCGTCCCGCACGACCCAGCCAAGCGCGTTGCGCACCACGCCAACATCGACGGCCCACATCGCCGCGATCTCGCGCGCACTGAGACCCGCCACCCGGAACCCGATCCAGTCGAGGACGACGCGGTCATCCTCGCGCTCGGTCCGGCCGCGCACGCGCGCCAGCATCGCCGCCGCCGCCGCCCGACAGGCCGCGACCAGACCCGCGTCGAACTGCGGGCCCGGACGCCACCAGGCATCCGACAGCGGCGGAAACACCTCTGGCAGCGCGGCGGCGGGCGGCACGGTGGCGGAAAGGGGGGCCGGGATCGCGGCGGACCCGCCCGGCGCAGGCTTGAAGCCGGGGAGGAGGGACCCCGCCCGCCGCGATTTCAACCGATGTGCATCCGGGGCAGGCGCGGCCTTGCGCCCGGCCCTGCGCGGCGTGAGGCCGAGCGCCTTTGCCGCCCGGTTCACCGCCGGATACCGCACCCCGAACCGCGCCGCGATCTCGGCCGAGGGCACACCCTCCGCCCACAACCGGCGCAGCACGTCGGGGTCGATCCGCCCGCTCACGACCCGAACTCCGGCACATAGAGACAGAACAGGGTGTTGGCCAGCGGGCTCAGACAGACGTGGAAATCCTGATCGAGGCTCTGGCGCACCCGCCGGTCGCCGAACGGCACCACCGTGTCGATCTTGCGCTTGGCCAGGATGTGATCCCCCGGCCCGACAACGATGCGCCACCCCTCGGGCGTCGCGGTTACCCGGCCGAACGCGACCGGCTGGCAATCCTGCCCGTTGCAACAGGCCGGATCGTACCAGTCATGCGCGCGGGCGGGTGGGGCGGCGGGGACCGACAGCGCCAGACAGGCAACCGTCACGACAGATCGCAGCATCCCTCAGCCCTCCACCCTGGAAAAAAACTTCCGCGCCCGATCGGCGTAAATCCCGGCCTGCGCCGAGGCCCGCGCCGCGCGCGCCGCCCAATACCGCCCGAGGATGTGCCACCAGACCCGCCTCACGCCGCGATCCTCCGGATCACAACCTCGGCCCCGGCCAGCACGATCACCTTCCACACGTGATCGACCGACGCGCCATGCTCCTCGCGCAGCCAGTTGATCACCTGCCGTTCGGACACCCCCAGCACCGGCGCCGCCCGCTGGGCCAGCGCGCGCTCGCTGTCGGACGGAAACGCCCGCCACAACAGATCCCGGAACCGCCGCCGCCCGCTGATCGCGGGGTCAAAACTTTGTGCAGGATTTTTCATGCCGGTTGCTCCATTCTGACCCTGTGGAAGATCAAGCGGAGCAACAGCGAAAGGGCGAAGGGGGCGGTTCATCAGGCCGCCCCTTTTTGCGTTGCGGCGGGGGCAAAAAAGAAATGCTCTGGCCGCAGGTCGATCCCGCGTGCCTGTGCACGCTCAAGCAAAAGCTGCTGCACATCGGATGGAATCCGTCCGTCCGTCCCCCCACGATCACGCGGATACGCCCAACGATAGACGCGCTTAGGGTCGCGGCCTGTCATCTCAGCCACGGCCTTGGCGCCCCCACAAAGCGCAATGATGGTGTTCGCTGGTTCAAGCATGCGCCGATAGTTAAGATATTCGCAATCTCAGATCAACAGAAAGTTGCGATTATCGGTCGTTTTATCTTTGCGCTGGGGCTGACAGGTCATCGGCATGGAAATCGTTGATGTCGCCTGGATCAAAGCGCACCTGACCAACACGCATGGCGAAAAGGCCCGGCTTGCACGCGCGATGGGCGTAAAGCCCGACGTGGTCACAAAGATTTTCAACGGAACGCGCAGCCTCAAGATCGAAGAGGCGCGCCGCGCGGCCGATTTCATCACCAACCGTAGCGCCGACAGCACAGGGGCAATCGACCACGAACGAACGGATGGTTTTGGAGAGGGGGTTCAGCGTTTTGAGTTTCGCCCGTCGCCAGAGGCGGAACCAAGCGCAGTTCCAGTCCTGCGATCCATCTACGGCCCACATCTCGGCACCCCCGAAACGTTCCTTGCCAAGCGCGCACATCCCGCATTTGGCATATTTGCGGGGGATGTTCTTGTTGTGGATATGAGCCGCACCCCAAATGACGGCGAGCTCGCACTCGTAACCGACTATGACGACGAAGGAAACAGCACGACCGAACTTCGGCGCGTCCTACGACCCTACCTGTTGTCTGGTGAGCTGCCGCAGGCGACCATCAGAATCGACGCGTCCGCCCACGCCCCCGCGATCCGAAACCCGGTCGTTGGGGTGATCCGAGGTGTGCCCACGCCTGAAACTCAGTATTGATAGAAAGGATTGTCGCCCATGGCGTTCGCCACTGTGACGCTCAAGAACCCCATCACCGGCCAGATGCGAATGGCCCCTGTCGGCTTTTCCTGGACAACGCTGCTCTTCGGACCGATCCCCGCCGCCATGCGGGGGCACTGGGCGATGGCGGCAGGAATACTTCTTGCCGGGATGGCCACCGCATTTCTTTCAAACATCATTTTCGCCTTTATTTACAACAGGATGTATCTACAGCACCTAATCATGGACAACTTCAAGATTGTCAGCGCGACCGGCGATCTAGGGTTCATTGCCTCGAAGGTCGGCTTTGACCTAAAGCACGCCATGGCCGACCAAAACTAACTCGCACGAATCGCATCGCCGCAAGTATTTACGATAATCGCAACTTAGGACTTGACCTGTAGTTGTGATTATCGCAACTATTGCCCCATCACCCCCACGATGGAGGCCCACGATGCACACGCCCACCACCGACCTTGCGGCGCTCCGCCGCACGCTGGCCTGCGAACACGCGCTTGACCTGATCTGCGACCCGGCGCGCGCGCTGCGTCACCCGGCCCTCCTCGCCGGGGCGTGGCACACGCTCAAGGCGCTGCGCGGCCAGACGATGCGCCACGATCACCTGCGCCCCGCGCACATCATCCGCGCCGTGCACCCGCCCTTTGAACCCGCCGCCCCTGCCACGCCTTGCGGCACCGTCGCGATGATCGACGCGACACGCGCCCGCATCATCCCCCGCGTGCACGCCCACCGCGACGCCCATCACGCCGCCCGGATCGACACCCCGACACCCCCCGGTGCCGCATGAGCGCGCGCGTCACGGTCCGGCCGGGCGAGGTGATCGGCGCGGGGTTTTTCGTCCTCTCGCGCGACCCCGACACCGGGCGCATTGATGTGCCGGGCGTCATCGCGCCGTTTGAATACCCCGATTTTGACACCGCCGCCGATGCGGCCGAGGCGGCGGCTCAGGCCCGCCCCGGCACCGCCTACACCCTCCTCGCCAGCGCGGGCGAATGGCGCGTGTTGATCGAGGATGGCAGCGACGACAGCATGGGGAGCATGGGGCGCGGCGATGCCTGATCTTCCGCCCATTCCCGACGCAACCCTCGGCACGATTCCTGCCGCACTGGCGCTTCTGGGCGCCATCGCGTGTCAGGCGGTCGCGATCGGTGCGGCGCAGCTGTGCGGCACGTCGGACGCCGACCCGGCCGAGGCGCGCAAATGGGCGGCCTGGGCATTCGGGGCCGCAGGCGTCGCGACCACCCTTGCCACGCTTGCCGGGGCTGCACTGTGACCGCGCGCGGCCTGACCCTTCTCTACACGGCCACGAGTGGCGCCACGACCCTCGTGCGCCGCTCAGGCGACGAGATCGAGGCGCTGTTTACCGCCGCCGAGATTGCCGCTCTGACTGGCGGCGAGGCGATCACCTGCGACGGCGGGAGCGCACTTGGCCGCGTGACGATCACCCGCGCGCCGCACCGCACGGTCAGCGCCCCCGAAACACCAGGTTCACGACCCGCCCCGCGCCGGGACATGCGCGCCACCCCGCCCGACATGGGCCAGACGGAGACTGCACCACGATGAAACCCATCCTCGCAACCGCCACCGCCACCGCCCTGACACTGGCACTGGCCACCACCGCCGCGCAGGCCTGCACCTGGGTGCCGATCAACGGCAAGGACGCCTCGGGCGGCCTGACCCTTGCCAGCGCCGCCTGCGTCCTGCCGATCTACACCCCCGGCGACGCCGATGCCCGCGACGCCGACGCACCCGCCGCCCCGGCGCCCGCGCCCAAGGCCTGACCCCCCTCCCGTGCCGCGCCGGGGTCCGCGCGGCGTCCTCCCTGTGTGCCAACTACCCCGGCGGCGCGGTGCCGCCGGGGGATTTTTGAAACCACACCCCAGAACCAGAGGCGGCCATGCCGCATGACCCCAACAACCGATTTCCGCCGATCGTCGAGGACCACGAGCGCGACATCGCGGGCGACGACACCCGGGCCAGCCTGCCTGTGATTCTCTTTACTGGAGATTGCCAATGCCTGACCCGACCAAATCCCTCCACAATATCCTCGACCTGTTCACCCGCGCCGTCGCGACCTATGGGTTCGAGGCCGTTTCCGACGCGGTCAGCGCCTGGGAAAACGCCCGCGCCGATGACGACGATCAACCGGACTGGCACGAGGTGCTGGCAAGCGGCATTCGCCACGCGCTCGAGGTTGCGAAAGCCGCCGACGACTGCGCCGATACCTGCCACATCCGGATCGAATGGTCCGACACACGCCGCGCGCTGAGCTTTGGTTTTGACGCGACGGGCGCCGGTCCAACCCTGACGCCGATCATCGAGCGCGCGGTCAGGAAAGCGGCGCGGGGCGAGACATGACCCTCCGCTTCGCCGCCCCCATCTACCCCGGCGGGCGCATGTGCCTGCTCTGCGGGTCGGTCACCGTAGGCGCGGTGTTCCCGCCCAACGGCACGCCACCGGGCGATTGGGCCTGGCGCGTCTGGGTCACCGCTACCGGCCAAACCCTCGACGGAAAGGCCAGGTCCGAGGACGCGGCAAAGCGGGCAGCGATGGCCGCGTTCCAGAAATTTCTGTTCGCCGCCGACCTGACCGTCGCGGCAGAGCCCGAGCCCACAGGAGACCCCGCATGACGCATTCCCTCGCTGGCGTCGAGGCGCGCATCGCGCTGCATGCACGCCGGAAACAGGCAAACTGATGCCCGCCCCACGCCCCTCCCAGCCGATGATCGCGGGCGCGCTCGCCGCGTGGCAGGCGGCGGGGCTGCGCGTGGGTCGCCTGACCATACGCGACGGTGCCCTGATCATCGAGACGCCGGAGGTTGCGGGAATCACCGAAAAGGCCGACGCTGCCGTGTCCTACGCGGCATGGCGGAACAAGAAGAGTGCAACGGGTTGACATGAGGGGGGTGCACCGCGTCACCCGCAGGCTCGCAAGCGGCGCTGTCGCCGTGCATTTCTATGCCTGGCGCGGCGGGCCGAAGATCACGGCCGAACCCGGCACACCCGCATTCTTCGCGGAATGGCAGGCGCATGTCGCGGCGCGCCCCGGCCTTGTCGCAACCCATCACATCGGCACGCTGCAGGAGATCATCACCGCCTACCAGCAAAGCGTCGCGTTCACGAGCCTCGCCGACGCGACGCGCGATGGCTATGTGCGCCGGATCCGCAAGATCGAGGCGCGGTGGGGCGACCTGCCGCTGCGCGCGCTCGACGCGCCCGCCGTGCGCGGCGATCTGCTCGACTGGCGCGACGAGATCGCGCGCACCACCCCGCGCGAGGCCGACTACTGCATGACCGTGCTGGGGCGCATCCTGTCCTGGGCGCTCGACCGCCGGCGGATCAACAGCAACCCCGCCGAACGTCCGGGGCGGGTCTGGCGCGGGTCACGCGCGGATGATGTCTGGAGCGAGGATGCCATCGAGGCGTTCCTCGCCGCCTGCCCCGCGCAGCTGCGCCTGCCCACCCTGCTCGCGATCGAGACGGGCCAGCGCGAGGGCGACATCCTGCGCCTGACCTGGACGGCCTACAACGGCGCGACGATCCGCCTGCGCCAGGGCAAGGGGGGGCGGCGCGTCCAGATCCCGGTCAGCCTGCGCCTCAAGGCGGCGCTCGACGCGACACCACGGCGGGCGCTTACGATCTGCACCAACTCCCGCGGCGCGCCCTGGACGGCCGATGGGTTCAAATCGACCTGGGGGAAACACCGGCCCGAGGGCCTCACGTTCCACGACCTGCGGGGCACCGCCGCGACGCGCCTCGCGATCGCCGGCTGCTCGACACCGGAGATCGCCAGCCTCACCGGCCACTCGCTTACGTCGGTCGACGCGATCCTCGACCGCCACTACCTGCACCGCGATCAGCGCCTCTCCGAATCGGCCGTGGCGAAGTTAGAAGAGCACCGAACGGGAACACAGGTGTAAACGGTGGGTGTAAACGGGTCAAAATGGTCTGACCGGGATGCCATCTAACCTGTTGATTCTAAGTGGTGGCGAGGGGGGGACTCGAACCCCCGACCCCGTGATTATGAGGCGCATCTAAGCGGCTGAATTCAAAGCGATTTAGCGGTAAACGCACCCCTTTTGCACACCAATGAAATCAATAGGTTGCGAGGCAGGTGTAAACCGTTTGCACGGGGCGATTCGATTCGACCCTGACCCACCACGACCGCCGCGCGGGCCTTGTTCTGCTGGATCGGGTGTCCCGCGTTTCAGGGCTGCGGGAGACTGTGGCGCAAAAATATATCGCACAAGGCGATAATTCCTATTGCGTCGCCTATCGCATTATGCGATACAGAATGCATGGAAACGGGCAGACGCCCACAGCACTGGAGAGACCGAGATGACCCGCACCTACAAAGACCACATGATCACCCGCAACATGAACGGCAACTGGATCGTCACCTACCCGAACGGCGCGCACAGCCAGCACCGCACCATCGCCTGCGCGAAAGAGGCAATCACCGCGCGCATTGAGGGCACCGCCTGACATGACACAAGCCCCGGCAGAACGCCGGGGCAAAAACTCAAACAGGAGAACCAAAATGACCCGCGTTTACTGGACCGCCGAAACCACCGAGGGATTTACCGCCGCAGAACTCGCAACCCTGAACGCGGCGCAGGACGCGCTTGAATCCGCCGCGCCGGATTGTGACCGGGCTGACGTTGGCGACATGCTCAACAACGCATTCCGCGACGGCATCACTGCCGCTGAGTTGATTGCGGCGGTAGCCCCCGCGCTCGGCGTCGATTCGCTCGCATGACCCCCGCAGAGTTTACCGCAATCCGCACCGGCCTCGGCCTGACGCAAACCCAACTCGCCCGCCTGATCGGCTACGGGCAACAGCACGTCAGCGATATTGAGACCGGGAAAAAACCGATCCAGCAGGTGACATCGCTCGCGATACGGGCAATGCTGATCCTCGGGCTACCGGATCATTGGTCCGACCCGCCGCGCCCCGATAGCGTCTCGACCTTGGCGCGGCAGTCGGCCAGCGCGGCGCGGTCCTGACCCCAATACCGCTCAACCGCCT
>Ga0210043_1002599_pt1 | contig 11663 bp, 16 predicted proteins | sample CryGeymet201501t_FD_183990 | JGI IMG/M metagenome (GOLD analysis project Ga0210043, IMG submission 183990) | Groundwater microbial communities from Crystal Geyser aquifers in Utah, USA - Crystal Geyser metaG 2015-01t (SPAdes) (version 2) | ecosystem: Environmental > Aquatic > Deep subsurface >... | reverse complement strand
AAATTATCAAGGTTGGTTCCATGGATCACCTTCGCATTCATTCTCGGGGGGCTTGGTGTTGTCTTAGCATTTTTTGGTGGGTCTATAATGTCGTCTCAAGACAAAATGGTAGATCAGGTAGCAATTCTGAGTACAAAAGTCGAGACGCAAAACATTATTGTGCGGAATATGGAGGCGTCCATAATCGAAATAAAGCACGATATGAGACGAACCAGTGGCCAATCAGGAGGAAATTGATCGGTGTCCTCATTGCGGAAAGACACTCAGGCCACCGAAGATAATACCCATGACTGACCTGTATTGGGGCATAAAGCATCGGTGTAAACATCTCGGTGAGATGAATATTATTGACTGCACGGATGAGATATTTGAGAAGATAGAAAAACACTCATGCCGACATCATATAAAAGAGAAATGACCATCACCCATTTTTCCAGATCTGAAGCAGCCTGCAAATGTGGTTGCGGCTTTTGGGCTCAGGACTGGGAGTTATTGGAGGTCTTAGAAGATATTCGAGCATTCTATGGGCGTCCTGTAATCCCGAATTCCTGGTGCAGATGTCTGGCATATAACGAGCGCATTGGAGGTGCAAATGATAGCTATCACATGAAGGCCATGGCTGCGGATATCTGGATTAGCGGCATCGGGCCGGATCTTGTCGCCGATTACCTGGAGCGCCTATATCCGGATCGCTACGGGATTGGCCGCTATCCCAACTTTACTCATATTGATGTAAGGCCTAAAAAGGCACGCTGGAGTAATTAAAATGGCAGACACTAAAATATCGGATTATGCAGCACTCACGGTTCCGGCAGATACGGACCTGATAGTAACAGCCCAGGAGGACGTCAGCAATAAAAAGTTGACCTGGGCCAATCTACGTCTGCAAGCCCCGTGGATGACAAATTATAGCAGATCCAAATTTACTTGGGTCGGCACAAATACCATTACAATCGGGCCTGGGGCTTATTATCTCTATGGCAAGGGTTGGTGCTACTGGACTAGTAATATCACGTTTGTTCTTGGGAGTGGCGGTAGCAATGCCGGTAGTAGTAATCTAACAGCCTCCGAATGGCACATTATCGCCATAGATTATTCGAGTGTGTCTGCCGCAGGAGTGCTGATAGCGGCTAATTTCATCAATCGTGCAGCCTCGACGGTTACTCCGGCTTACAATGGCGCAAAGGGCGGAGTTTATCAAGACACCGATGACCGAGTGATATTTGCGGTGAAGACCGATGCCAGCAGCCAGGTTATGGAGTCCTGGCAGATCGGCGATCTGGTTTTAAATTCAGCTGTAACAATCGATATGAACAGTCTAGATATCGATACCACTTATACGGATGTGACACTGCCATCCTTACCGCCATTTTGCACAAAAGGTTTTGAAGTAATTCAGCTTAACTATGTACACGGCAGTGCAAATACTTATTGGAGGGTCAATGGGTCTACCGCAGGAGGGCTTTGGGTTGCTGGAGTTTCATCTTCCGCAACAAGACAGGCTGCAACGATTCCGGTTAGAACTGATGCCAATCATATCATTGAAGTCAAAAACGATACGGCAAATAGTGATACAATAACAATGTATGGAGTAGGCTGGTATTTAGAGGAGGGAATGTGAGCTTAAAAACCTATGTATTTTATCAAAAAGCCAGCCCGTTTCCGGGTTGGATACGCTTTATAGGCCAAACGGACATATCTGCCATCCCGGACGGCTCGACGTTTCTGGAGCGGCTCAATGCGTTAAAAATTAAGTACCCGGATTCAGAGCTTGTGTTTTTTCCTCAAGGTACAATCGTTGATCCTGAAGCTATGAAATATGATGAGCTAACATCATCGCTTATCCCATTGGAACCGACTGATATTACACCTGAGAAGCAAAAACTCTTAGATGAGACGGCAAAAACACAGCCAATAATTAATAATATGCCGAGCTGGGAACAGGTGGAGACGGCAGTAAATAATATCACAAATCTTGCCGACGCAAAAGCGTTTCTGTTGAAATTAAGTCTGATGGCTTACTGGCTAGCAAAAAATAAGGCTGACTGATGGCCATAAATTATATTTTGCAAGAAGACGGTACTGGTGTAATTCTCCAGGAGGACGGGGATAAAGTCCTTGCGGAGGATAGTACAGTAGATAAAGCTGGAGCAATATTTAAAATGTGGAGTCCATATGGGGTAAATATACTTAGTAGTGGAACTACTTTTTGTGGAGCAGGAGGATAACAAAATGGCAAGTCAATTGCCTTGTGTAAAAAATGATGTTGGAGGATATACTTTCTATGTTAGCCTTGTTCCTCAGGCAGATACAAGAATCTTCCAAGCAAATCCAACATTAGCAGCAGGAGATGTCAAGATAGCAATCGACGACGGAGCGCCAGCGAACCTCGGAACGCTGCCTGCTGTAGACGCCGATTTTACTAAACGGGTCAAAGTAGTGCTTGCTCAGGCTGAGACTAATGGAGATAATCTAACTATTATCTTTTCTGATGCAGCTGGAAGCGAGTGGTGTGATCTGACAATAAACATTCAGACTGCAGCACAGACCTTTGATGCAACAGATGCAGTTGTAGATACTGCTTTGGTAGATACTAATGAGCTTCAAACTGACTGGCACGATGGTGGTAGGCTTGATCTACTGATTGATGCTATAAAGGCTAAGTCTGATAACTTGCCTGCTGATCCTGCTGACGACAGTGATATTGACGCTCAGCTTGCAGCTATAGTAACTGCAGTAAATAGACTCTACTCTGTATCTGGTTGCGGCGATGCAGACTCCCCGGTAGCAGGGTCATTTGCAGAGACACTAAGGTGGCTCAGGCATTTTGCAAAGAATGAGTGGAGAATTGACGAAACAGCAAGTCCAGATACATTCAAGATCTATAAAGATGATGGCGTAACAGAGAGTTTTGGCTTTACTGTCTATACATCTTCATCCATTAACTATAGGGACCCAGCATGATGACTAAAATTGAAGGAACGTATCAGAAACGTGGAGTACATTTAGGTAGGCTATTGTATTGGCTTCAGCTACCGAAGCAGGGTATTAGTGCACAGGTAGCAGCTAAGATTATCAAAGAGGTAGCTCAAGAGCTCGAAGATGGTAAGGAGTACTGGAATGAGCCTTCAAGATATCCAGAGGCATTTAGAGAGAAGCTTAAAGAAGGCACCTTTCCAGAGCATTTTTGGATCGACAACTACATTCTACAACGCTGTAAAGAGGTTCAAAGCAAGTTAATCTTTGGTGGAATAGAAACAGTGACGGATATTATAAAGCTTGAAGAGCTTTTCAAAGCTATCGCTACATCGCTTGTGGGGCTTGATAATATGATCAGGCCTATAAGCAATTTTCTACGTGTTCCAAACTATCTAAGGCCTTCGGTCTGGTGGAGTAAGGTAAAATGGATATTCTTGGGATCTTGACAATGGGCTTTTTGAAAAGCGGCGGAGGCTATAGTAATCCGCTTATTACTACCTGCGGATTTTTGAGTATCCTTGAATCCACAGAAATTGGAGGTGCTGGTGGTGGACTATACTTCATGAGAATGGGTTTAGCACTTACTTAAAAGGAGAACTAAAAATGGCAAATACAGAAACAATCTTTTCACAAGGCTATGAGATCTCGGCTATGGACAGTGATTGGGCTCCGGGAAAGTTTCTAAGTCTTCATTCTATTCAGTTCGTTCCAGGGGCAACCAACGATATTATGGTTATTAAAGACCAGACAGATGCCGGGGCTACAGTTTTCTATGCCAAGAGCATTGACGGCGACAGCAGAATTAAGTATTTTCCTGACTCGACACGGATTATGCCAGTAATAGACTACAGTGCTTGTACACTTAGCGCCGGAGCCAAGGTAATTGTTATGCTGTCAAGAATGAACTAAGCTAAGAAAGGAGACCCTAAGATGAGTTTTAAAAGTGAAGTAAGAGAATTTATGGCAGAAATGAAGGTCAGGGCAGGAGCAAGAGATATTCTAATAGATCAGATCCGGCAACTCCGTAAGCACAACGAGGCTTTAATGGATCGCATAATGAGTCATGGGCTTAAAGACTACAAGATCCAGACTATGGAGTTTCCAGATCTAAAGCCGCCGCCATCTTTAGGTCCTGACTACGATGAGGATAATGCCGGAGAAATGCTTGAAGGAGTAGAATAAATGAGACTTAATAATCCTGCGGCAAAGTATATGATAGCTTCTGGAAAGAAACCTAACAAGACTGACGAGCTTTGGACTCATGTCAAAGACAGATACGACATAGGCATCGAGCTGAGACGTCCGTTCGAGCGAGAGTGGCTCTTGAATCTTGCCTTTTTGACTGGCAAGCAGTATGTCTTCTTTAATATGCACACACATACTCTGCATCAGTTACAGCGTATAAAAGGCAAGATTAGAAATGTTGACAATAAGCTCTTGCCTCGTTGGCGTAGACAGATAGCAGATCTTATTAAGAATCAGCCTATTATGAGTGTTGTACCAAATACTCATGAAGACGAAGATATCAAGGCTGCTCGGATTGGAGACAAGGTACTGCAGCATTTCTGGCGCCAGGCTAAGATGCAAAAGAAGCTCAGATTACTTGCTGGATGGGTCTTTGCTACAGGGACAGCAGGACTTGATGACAGATGGAATACAAAGCTTGGGCAAGTAGAATTGGACCCTAAAACTGGAAAAGCTATCTATACCGGAGATGCTGAGTGCTCTGTCTGGAGTCCTTTCGATATTCTTGTGCCTTATGCTACTGTCGGGGATGACAATCATCAGGCATTCCCGTGGCTCATTAAGATGAAGCACAGAACACTCGAAGAGCTCGTAGATGTCTATGGTACAGATGCTAAAGAAGTTCAGGCTGAGAGATATGGAACCCCAAGCGTAGATCTTAGTGGTCTTCTTGGTCTTGGAACAACGGGCTCGGCAGCAGCTACGAAAGTCCCAGGAGCATTGGAGATAAATTACTATGAAAAGCCTAATAGCACACATACAAGAGGGCTTTTTATTGCTGCTGCTAATGGTAAGATTCTTACCAAGAGTGACTATCCATTTCCAGATTATAGCATTGAGTTTTTTAAGGACATTGACATTCCTGGAGTCTTCTGGGGTACAGCCACGCTAAGTCAAGCTATTGGCTTACAGCGTACATGGAATAGAACTCTTAGTTCTATTGATGAGTACAATCGTGTAATGGCTAAGGGCAAGGGACTTACTCCCAGAGGTGCAAATATGGCGGCTCTGCCAGATGACACTCACGGTGAGTGGATTGAATATACTCCTGTTTATGGTCATAAACCCGAGCACATGGATCTCAAAGGCCTCCCGCAGACATATCCACTCATAATGGAGCACACCTATGGAGCTATCGAGGATCTTTTCTCGCAACACGAAGTAACACGAGGTACAAACAGGAGCGATATTCGTTCAGGTGAAATGGTCTCGCTTTTGCGTGAACAGGATGCTCATGGTAATATCCCTGCTCATGCAGTTTTTGAGGAATCCCTTGAATCTACTATGTCTCGAGTCTTGAAGCGCATTCAAGCTGGATATAAAGATGAGCGTATGCTCAAGATCGTTGGCCGAGAAGGCGAGTTCGAGATCTTTGCCTTTAAGGGTGCAGACTTGAGAGGTAATACAGACGTCTTAGTTAAAAAACAAAGCTCTTTGCCAGAAAGCCGAGCTGCCCGATCTGCTCAAGTAATGGAGCGCTTCGAGAAAGGTCTCTACGGAGATCCTATGGACCCTGAGGTCAGACGACACGTTATGAATATGCTCGATGACGCCGTAGTCAAAGACATCTACAGTACCACGAGACTTGATGAAGCTTATGCTCGATATGAAAATATGTTTCTGTCGAGTGGTCAAGCTGATCCTAAGAGTCTTATAAATTCTTACGACAATCACGCTTTGCATATTCTGGAGCATAACAATTATGAAAAGTCTATGGAACATCAAAAGCTAAAATTAGATGACCCAGATAAATTTAATTATATCGAGCAACTTTTCTTGGCCCATAAAATAGTGCATCAAGAGTTTCTCAGCCAGCAACAAGCTGAGATGCTTGCTACGCAGACACAATCAAAAGGAGGCCCTAAATGAAAACTCAGATAGAAACCTGGAACAACTTTGTAGCAAAGCTACTCGAAGCAAAAGAAGCATGGAACGAGCACAGAGCCCTTGTACTGGCTTCAGCTCCACAAGGAAGTCTGTCGTCTATTGGAGCAATGAGGATTCTCGCAGCGACGTTTAATCGTGCAGAGTTCAATGTTGCTCTTCCAAGGATGGTAGACTACTGGCGAGCATACGGAGGTTTAGAATCTATGTATTTTGACTCTGGCGTTTCAAAATTTGAAACGGTAAGTAAAGATGAAAAGGAGGCTCAAGATGACTGAAGAACAAAAGGCAGAAGGCAGCTCTGAAGAGGGCAAGGCGCCTGCGGCATTAGAGGTAGAGCTTGATGGAGAAAAGCGACAGGTAACAGCTCAAGATGCTGTGTCACTTTTAAAAGAACAAGCAAGTGTAACGCAACAAGGACAAAAGCTTGCATCGGTTCTGAAAATGGCCGAGAAGTACGGGATTGATCCGAAGGATCTAATGGAGCAAGCTGATGGAGCATTTAGTAGGATTCATGAATTAGTCGAGATGGGTGTACTCGACAAGGAAGGCAATGTTTTAGTCGGAAAGGGTGAGAAGGCAAAATCAGAAACTCCACTTTATACAGAGCCTCCGCAGGGTTTTACTGAAGGCAAGGAGATCTCAGAGGATAGGTTCTTAGGGATTGTTGAAAAAGCCCTGAATCCTATGGCTGAGAGACTTCGATTGCTCGAAGAAGACAATGCGAGGCTCGTGAGAATGAAGGTCGAAGGAGATCTGATGGGCAAACATCCTGAGCTCGACGCCGAAGACGTTGCAAGACTCTTTGCCCGTACCAGAATGGATAGGAGCAAAAATATCTGGGATCATGCAAAAGAGATGGCAGAGGGGAAGAAGAGCTCGAAGCAGAAGATGAAAGAGGAGCTTGCTAAAGAGCTCGGGGTTGACTTGAAACAATGGAACGAGAGAAATGCATTAAAGGAACAGGATGCTAAGGCGATTAGTGCTGGAGTGCTCGGAGGTAAGAGAGTGTCTTTTAAGAAAGGGAAAGACACTATTACTCCTGGGGCAGCATTTCAGGAGTGGATGCGCCGAAAGCAACTGTTGGAATCTACAGGAGGATAATAGGAAATGGCTTATACAGGAACAACTGCTGCGATCCTGAGTAACTACCAAGAGGCAATGAAGACCTTCTTTTTGCCTGCGGTACAGGAGCAGCTTAATCATGACATGATTCTTGCTGACAAGATTGATGTCAACGAGGAAGATGTCTTTGGCAAAGAGGCAAAGATTGATCTGCATTATGGTCGGAGTAATGCTGTTGGAGCTCGGGCAGATGGTGGAGCACTGCCGGATGCAGATTACCAGAAGTATAAACAATGTACTGTCAACGTGAAGTACAACTATGCAACTATTACGCTCTCAGGTCCTACGATTGCAGCAACAAGGGACCAAAGAGGTGCCTGGGCAAAGGCTGTCGATAATGAAGTCTCTGGGATTACTCGAGACTCAATGAAGGAGGTTAATCGGCAGCTCTGGGGATGCGGCTATGGGACATTAGCGAGGTGGAGAAGCACAGAGAGTGCAACGAGCTATACCCTGCAGAAAAAGTACTATGGTAATAGTGTCGGTGGAGACGGCTTCGGAAGCACGTTTGGAGCAAAGTATCTCGAGGAAATGACAAGTGCTGTTCCGGTTGTACCGAGTGCTCTGAGTGGTTCTTCTGGGATTATTACCGTAGATACTACGAATATTGCTGTAAGTGCAATTACAGAGGGCTCGACTTATGATACTATTACTGTTACTGATCCCGGTGTAACTGAGGCCGCAGCTACGTTCTATGTTCGGCCTGGAAGCGCAAGGACTACGGCTATCACGAGCGCTGCTGGTCATGGTCGGCTTGAAATGGTAGGTATTCGTGGAATTGTAACTGATCAGAATCTTGACGATATTGCAGTAACAGATGGTACGAATACTGGGCTGGCAGATGCTGATCCTTTGCAAGGTATCGATGTGAGTACTTATAATTGGTGGAAAGCTACGGTGCTTGCTCATGCCAGTGGACGATATGCTGGGCAAAGGGCTCTTACACTTGATCTTATGCAGCAAGCATTTGACAAGGTTGAGAAGAAAGCTGGTGTTGGCTATGGTCCAGATATGATTATTACTACGAGAGCAATTCGTAGAGAATATCTTGCACTTTGTCAAGCGGATCGAAGGACAGTTAATAGTATGACTCTCGATGGTGGCTGGACAGCACTGGACTATAACGGCATTCCGCTGATGGTAGACAACGATGCCATAGACGGAGAAATGTATTTTCTTACATTGAAGGATCTCCAGATTTATCGTATGTCTGATTACGACTGGATGTCAGACAGTGGTGGGGGGATTCTGAGAGTTATCTCTGGCTATGACGCATACGAGGCTACGCTTTATCGGTATGCTGAGCTCGGGTGCAAGAGACGTAACAGCCAGGGCGTACTGTGCGACTTGGCATATGTAGCGGATTAAACGATTGGCTAACTGGGAGAGATCTCCTAAAGGTCTCTCCCTTCTTGGACGGGGGAGGATTTGGTAAATGAGATTAAATAGTTTTCATCCAGATGTAAGGCAGTTGCTTCTTAGTATGGGAAGCAATAAGGTGTTGACCGGAGATATTCAGTGGGTCTCGCTTAGAACTACAAATGCCTATGAGTGGCTCAGAAGCAGAGTCCCTACAGCACAGCTGCATCAAGATCTCAATAGTGCTATTGGAGCCTGCGTAGCAAACAGAGGAGATCTAATTGTAGTTGCTCCAGGGCACTACGAGGACATTGGTGATACATCTTCGAGTGGAGAAATTGATCTCGACGTTGCTGGCATTACTGTTGTTGGCCTCGGCAGAGGAACAGACACCCCGAGATTTGACTTCAACCATGCTGACGCAGATTTTATCATCGGAGCAGCGAATGTTACTGTCGAGAATATTCGTTTTGAGGCAACAGTCACTGGCGTCAAGATCGGGATTTCTGTCGAGGCAGCAGGAACAAACTTTGTAATCAGAAATTGTAGGTTCGCAGTAGAAACTACAACGACTGATGAATTCTTGTATGCTATCGCTATTGCGGCTGCAGCTAACAATGGTCTCATCGAAGGTTGTTATATTGACCAGGGTCTTGGTGGAGCAATCGGAGCGATTCATCTCAATGATGCTTCAGCAAATCACAGAATTCTCAACAATACTATTCTTGGAGACTACAGCACGGCTTGTATCGTAGGCTCTACGGCGGCGTCACTCTTACTTGAGATTGGTAAGAACAGACTCTGTAATGGTGACGGTAGTAATCTTGGAACAGAGCCTTGCATTGAGCTTAATGGTAACAGCACAGGAGTTATTTACGACAACTATTGTGTCTGTAATCTTGCAACTAAGGCTGCGGCTATCGTTGCTGCACAGTGCTTGCTCTTCCAGAACTACTACAATGAAGATATAAGTGGAGTAGGTACTGGTGGACTCATCGGTACAGCTTCAGCAGATGATCTATAACTGATGCGTTTCAAATTTTGAAACGCCAAGATGTGGTTGGGGAGTCGGAGTTAGAAGTGATAGGGTCTCCGGCTTCGACTCCTTGACCACTTTAAAGGAGACCAAGAAATGGCATTATATGAGGATTTATGTGCGGCTGACATGTTAGGACCAATAAGTGAGCTACTGATGCAAGGAAGGCTGAAGCTCGGGTACAATGGAAAGATTGTATTGGAAAGAGGACTTCTGCCGAATCAACCTTGGATTTATACGAGAGTGCTAACAGATAGAAGATGCGGAAAGTATCTGCAGATTTATTTTGCAAGATACAGATTCGTACCAAAGGTATGTAGACATTGCTGGAAGGTTGTATGGACAGGAGATAGGATAGAACAGCTCTTTAAAGTGATGGAACTGCAAGAAGAATTCTCCTGTGCATCGAAGTGTGGGATAGAGCAAAGAGCAGAGTCTGGGAAGCTTGGAAAGTACCAAGGGTTTTGGTATGCTCCGATTGTAAATGGGCTTGAAGGTGGAAGAAGTTTGTATAGACAGGTAGTTGATAAGCTTACAAAAGAGAAAGTCTTGATGGGGCCAGAGATAATACTAAAGAGAGGTTGTACAGAAATGGAGCAGACCTGGCCGCCTTCGGAGAAGTGGGATGAGTATGCGGAAAGATACGACTGGGACAGAGATGAAGCTCTGTGTGATGCCTTGTTTGAAGAGAGTTCTAACTATGCTCCTGAGCCGTTAGTGATGAAAGTTCATGTATTGAAGACCTGGATAGAATATGCTGCGGCTCATAGAGATCCAAGCGTAGGGAAGTTTTGCAAGAAAGATATTATTCTGAAACTTATGCAATACCAGGGGAGTATACACAATGAAAAAGATTATCCCGGCCTCGAAGTGGGTGAGGATAGACGAGAAGATGTGGCGCAAGCAAAAGGAGAAATGCTGGATGTCAGAGGATGCTCCGGAAGCAAATCTAATGGGGGAGCCATCATTACCGAGTTTCCAAGAACGAAGAGCTAAGAATTATGTAGCTATGGTTCCAGACAAGGGCTTTACGAAGCAATTAAAGGCCCTTGATGAGGAGTTTGAAGTAGTCTGGAACTGGGGGCAGAGCATCTGGGAGATCTGGAGGTTCCCAAAGCAAGAAGGCAAGAAGCCACAGTATCTAATAGGTGTTACGACAAAGGACAAGACATATAGAGAGCTTGGGGCGGATGTCTTGGTCAGGCTACAGGAAGGAAAGCATCTTACGGAGATGCCTCTTGCAAAGCTTGTAAAGTATTTCGATGAGCTGGATGCTCAACTGCAGCGCAGAAAGAGAAAAGATTTCTCAGAGAAAATGCAGGCTATAGCAAGGTATACATTTAATCTGGTACACAATGTGCCAGTAGTGCAAGTGCCAAGCAGCATAGTAATAGGGAGGTTAGCACATGAATAGAACTAATGAAGTGCCAAGGCAGTATCTTAGCAATGACTTTAAAGGCTTTATGAAAGCGTACCAGAGGATTCTAGCAGTAGGTAAGCTGCTACAGTCGAAAGCTATGAAGCAAGAGCAGCAGTTTAATATGACCAAGGAGATGCTTAATGCCCTAGAACAGCGGCGACAGGAGATGGTTAACGTTGCTCCAGATCCAGTTAACGATCTTCCAGAACAAGGAGAGCCAAGATGACTATGCTAAATACCTATTATCTTATGGCAGATGTGCGAAGCAATTTGCATGAGGTAAGCCAAGCTCATTGGAGTGACAAAGAAATTCTAAGGAAGCTCAATCAAGTACAAACAGATCTTGCTATGCATCTAATGCTAGCTCCAGGAGCATGGCTTTTAAAGACAGCGAGTTTGGTTTTTGCAGCCGGTGAAGCAACACTTCCATCGGACTGTGCTAAGCCGGTTCATCTTATAGATAATACATTATGTACTCCGATTCCAATAAGACGTAGTGTGGGTGAGAAGAGATGCTCGACCTTACCGGTTTATTACTCAGATGCTGTACACGAAGCCTGGTTAGAGAGAGGTAAAATAGTAGTAAACATTGGGGGCTATGCTGAGACATGTACG
>Ga0210043_1002598_pt1 | contig 11665 bp, 13 predicted proteins | sample CryGeymet201501t_FD_183990 | JGI IMG/M metagenome (GOLD analysis project Ga0210043, IMG submission 183990) | Groundwater microbial communities from Crystal Geyser aquifers in Utah, USA - Crystal Geyser metaG 2015-01t (SPAdes) (version 2) | ecosystem: Environmental > Aquatic > Deep subsurface >... | reverse complement strand
ATTTGTTTTTTGTTTTTAAAAAGTTATTATAAATAATTATAAAATATTATATTTTTATATAAATACTTTGGAATTTAAAAAAAGATACGAAATGTGCTTTTTTTTTTAAATAAGTTCTAATTCAGGCGTTTTATCATGTTTAGTGTTTAACGAATAATCAAAAATTTCGTATAATTCTAATAGAACCTCAAACACTTTTCTGTTTTTATTTTTTCTTATATCAAAAACATTTTCCCAAAATCTTTCATGGTGTGATATTGTGTCAACAACATCTTTAAGATAAAATTGGTCAAGATAATATATATAAAAATATTCAAAAAGTTCATTGTTTTCGTAAAATGATATTTCTTCTTCATAAAATTCATCAAGAACCTTACCGTAACACCATGTAAAATGCTCTCGCATTTGTTTTTCAGTATTAATATAGTCCCTACCTAAATAAGTATTATGAATATAATTCAAAAGATTAATCGTAAAGTCTTTGTAAAGTTCAACACGTTCCCTAATAATATTATACGATTTAAATTTCTTCATCATTTCTAATTCCTTTACGCTATTATCGTTATGGATATCTTCTATATATCCAAATTTATCATGTTTCATTTTACCAAAAATTTAAAAACTAAAATTATTTTTCTTAGTTGTTCATTTTATTATGACAACAACTCCGAACTCAACAAATAATCAATATTATCTATATCATAGTAGGGTATTCTTAATAATTTAATTCCTTTTTCTTTGGCAAACTTATTTTTTAATTTATCATTATTTTTTTGGTTTGTAAATCCTTGCACACCACCAAAAAAATCAATTGGTTTAAAATGTTGTTTTCCATCATATTCTATAAGAATATTTTGTTTAGGTATATAAAAATCAAACAACAAATGATTCTTATTTTTACAACCTTCGAACTTCTTTTCTGATTCAAACATAATTTTATTTTTTTCTAAAAACTTGCTAATCTTTTTTTCACCCACCGATTGTTTACATGTAGGACAACCACGACCCATTAAATGTGAAGATGGTTTTTGTTTAAATTCTCCATGTAAATTACAAACAATAGTCACTTTTTTATGTGCACTAACATAATCAACTAAAGAGTAGTTATAATTGTTTTTGTGAACCATAAATGCCCTCCTAATAAATTCTTCTGTTGTTAAATTAATATTGTCTGCGCATTTAGGACATCCTTGACCACATAAATGTTTATATGGTGTTTGCACAAAATTTCCGTGTTTTTTACATATTATGTTAATCCCCTTTTTTGCTGTAACATAATTAACCAGAGAATAATCATATTTTTCACTATGTATGTCTTTTGCTTTATCAATAAACTCATTAGTGGTATATTTTTCGGTTTTAGCACATCTCCTACAACCAAATCCTCTTGTGTGGTCATTTGGTTCTTGCTCAAAACATCCGTGTTCTGAACATATTATCGTTACCTTTTTATGTGCACTAACATAATCAACCAAAGAATAATCGTAGGTATTACCATGAACATTTATCGCTCTTTCAATAAAACTTTCTGTTGTTAATTTTTTTCTACCACCCATAACACACTATTGTCTAAGTTTTTCACCAAACGTTTTGTAATTAAATGCAGGGCTTAAATCCCATTTAGGATTTTCTGGATAACCTCGGACATTAGCATGGTTGTATATACCTTCAAATCCATCCAATAATTCTGGATGATATTCACAATCTTCAATAAAATTCTTTTTAATTCCAAATTCATTACACAAATATTTAACTAAAAATAATGTTGATTCAAATTGCTCCTTTGAATAAGGGGCAAACCAATTATATCCTCTCCAACCCTTTTCAACAAACACAGGTTCATCATTTGGTCTATTATAAGGTATTGCTACCTCACCAGAATACCAGAAGAATTTTCCATCGATTTTTTTCATATACCCTTCGTTTGTTAACTCAATACCTATAGATTGTTTATCAAGAAATTTTTTACTCCCACCAATACCTAAATGGTATGCCCAATATTTTGGGTCAAAATGCTCGTAAATATTTCCCTTGTAATCAATCGAATAAGGTGTAGAGACGTGTATATCCGTTGATTTCCACCAATTGAAGTGATTCATTGATGGTTGGTCTTTAGTTCCTTTAACAACCACCCAACCGTTTGTGTGATGCAATACAATGGCTGTCTTAGGTTGTGGTTCTTGATAATAATTTTTTAATGGTAATACGAATCTAGTATCATTAATTTTGGTGGGTGTATTGTCGGTTTTTAATAAAGCATCCCATGTTGCTTTACCAACAACACCGTCTGGCTCTAAACCTTTGTCGTTTTGAAATGTTTCTACAATGTCTTCGGTTTTTTGTTCGAAAATACCGTTAGTAGCTACCACATATCCGTTTTTTTGTAACAACATTTGTAATGTCTTTACCGCATCACCCTTTGAACCTATTTTTAAAACTTCCATAACAAAAATGTTTTCTACTCATAAATACAGAAATTATATTTAAACACAAAAAAAAGGTGTTAAAATTTAACACCTTTTCACATCTAACAAATTACAAAACAAATTAAAAACCTCTATTTTTCTTTACGTTTCCAGTGTTCGTATATTTTGATGGGTCATAACCAGCTAATTTCATCATTTTTTCATATGCCACATTAACAGGTTTCTTTTCAATCTCACCTTCATTTAAACTTTGCAGTCCAGTCTTTTTTATGTGTTTCACATTACCTTGACCATTTACATAGAATTTAAATGCATTCATCATTGCTCTCATATTGGTGTTTTCTTCTACTCTGGTAGTATAGCTGTTACCCATACCATCTAAATTAATAGGTGTAAGACCTTCAACACTCTCCACTAATTGAGAGTTTTTTGCATTGAAATTTATCAATTTAGTTTTACCAAAATCATCCTTATATTTACCAGCAATAGCTCCTTCCATTTTTAATCCTCTTTTTTCATTCCAACCTGTTTTATATTTATCAAATTGCACTTTATCAACCGCAGTATCTTCAACTGGTTGTGGGTCTTTATTATACATAGGTGCTTTTGCAATGAATTCCATTTGTTTCTTCATTAATTCGAATACTTCTTCACCCATATCTTTTTTCATACGCTCTACAAATCTTGCAGATGGTTCAGAGTCATAATTCCAAGAATGTTGTCCTTTACGATAAAGATTTAATAATTCTTCTTCATCAGATGTAAGATTTCTCTTTGGAATTTCATCACCTTTATCGTTAGTTGAATCACCAGCATTTTTAAATGCTTTTCCATCATTAGTAGCAAGATGCTGTTTTTCAATTTTTTCTCCTAATTCATAAGGATTTTTAGGTACTTGTGTTATTTGGTCTTGTGCTGTCAACTCACTTTCCTTACCATTAAGATATGTGGTGTTACTATCCTTCAAATCGCTATTGAAGTTAGCAGCATTTTCTTTACCCAATCTGTCTTTCATAACCAATGATGATGGTTTTCTATCTTCAACCACCTTCTTTTTTGGTTCTTCTTTCTTTTTGTTTTTTAATTTATCCATGTGATTTTTGTTTTGTTCTAATTCTTTTTGATACTCACTCTTTTTATCTGATAATTCTTTTTCGTATTTTCTAAGTCTTTCTTGTCTGTCTTTAGCATTGTAAGGGTTTTTACTAGACTCTTCACCAGCATTCGATTTTTTTCTACAACCACCCTTTTCATGTATACTCTTACCTTTTACTGGTTCTTCATCAGATTTACATTTAGTTCTTTGACTAACATCTTCTTCCAACTCAGCACTTTCTTTCATAGTTGGAGAATTAATTGGTTCATGTGGATGTTTAATATTATTCATTCCATTATCATGATTAACTGGTGATTTATGTGAGTCCCCAAAACCTTTTAATGGGTTATTATCTTTAATCTTAACACCTTCCATCATATTACCACCCACACCAGAAGGTGCTGTTGGTGGTGCATAATTCGCCATAGAACCTTCTTTAGGCTGACCATTAGTATTTGCCATTGTATTTGGTTGATTATCTATCATAGATTCATCAATTCCTAAAATATTTTTTCTAAAATATTTGTAACCATACACCAAATCTTGGTTGTAGTTATAAACACCAACATCTACCTTACCAGATGGATATTTTGCCCACACATATTTATATTTTTGTCCGTTTCTTTCAAAATCAGATTCAGATGGATAGTCTTTATAGTATTCAACATACTCAGTCTCTAATTCATCATTTACTCCTTCATCAAATCGACTCCCTATTGCGCCACCAATTTTTGAACCAATACCAGCAGCAGCAGGTGATTTACCTATTGCACCACCAGCAATAGCACCACCTATTTTACCAAGTGTTTCACCAGTACCTTCATCTGTAGGAACTTGTTCATTAATACCAAGAGATTTCTGAATTTTTTGCATTAAATTATTTTGTTGTGGGGTAGTACCCAATGCAAGATTTATCACACCCAACAATTTACTCACCTCTGAATCAGCACCATATTTTTTAGCATTTGCTAATAGTTCTTGTTGTGCTTTTTGAAGTATTAATTTCTCTTGCTTCAATTTTTCCATATCATATTGAGGTGCTTCATATCCAGTAGTATCTAATGCTATATTATCAAAAGCATCTTCATCTACTTGTTCAGTAGGAACTAATGAATCGTTATTTGGTGATTCTAAACCAGCAATCATATCATCTTCTCTTAATTTAGATGTTCTTAATTCTGGTTCTCTTAATTTGGATTCCTCCATTTCCATAAGAAATTTCTTAAATTTACTTGGGTTTGTGATATAATTACTTTCATCTAATACTTCACCATCATTCCAAAATGGAGTATCAATACCTTTAGTTTTTCCCTTTTTCTTACTAAAAGGACCAACATATGCACCTGATGATGAAGATGTTGTAGTTTCATCAACATTTTCTTCTGTTTCGTTTAATTGTCTTCCGTTTTCATAAGAAACAACGGTAGTATCATTATCATACCAATCATCAACCTTATAATTATTATCACTAACCATATTAACATGTTGAGCAACACCTTCTTCTTTGCTGATTCTCATTGCTTCTTTTTTTGCATCATCCAATGTCATTTCATATATACTTTTCTTTTGATATCCCATAGGAGCAGCAAATGAACCAGATGAAGCAGCACCTGTTGTTTCATCAACACCCAACATTTCTTTTTCAATAGAACGGTATATATCGTCTATTTGCTCGTCAGGTGCTCTTTGTAATCTTTCAGCCTTATAAATATCTCCTTTGTGGGTAAGAATGAAATCTATTTTTTCTTCTCTTGTTCCTAAATGATGTTCGCGTACTATTGGTTCTTCCATTGTGTCGTATTTTTTTTCAATTCTATGTGTTAGATATTCTCTATCATCAAAAGTTCCAGATTCCCCACCATGATACAAATTATTATCCATCATCGTATCACCCATGTCGTCACTCTGCACCCCTTCCAGAGAATTATTGTGTGTTACCACATCATTTTCTTGTTGCTGTTTTGGCTTCATGGCTTGTTTGGTCATATCATCCAAGTGAGCAGCTTGTTTTAATTGTTCAATACCTGATTTGTCTCTACGTTTCTTTTCCTTTGGTATTGCCATTTTATATTTTTGAAGATATCTCGGATTATTCATTACGTATTCGTTAAACAATATGTTCATAATTGTTTCGTTATAATGATATCCATACTTGTCTTCACCTTCTTCTGCCATTTTAGTATAAAGTGCTGAAAGCTGACTATCCCCATGCACTAAAGACTCCATTTTAGATAAATCCCATATCTTTTTCTTAATAGACTGTTCCTTTTCTCCCAATAAATTATCAACTTCTCTTAACTCACTAGGATTCATACCTTGTTTGGCAAACTCACTCTTGTATTTTTTGTCAAACTTTTTTGTTTGAGGACTACTATCTTTAGGTAGTCTGGTTGTTTTAAAATTACGATTATCTAAGTTTTCCATTATCTAATATCTGTTTGCCATACACTTTTTCTTATCCACATATATTTAGCAAAAGCAGCCAATGCCATTTTTACAATCTCTATGGATTCTTTACGAGTTGATGAATTACTTTTTGCCATCAAAGACTTAATTTCTTTATCAAGTTGATTTTTGGCAAAATTATCCAATTCGTCTTTAATTATTTTTTTAATGTCTGATTTATTAAGATTTTCCATCTATGGTTTTTTTATAAATACTATTTTTTTATAAAAAAGGGTATATAAAACGCAAAAAGCGATATGAATCTAGTCATACCGCTTTTCGATTTCCTTCACCCGAACGGGCAATGAACTTTAATACGCAAAGCACGATATTTATCTTGAATTAACGTGCCTCGAAACACTTTCTTCCTAATATGGAAAGATGTGCTGAAAACGCATAACGTTTTCTTTTCTGTTTTATCAGATTACTTTCCGATTTTATCTTTTAAATCATCTACAACATCTTCTGCAATTTCTTTGTACTTATTGTTCCAAAGATTAACGAAGATTTGCCAGTTTTTACCGATAAAAAACCCTACTGAACCTGCAACAATAAACCACATTCCCATGAACATGGCAATACCAGCAACCACTAATGATGCTAGACCAACAAAACCGTTTTCGCTTAACCAAATTTTAATTTTTTTCATAATCGTGTTTCCAAATAATTTTAATAATATTTTATACATAATCTTTAAATTTGTATATAAATACTATTAAAATTTCTATTATCCTCCCGAAGCAGCAATTACTATTCCACCAACTAATACACCAGCACCGAATACCCCCACATATTTTCCAGTCTTTTTAAAGAAGTTACCAACCTTTTTCCAACCCTTCGGTTTAACAGTATCTTTCTGTAAATTTTATGTATTTATATACATGGAAAAAATACAAAATTATTGGACAAAAGAAAGATGTGTTTTAGATGCAAAAAAATACAAAACAAAAACGGATTGGGCAAAAAATTCAAGAGGGTCACACCACGCAGCATATCGTAATGGTTGGTTTGATTTATGCTCTAAACACATGCAAAACCATAATTTAATATTAAATGATGAATTTGTTTTGTCTGATGCCACAAAATATAGAACAAAAACAGAATGGAAGAAAAAATCCTTTCCTTATTATAATTATGCAAAAAAACACGGACTAATACAAAAAATTTGTTTTATAATACAAAAGAAACCACACAACTATTGGACTAAAGAAAGGTGTATATTAGATGCAAAAAAATACAAAACAAAAACGGATTGGGCAAAAAACTCTATATCTGGATATGGAAAAGCACAAAGAAACAATTGGTTATCTGTATGTTGTGAACACATGGAAATTATTGGAAATAAATATAATCGAATGATATATTCATATGAGTTCCCAAATAAATACGTATATATTGGTTTGACAGGTAACCCAATAAGAAGAAAAAACTATCATTTAAATAATAATAATAGTCCCGTAAAAAAACATATTAACAAATATAAGGAAATGCCAAAATATAAAGAACTAACCAATTATTTAGATAAAGACATTGCAAGTTGTGAAGAAAAAAACCATATAAAACAATATAAAATTGATAATTGGAAAATCCTAAACATTAAAAGGGGTGGTGGTTTAGGTGGTATTACCAGAAAATGGACATATGAGAAATGTAGATTAGAATCGTTAAAACATGAAACAAAAAAAGCTTGGAGATTATCATCTCCAAGTTCATATAATACATCAATAAAAAATAATTGGATTAATGAGTTTTCATTACATTTAATCGAATTGCGAAAACCTAACCACTATTGGACATATGAAAATTGTTTAATTGACTCAAAAAAATATAATACAAAATCTGAGTGGAAAAAAAATTCATATGGCTATGTTGTGGCACTCAAAAATAAATGGATACCATCTATTTGGCAATGAAAATCCCAACCCCAACACCTAAAATAAATATTGCAGATTTAGTTATTTTTGATTGTTTGATTTTTTTCCAAAATTTGGGTTTTAAATCAACACGATTAATTTCAGGTATAACAAAACTATCTACATCATTTATTTTAAACATAGAATTTGTATTAGTTACACTCAAAGCCACTGGATGTGTCTTATCTTTTTCCCAATGAAATTCAATAAATAATTTGTTGGGTACTTTCAAATCTAAAACTAATATAGGTGAAACTATTTCAATAGGTTTAACATGTAAAACTTTAATAATATATTTTAATGTGTCTGTATTAGCTTCAAATTTTACTGTATTATTAATAGTATCTATCACAACAACACTATTAATTAATGAATCAATGATAACTTCTTGTTGTGCTAAAACAGCAGCAAAGATATCTTTATCTTTTGAGATTTTTTTGATTCTTTTTATTAGTTCTATTTGGTTTTTACTTAAAATACTATTGTCATCTTCAAGAGTGTTAATTTTTGCTTGGAGTGTTAATTTTTCTGTAACCCACTCACCCTCTTTATTCTGATAGGTTTTTATGCTATCAGTCAAAGCGTTTTTAAGATTAACCTCTAAGTTATATTTAGTTTTCCAATCACCTTCTCTTTTAAATGATATACCACCACCAATTAATATTACAACTATTAAGACAATTATTGCTATGTCTTTTACTTTTAAGTTAAAAAAATTTTTCATAATAATTTATTTTTGTAAATGATTTTTTATCCAATACGGTTTGAATTCGTAGTTGTAGTAAGATTTTAGTTTTTCAGTAAGCTCCTTAATACTATCTATACTACTAACAGGATTATCCTGTTCTGGTTTTTCTGTTGGGTTTTCCAACAATTCAATATTAACAGTGTTTAAATTTTCATCTTTCCCTACACCAAACTCCCATTTTAAAACATTATTAATAACCCCACCAAACCAAACTCCCATATCGTATATCATAAGTTCATCGAAGTTTATATTTACTTTATTGTCGAAGTATTTTTCCATTTTTTCTTCTTCTTCTTTCTTGTCGATAGAAGTTACTGATTGTTTTTGTGGTACTGCTGCTTCGTTCAACCTTTTGTTTCTTGTGATAGCTAACATATCACGTATACTCATTTCTTTCTTAGTACCTGCTTTGTTACCCATTGCAGTATATTCGTTAACCTTATTAGGATTTTTAAGATTTCTCATTTTACCTAATAATTTTCTCATGTCATTATTATCTGTAATCATAATTGCTTTTTATATAAATACTATTTTTTAAACATTTTCATGATATCATCAAGTTCATCACTCAATCCATACCTTTTTATGAGAGAAATATCCAACTCCCAATTATGTTGTGAACGTTCTGCGAAAATTTCTATTACGTCTTTTAAATATTTATCTGCCCTATTTGTACTCCATCCATTAATCTTTTTTAAATGTTCAATACAGATATTTTTTTCTCCTTTTATCGTGGAAAGTCCTATGTGCTTCACCTTATGACACATAGGACACAAAGCAATAAAATTTGATAATTTTTGTACAAAAGTATTATCATTATAATCCCAAATCTCATGACACTCTACGTTATGCGAATACCCTTGATTTTTACCAGTATCACCACATATTTCACATTTCTTATTTGCCCTGTTGTAACAAACATTTCTAATAAAATCCCATTCTTGTTGAGAGACTTCGCTTCTTACATTTGAATAAAATGACGTTTTAGGTACTAATTCGATGGTTAGTTTAGCATCATTCATTAATATCGATATTTAAACTACGTAGAAATTGTTTAAAATTAAATGACGGATTTAAATCAGTATAATCCACACTAAAGTTTGACCTAGTAACAATTCCCTTAAATTTAGGTGTATCCGCATGTTGAACGTTAAATCCTAATGAATCTAACGGTATTTTATATGTCTCACAAAGATATTCACATAATCTACTTGTTGAATCAAACTGTTCGTCAGTATATCTTTCCCAATATAGATAGTTCTTCCACGATTTTTCATATACAAATTCTTCTTCACATATTTCATGTGCCCAATTCAAAAATTTACTAGTATCGTAATCATAAAAAACAAATCCCATGTTTTCTAATACTATTGATATAGAATGTTTATCTACTTCTTTATCTCCCATGAAATCAGAATAACATTTAGGGTCAAAATGTTGATATATCTTACCGTTTCTATTTATCGTAAAAGTATTCCATTTCTTTGTTTTACCATACTCTTTTTTCTTTAGTCTTTTAATATGATAATCTTCTTTTCTAAGACTACCAGCAAGAATGATTTGATTTTTCTTGTGTTTGGTATGATAATAGTTATACTCTTCTATTTTATGACTCTTTACATTTATTTTTGGCTTTTCCATTAAATATAATTTAGCTTAAATTTTCTAAAACCCTAACCGTATCATCAAAGTTGTCTATTTTCTTTATTGCATCCGTATATGATAAAGAAGTGTATTTCTTTTTACCAACCACTTTAAAAATACCCATATAAACACAATCTCTAAAGAAGTCATCCACCAATTTATTAGGTGATACTACTATTGATTGTTGTTTAACCATTTCCTTCAACCTTATCATAGACATGACAAGTTCATCCTGCCCCAAGATACCGTTTTTATAAACAAATTGCAACAATACCTTATAGTTTTTTCTTTTTTTATGTATAGACTCTAACTTCGACTCACTTAATAGGAATACATTATAATCATAATATTCTCTAAACCAAATTCCAAATATAATTATAAACTCAATTGCACTTGAAATTACAATAAATAATACAATATTATCGGTTTCTTCTTTAACATTTTCATTAATAATGTTTTCCTTTTCTACATCAAACGCATATATTTTAGTTTGAAGAATACTATCCAAACTACTTAATCTATTCTCATTATCAGAAATAACTTTTATGTTTGCATCAATTATATCTTGATATTCCTTTCTCACTGCTCTAAAATTAAGTGGGGTTTCTGTTATTTTACTTCTCAAATCAGAGTTGTTCTGTAACAATTCATCGTTAGTCTCAATCAACACTATTTTTCTTTTATTAACGACTTTTGTTATACTATCTATCTGTGCTTGCATGTTATATTCTACCACAACATTCCGTTTCTTAGATGTGTTTGAAAACTTCTTAGCCCCAACAACCGAAAGATATATACTACCACCCACAATAGCAATTGAAAGTAAAAACCACCAAGCTATTGTAACACTAAACACTTTCCACTTACTTTTTACTATGTCTAATGACAAGTTTGACAATATAATTCTTTTAATATATTCAAACAATCCAAGCATTAATACTGTAACACCAATTGCTAATACAATTCCAATATGTCCATCAGTTAAATTAGTTGTAATTGCTTCCTCTAAGGCAGGAAATACTAAAAAGAAAGCAAAAAAAATCGAACCAATATTACCAATAAATGTTGATTTGAATAGCCAAGCATCTAAGCTTCTATTTTTTATTTCAAAATCACGCTCCTTTACCTTTTTACGTAATTTATTATACCTATTTATATCCATTTATCACATATTTTTTATTTTTAGTGTTATATTTCTTTCTTTTTTTCGAAATATTTTCACAGCTAAACAATCATCTAATAAAGACATACCATCAATACGGTATTCATTAATACCCATTAATCTTAATTTTAAATCAATATCATTGTATAATTTATTTGTGTCCATCATTCTATAACTAAGTGTGAAATATCGTTACTGTTTTTTGTTACTTTAATCAGATAGTCAGGGTTT
>Ga0210043_1002596_pt1 | contig 11666 bp, 11 predicted proteins | sample CryGeymet201501t_FD_183990 | JGI IMG/M metagenome (GOLD analysis project Ga0210043, IMG submission 183990) | Groundwater microbial communities from Crystal Geyser aquifers in Utah, USA - Crystal Geyser metaG 2015-01t (SPAdes) (version 2) | ecosystem: Environmental > Aquatic > Deep subsurface >... | reverse complement strand
ATGGGCGGGCGGGGGTGATCCTCGCCCTGATCCTGGCCCTGGCCCTGGCCGGGTGCGTCCAGTCTATCCCGACAGGCGAGGGCAGCCAACCTATTCACGTGGTCATCGACAATGCCGCCGAGGTGGGGGTGCAGCCGGACGAACCGGGCAGCCGTTCCGTGGCGCCCAGCGGGGCCAGTGAGACCGGGTTCAACAATATGCAAGTGGCCGGATACGTTGACGTGCAGACGAACCTGTACGTGGGGGATTGGGTGCACGTCTTCACGCAGACGCCCATCGCTGTCACGGATGGGGCGGTGATCACTCCGACCGGCACGTATCAGCCTTTGACCAGCTCGGGGGCGGTGACGGCGACCCTGACGACCAGTGCGTCCTACGTGACGGCTGGGGACACGCTTTTTCTGCTCAACGCCTCCCCGACCGTGACCACGACCATCAACATCGCAGACAGCGGCACGGCCATGCTTTCGGCGGCGGGGGCGTTGGGCCAGTATGACAGCCTGACTCTCTTCTTCGACGGCACCAACTGGATCGAACTGAGTCGATCTGACAACTAGGGGCGCACCGTGGCTATTCTGGACAGCACCTTCAACCCGGCCATCCGCATGGCGTTACACAGTTCTTTGACGACTGAGGCACTGCCTGACGCTATGATCGCCCTGAACATCTACCTGGGGGCGGCGGAGGCGGAGATCCTACGCCGGGATCCGGACGCCGCCAGCCGCACGGGGACTGAGTTGATCGTCGTCCAGAATGCCGCTGTGCTGATGACGGCTGCACTCCTGGCCCCTGCCGTGGAACTGATGCAGAGCGAGTACATCCCAGGGGGCGGTTACCGCTACCAGCGGCCCGAGGTGAACTGGAAGGAACGGGCGGCTTTGCTGCGACAACGGGCCGAGTCTGAGTTAACGACCCTGCTCTCGCCCTCTTCCCCCAGCCTGTCCGCCCGACCCACCCTCTTCGCCGTGGCGTCTCGCACTTTTCGGAGCTACCCCTGATGGCCGAATCCCTGTGGGATGCCATTGACGCCTACTGGCTTGCCGCCCTCACTGCCGACCTGCAAACGGCCCGTCTGGTGACTGACCCCTATCGGGTGAGCAGTGTCATCAACACGGCTGACTGGCAGCCGAAGGTGTGGACGTTCCCGGTCGCTATCATCAACGGCGAGACGGCAATGATGGAGGCGGAAACCCACTACGACGGCTTGCAGCACAGCGAGAACACCTACCCCTACATCCTGGCGGCCATCTACCTGGCGGACAGCTACGCAGGCGCACGCAAGGCGGCCAAAACGTTGGCATCCCGGCTGATGGAAAGCTACTTGGGCCGGGTGGGGATGGGCGGCCTGGCCAACGATGCCGGCACGGAGAGGGTGCAGGACACACGGGCGTTCCGGATGGACCACGAAGTGTGGCCGCCGGAGGGCAACCGCACCCACTGGTACGGCATGGGTCGGCTGGAAATCAACATCTACAGCACGAGGTGACGCATGGTAATCTACTGCACCAGCCCACAGGCGAACCAGTATGACATCTACATCCATGTGGTGAGCCGGGGGCGGCTGGAATACGGGAAAGCCTACGAAGTGCCAGATGACGACGGCGAGCACCTGCTGGCTTCCGGCCTGTTCGGGACCGTTGCACCGGGCGGTACCGGGAAGGGCGGTACCGGGAAGGGCGGTACCGGGAAGGGCGAGCATGAACCTGTTGCCAGTACCGCAACAGCCCGCCCGCAGAATTTGCAACGGGTGCAGGGAATCGGCCCGATGATTGCGCTTGCCCTGGGGGAACTAGGCATCTTCACCCTGGACGAACTGGCCGCCGCAGACGCCGTGGAACTGGACCGCACCCTGGACGGGTCCAGCCTCGACCAAATCCAGGACTGGCAAGCCCAGGCCAAGAATCTGAAAAGTGAGGAACAGACATGAAGACAGAAACCGCATCATTTGCCCTGGGCTACCAGGCCGTCAAGGGGACCGGGGCGGCCAACTATGTCAAGGGGATCTTTTCCAGCCACCGCAACCTTCCCGCCTACAACATCCTGCGTGCTGAAAACGAACACCGGGGCATCCACGAGCGGCCCAGCATCCACCAGACCACCGCCATACGGGGGGACGTGATTGTGCCGTGGTCTGCGGCCTTCCTGGCCCGTCCCTACCTGATTGGCTATGCCCTGCTGATGACCGGCTACAAAGTCAGCACCGTAGCTGATAGCCCTGTGGTTGGGGCCTACACCCACACCTTCACCGAGGCCGACGCCGACGAAATTGGCTACGGCAGCCTGCTGGAATACCTGGGGGAAGGCACGGCCCGCTATGGAATGCGGGCGGTGGATGCCAAAGCGTCTACCCTCAACTTCAACGCCACCCGCGGCGGGATTGCCGTGGACATGGGCGGCTTCGCCATCACGCCGGGGGATGCCATCGGGACAGAAGTACAGACCGCCGAGAAGGACATCCTGTTCCATCCCGGCACAGGGTCTTTCACCTTGACGAGCGCCACCGTGACCGCAATGGGGACGCCCCGTTCGCACAAGTGGAGCATCATCAACAACCTGGACGACCAGGAGCAGGAGTTGCATTCCATCTACCGGGCGGCCCTGACCGAGAGCGGACGGTCACGCACGGGGACAATGGGCGGGCTGGTGTTCAGCGAAGACGTGTTCCGCCAGATTGCCTATGAAGGCGGGGCGGCACCGACCATCATGATTCCTGAATGTTCCCTTACCTGGAGCTATCAGAGTCCGGGGGCTTTCGTTGGCACGACCAAGTATTCGCTGACCTGGACCTATGCCAACTGTGAACTGGAGATGACCGCCTTTGACGTGAGCGGGGCCACACGGATGCTCTACGAAGCCAACTACACGGCACGAGACAGCGTAGCCGGTTCGCCGTCCACCGTGGTGCTGGTCAACGATTTGGCGAGCTACGCAGGCAGTTAACCGGACAGCCTATTCACAATCAAGGAACCTTTATGCCAATCCAAATCATGTTCAGGCTGCCAACCGACGAGGACGGGGGCCTGATTGAGCAGCAGATCCAGGACGTGGATCTGCTACTTTTGCAGAAGGCCCAAGAGGGGGAAGAGGAACGGGAAGCCCTGACCGTGCGCCGGGCGGAACTGGTCGCTTCCCTGCCAGACGTGTCCTGGCTGCGGGTGACCGCACGGGAACTGTCCCGCATGGACTTCGCCCACTACGACACCCTGTGGGACGATGGGCGGGCGTGGTTCCTGGAACAGACCGGGCGGGAAGTGACCGACGACCTGGACGAACAGATTGAGTTGAGCCGACTGCGCCGGGCGGTGCTGCTGCGGGCGGGGATGCTGGCCAGCGTCAAGCGCACCACGGACTACAAACGCAACGTCACCACCTACCACGCTGAGACTTGCACCCTCCCTGCCGGCAAGACGCCGGGGCCGTCCGAGGTGTGGGAGGAGGGCAGCATCCCCGCCGCCTGGACCACGATTGACGGCATGTGCTACGAGATGCCCATGCTACTCTTCGGTCATTGGGCGGAAGCGGCCCACACCCTCAACGCTGGCATCCTGCCCCTGGCGCCGGATTTTTTAGCCGGGAGCCGGATAGTGACGAAGAGGCTGACCGGATAGCCGACGAACTGGACGCCCAGCGATACAAGATGGACGAAGCGTTGGCCGTCTTGCTTGACCCGGAGGACGAAGAACCGCCTGGCCTGCCCACCGTGGCGCAACTGGAAGCGGAGCGGGGTAAGTGGAAGGTGCTGAGGCCGGAGAATGTGGACCTGTTCGTCTTGTGGCATTCCATGAGCGGGATGGGGGGCGAGTCGCTGTACAACCTGTGGCGGCTGTCCAGGGAAGAGGGCAGCGCCGCCATGCTGGTTGACTTCTCCACCCTGTCCCGGCGACTGGCCCGGCTGAAGCAACGTGAGGAGTTCAGGAAGAAATGATAGAGATACAGGCTACGACCGCCACCCAAACCGCACACCGGGACTTCATCGAGTTGCTGGACCGGCTACACCGTCCCACGGTGACCGTGAGGCGGGACGTGGGCCGGGTCGTGCGCATCGGCTTCGGGGAGAACTTCCTGAGACAACGGGCGGGCGACGGGCCGGCCTGGGCAGCTTTAGCTCCAGCTACCATTCGGGACCGGCTGCGCAAGGGCTTTGGCAGCGGCCCCATCCTGTACCGCACGGGGCGGCTGTTCCGTTCCTACACGGAGGAGTTCAACCAGGACCACGACCAGCGCCAGCGCCTGCGCACGTCCGGCTATGAACTGGAGTACGGGTCGAGCGACTACCGGGCCGCCTGGCACGAGGGCGGCACAAGGCACATGCCCGCCCGTCCCGTGACGTTCCTGTCCAACCGGGCAGAGCGGGACATCGAGGGGACGCTTGGCAACTACTTCAACCGGGTGTTCCAGTCTGCGGGATTCTGACGTTCCAAGAATCTGAGAGTTTAGAATCATGAGTAGAGAGTTTCACTACCGTGTAGTCGTCGATACCGAACAGGTCCGGGGTGCGGCGCGCACGATGCAACAGACATTCCAGCAGGAAATGAACCGGGTCCAGGTGCAGACGGGCGGGGCCACGGGCGGCGGTGCTGCGGGCGGGTCCGGGGGCGGTATCAGCGGCAGCTTGTTGGGCGGCATGAGCGGGGCGCTGATGGGCGGCCTTGCGGGGTATGCCAGTATTCAAGGCGTCAAGATGCTGGCGACCCAGGCCAACGAGATGGCAAAGTACAGCGTTGAGCTACAGCGCACCAGCGTGGCTTTTGAACTGCTGTCCGGTTCCGCAGAGATGGCCGACGCCAAGATAATGGCCGTGGAGCGGGCAAGCGGCGGGGCTATCGACCGGCTCACCGCTATGAACATTGCCAACCGTGCGGCAGCCCTGGGCATGGCAGACACAGCCCAGGAACTGGGGCGGGTAACAGAGTTTGCCACCGTTGCCGGGCGGGTGTTGGGAATTGACACAGCCGGGGCACTGGACAACATGGCATTGGCTGCCAGCAACTTGTCTTTTGCCCGCCTGGATCAACTGGGTATTTCGTCGTCCCAAGTGCGGGAACGGTTTGGTGAATTACGGGGCACGATGGAGGACAGTAAGGCATTCCTGCAAGCCATGCTGGAGGTGGGGGAAGCAACCTTCTCCGCGCTCAACGTGGGGGCGCTGACTGCCGCTTCGGGACAGGAGCGGCTGAAGGTAGCCATCCAGAATACCAAAGAGGAATTATCCGGCCTGGGCAAGATCTGGAATGAGTTCCAGATTGTCATCGCCCGTGACGTGCTAGGAGACCGCACTCAGGACGAGGAAACCGACCGCTTCGCCCAACGCATCAGTCAGCTAAATTCCCAGCAGAGTGAGACGCTGGCCCTGGGGCGGGAGGATCCCGGCACCCAAGCACAGATTGAACAACTGGAACAGGTGATTGACCTGTGGGGCCGCATCAGCGATTCCGCCCTGGACACCGTACCGAACATCCAGAATGCCAGGGAGGGGGTGCTGGAACTAGGGGAGGCGGCCATGCGTGCCGAACTGTCCCCCGCCCTACTGAACCGCATGGGAACGCTGGAAACGTTGACCGACCGGGCCGCCTACGCCATGATCCGGCTGGGCATTGAGACGGCCAACGTGGGCAACACCTTATCCACTCTTGAACCGGCCTTGTCCCGTGTTTTTGACAATCAGGTGTTCACATTCAAAGAGGGGGCGGGCTGGCAGAATCAGGGGAAGCCAGAAGGCCCATCCGTGATGCCGAAGGGCTACGGAGACCCGGTTACTCTTCCGAGCGGGTGGGGAGTAAGTGATTGGTCCACGGCGATAAAAGAGGGGGCAAAGGACAAGGCCGCCCTGGACCGTCAGGCCGCAAAAGATGCGACAAGGGCATGGTCCGACGCCGGGCGTTCCACGGCGGACGCCTGGAAGTCTGCAATCTCAGGCATCGGCGGCCTGCCTGGAACCGGGCGAACCCCCGTCACGCAGTCGCAGCTTGACCGGGCGGCGGCGGGATTGCCGCAGAACTTCGCCGACGATTTCCTGAGACGGGCTGAGGACGAACTGATCAACGGGGTGGATCTGCCGGACATCGACCGGGGCTTCATCGAGAAGCTGCTGGGGATGGAGGGGAAGAATCTACCCAACAACGTGCTGTTTGATATTCTCTCGGAGCAGTCTCAGTCTGGGGAAATCTTTGCGAATCCGTTTGCCAGGGAGAACTACGGAACATTGGTAAACGAAGAGGCCGTGGGCGCTGACTTGGAAAAGCAGGGGCGAATCAAGGAAGGGCTGGCCTTTGTAGACAAGCAACTGAAAGCCAAGTTCGGTGACCTGGACTTCACCAGCCTGGGCCAAACTCTGTCCACCGGCATCGCTACCACGTTTTCAGACGGCACGGTGGACTTTGCGGGCGAGACGGTGGGGGCGATGGGGGCGAGTTTTGCCGACAAGAAGAATGCTGCTGCGTTGACGGGGCTAGGGGTGACAATGGCTGAAAATTTGTTCGGTGGCTTTACTTCGGAAAAGGGCGTAATGGCCCAACCGTGGGCTTTGGCAATCAGTACCAGCGTGAAGAATGACATAATTAAGTGGTTGAAAGAATTTATGGAGGGCATGTAATCATGGCCGTCCCTAGCCTGAACGGCGTAGCAATACCAACATCCATGAGCGGAAGGGGAAATTATTTATTCCTGCCCCCCGAACCTGGCACAAAGAACGGGCAGGGCGTCGTCATCCCCGCTGGGCCGCAGCTCCTCACCTGGACTTTTCGTTGGTTGACGCCCGCTGAATACCTTTTTTGGCACACCACTTTGTTGGGCGGGGCGTTGTCTGTGGAGCTGACGGCTGCGGAACTGTGGGACCACAAAATGGTGGAGACCGTGTTCACGTCGGGGAACGTGCATCTACCCAGGCCCAGTGGTGGCTACCGAGGGGGCCTGTTCTGGGGCGTAACCGTGCACATAACCGACCTGCTGCCGTATGTGATTGAATGATTCTTGATAGTTAGATTTATGGATAGGGAGGCATGACATGGCAATCACGCCATTGTGGAAGGCCGGGGCCGAAAGTGGCAGTCTAAAAGAGTTTACCAGTGTCAGCGGCGGTATCTCTATTTCATCGACGCAGGCATACACGGGAACATCTTCATTTAAGTTTCCAACAAATGACCAGGGGGTAAAAGGTGCTGCCAGCATTCCAGATACGAATCAGGCACGCAGCGGATGGGGCATCATACCTAGAACCGGCGGTTATAGTTATGCGGAAATTCTTAGAGTTTACAATTCCACCTCTAGCACGCCCATCTTTGCTCTGCGTGCTCACCTGTCTGGAGCAAACTTCTCTATAAATGTCAATGGTTCGCTTGTAGCTTCAATGCCACATGAGGGCCTTGGCGCTTGGCATCATTGGGGCATAGATTGCAAGATAGATGGAACTGATGGTTGGATTTACTTTTACATTGACGGGCTTTTGAAAATGTCTTTTGTGGGGAATACAGGCACGAAGCCCATGCAATCTTTCTCGTGGGGAACAAGCCCGGCTCCCTATTTTTACAAGGGGGATTGCTTTATGGATGACCTGTATATTGACGCCACCCCAAACGAGGCGGCCCCCCTGCCACCGCCCGTTAAGAGATACCCGTACTACAAGGGTATTGCTGACGTTATAAAGACGTTCACGCCATCTACGGGCGTGGACCATTATGTCTTGTTGGATGAAACCCCCGTCAGCGCCACGGACTACGTGAGTACCCTGGCGGCGGGCAGCGTGAACACCTTCACCGTTTCGCCCACGGCAGCCCTGCCCGCTGGCTTTGAAACTGCGGCGGTGTGGCCCGTGGCGTATGCATTCAAGGACAATTCAGAGGTGGATTCCCGGCTCACGTTCCGGGTATCGGATGGGGTGTCCGACGACGACGGCGCAAGCATCGCCCTGCCCACTACGCAGGGGAACATTACGGAACGGTTCGCCTTGCAGCCGGATGGTAGCAACTGGAACAATGCGGATGTGCTGACGACCAATTACGGCTTTGTGAGTTCCGGGGACTTCTAGCTCATGGCGACCGTGCAAGTAGACGCCTTTGGCATCTACACCGAAGGCGACCTGACGCCACGAATCCAACTTGACGCTTTCGGCGTCTACGGCGAGATGCGCCTGCCGCCACGGGTGCAGGTGGACGGCTTCGGCGTCTATTTGGAAATGGTTGTGCCGCCGCTGCCAACGGGCGGCAGCTTTGCCACGGACAAGAACGTTGTCGCCACTCCGGGAACCGGGGCCGCTCCCTCCCCCACCCTCTCTGGCGTGGCAGCGGGGACGGGTGCAGCGCCCTCTCCTGCCTCTGCAACCGTCGCAGCGGGCACAGCGTCCACCCCGTCGCCGTCCACCCTCCCGGACCCGTCACCGCAAGCCCTGGACCTGCAACTGACCGGGCGCACGGGCTACGTGCAGTTCCGGGCATTTCTGGGACCGGCCTGGCGCAAGTCGTCTGAATCTGGATATTGGGATTTTAGCGCCCTGTCCCTGGCAGCCTACACGCCCCATGCCTCGACCACGGTCGCCACGGCGGTCGGGACATCTGACACGTCCGTAGCCCTGACAGATGCCTCCACGTGGCCCACGTCCGGCACGGTGTGGCTGGGGCCGAACGGCACGGGGCAAAGCTGGGGACTGGCAACCTATTCTGGCAGGACGGGCAACACGTTGACCGGCTTGGAGCGGGACACCCTGGACGCTGAGTATACGGGCGTCCACAGCGCCGGGGCCGTGGCGCACTTCTGGTTCCCGCTCGGAAACAACGACGGGCGATTCACGTTCCAGGAATCTATGGACGAAGAAATGGCCGCTATCACGTGGCGGGTGGAACTTTCCGGGGTGCTGGTAGATCCTGGCGTCTTGCGGCCTGGGGTGCTGGTGCTCTTGCAGACCCGTGACGTGACGACGGGAACGGAAGGCGGCGGCACGTGGGACGACTGGACCACGTTCGCCGTAGGCTGGGTGCTCTCCCATTCCAGCACCGACGATTACAACCGCTTTGGGCGCTGGACCCTGACGGTGGGCGGGCTGGACGCCATGCCCCTCACCGCCAACGTCATCGGCTTGCGGGTGGGGGCGCATGACCTGGCCGACTCTGCCTCTGTCAGCGCGGATAGCACGCTTGCCCCTCTCTACAAAGCCATCGGGGACGGCACAGGAGAAGTCACCTCCACCAGCACCAGCGTAGCCCCTGGGCTTGCCACAGACGGGTCGTTGTCTACGGGCTGGATCAACGACCGCTACCTCGGGGAGCACAATCCGCTGCACACACCCCACACCGAACCCCTGGACGCCATCACGAACCCCGTTGGCATCACTCAGGTGCACATCACCAAATATCCGGGTCAAGGGGACGGGTATCGGTGGGTGGAACTCACCTTCTTCGGGACCTGGGACGCTTCGGTGTGGCTGATCGCCGGCATCGACTACATGGTCCGCTTTGAGAACGGCTATTCCCCGGTCGGCAATCTGGACTTCGAGGCGGGCGACCGGGTGATCCTGGCGGAGAACCCGGACCTGTTCCAAGCCGAGAACCCGAACCACGAGGCGGCGGCCATCATCGACCTGCGGGAAGTGGAAACCTACAATCTGGGCAACCGCAAATACGATGTGACGACGGATGCCACCGGGGGGGCGTTCACGCTGACCGTGACGGCACAGACCACGGCTGGCATTGCCTACAACGCCACGGCTGCCACGATGCAGACTGCCCTTGCCAGCCTCTCCTCCGTGGGGACGGACAACGTGAGGGTGACGGGCGTACCGGGGGCGTGGCGAGTCATATTCATCGACACCCTGGGGCAGGAGTGGGGGCCGGCCCTTGGCGGGGATGGGGCGGGGTTGACCGGGGGAACGTTGACAGTGACCGAAGTAAGCAGTCCGGTCTTCCCCTTCCCCATCGGGGGTGGACACTTGATCTTCAACTACCTGGACCCGATGTCCGGGCTTCTCCGTCTCTACGACGGGCCGGGGGCGCAGGGGCATAGCCAAGTCGCCTGGGGGGACACGGAACCCCTCACGGACTGGGGCAGCGCCGGATGGGTGGGCGCAACCATTTCCGGGATGGGCGCGGGGGAAACCGCCCGCATGGTCTTCAACCCCACCCTTCCGTCTGGAAGTGCAGATTTTTGGAGCGTGGGCCGCATCGCCACTCCCGGCTACAGCGTCCTCAACACGGACAAGGCGTGGCTGCTCCTGGAACTGCCTGGGATGGGGCTGACGCTGATTGACGCTATGACGGACACCGTGCCAGGGGCCGGGGCGACCATTGCCGTCCGCAACGTGGCGGGACCGTCCGTGGAAGGCTTGCCCCTCACCGGTACCGCCCAGGTGGGCAACGAACAAGTCACCTACCAGAACCGCAATTTCACCTCCGGGACGGTGGAAGTGGTGGCACGGGGGGCAAACGGGACGACGGCGGCCGTCCACTCTGCCGGGGATGCCGTGCTGTTCGTGGATAGCGGCGTGGCGACCGAGGCTTGGCCCGTCGCCACGGTGAAGCTGAGGCGGGCGAGCGGGTTGGCCGGGTTGCGGGACTTTGTGGTGCGTTCGTCCTCCCTGGCCCTGGTCCGCAACCCGGATGAGGTGGGGTATACGGCTGACTACGCCATCCTGTCCACTGTGGCCGGGCATCCTGGCACTGCCTGGACCCTGGACCTGTCCGCCACCCCTGCCCGTATCCGTTGGCTGTTGATCGAGATCACAGCCATGACGGACGCCGGCAGCCGCGCCCGGTTGGACGAGGTGGATGTGCTGGTGGATCCGGACGTGCAGGCCCCGGGCGTCCAGATGGCAAGCGGGACCATAGCCGACGCCATCGACGCCTTGACGGCACAGGCCGGCATCCCCGCGGGGGCCATCATCGACGCCGGAGGCACCCTCTCCCCGACCGACTATACCACGGTCGGGGGAAACCTGTGGCCAATCCTGGCGGATCTGGCCTCCTTCGGCGGAGCGCAGATTCAGGTCGGGCGGGACAGCAAGCTGACCGTCCGCCCATCCCGCTTCCTTTCGGCCATCACGCCGGACGGGGCCTGGACCCGCGACCAGATTACCCAATTGGCCGGGGAGCGTGGGCCGAATTTGGGCGTGGGCCAGATCGAACTGTTGTGGCGCACCCCGGACGATCCCGCCGAGGAGACGGTCACCTATCCCCCCACCCTGGCAAGGACGGGGCAAACGGCCCGGGTCGGGCCGTTCGTCTGTGCTGACGCCACGGTCGCCCTGGCGGAAGCAAGACGCAGGTACTGGCTGGCCCGTCGCCCCTACGCCGTCACGATGGCCCTGGCCTTTGACGCCCGCCCGTTGCAGGCAGGCCAAATCTACACGACCACCTGGACCTACGACAAGCGCACGGAGGTTCGCCAGTATGTGCTTGCCAGCTTGAATCTGTCAGTTGAGAACTATGGCATTGAGTCCGTGGTGACGGGGCGGCAGATTGACCGGGAGGACGAGAAGTAGCCATGTCCAAACTCTTCTATGGCGTGCTAAACAATGAATCCAGTCGGGGGTTGGTGCGTGCCCTGCGTGGCAGCTTCGAGGAGAAGCAACGCAAGGTATCCGGCACGTTGTTGACGGCTACGACCATCCAAGTGGAGGGGCAGGTCTACCCGTTCACGGGGGCGGGGGCGGCTGGGGAGACGCTGGCCGTGGTGAATGTGGG
>Ga0210043_1002591_pt1 | contig 11677 bp, 12 predicted proteins | sample CryGeymet201501t_FD_183990 | JGI IMG/M metagenome (GOLD analysis project Ga0210043, IMG submission 183990) | Groundwater microbial communities from Crystal Geyser aquifers in Utah, USA - Crystal Geyser metaG 2015-01t (SPAdes) (version 2) | ecosystem: Environmental > Aquatic > Deep subsurface >... | reverse complement strand
CAAGGTCTTTGGTTCCATTTAACTTATGGGATAATAGTGTAGTTTTTTAAGTTCGAAATTTCCATTAGATTCTGTACGTTAGCGAGAGGTATGCTAATCAAATAAGCTTCAATTCCAATTAAAAATACACTTGCCACTCTAAAAAGAATAGGCTATAGAAGCATAAATGAAAAGGTTAAATTAAAATTTATTGTTCAAAATTTAATTCAACCGAATATCAATAAGAAAAAGTAAGCTTGACGCCATTTACAACGAAGTTGACTGAATGAGCTTAGATCCGGCTAATAAGATGCGATTCGTCCAAATATTAGTTTTGGTTGCACGCACGAACTTAAATGATCTATATTTAAGAATACTTAAATACCTCCCAATTTTTTTAATCTATTAGTATTCTACAAAACTGAATTTTAATTGTTTTGAAAAATACCTCGGATCCTGATCGTGGCAATCTTTTACATAAAGTAAGCGATGCCGTATAAAAATTGGGCTGTTAAAAATATTCGCAACAGAATCTAGGAATTTGATAACTTTTCAGAATCCAAGCTATAAATTATTCCCAAATTACTGATCTAAACTGTGATAAAATCATCATTAACTTTTTGAAATTCTTTTTTTTGCTTGTCTTATTATTGCAGAATAATCTATGTTTATACAAAATAAGGAGAATATGATTTAAAATGAAAAAATTAACAACACTTTTAGTACTATCAATGGCGCTTTTTCTGGTAAATTGCCCAAAAGAAGATAGCAATGACGATGAGAATTTGCTTGTAGCTGCTTTGGTATTGTCATCTTCGTCTGCAAATTGCACTGTTACAATTGGTTCAACAACAGCTTCAATACCATTTATTACTGCCACAACCACAGCACAAAAAGTTTCTTTTCTGAATTCGAATGGAGCTTCTCTGGGTGCGGTTGTAGCTAAAAATCTAGCAGTTGGACAAAGAATCGTATTTACTGGCTCGGCAACGGCAACAGCATACGAAAATGCTAGCAGTTCAGGTTGTACGATTGGAGCAACTACTTCTTCTTTTACATCCGGAAGCAGTCCAGTTTTTACACAAACCTCAACAAATCCTCCAATATTTACTGTAAATATTGCCCAGGCAAATACAGGAATTATAGTAAGCAGCACTTCGGGAGCCGATGTAACTGTTAAGATTGAGTAGAGATTTGAAAACTTTTTGAATATTAAACATTGTTGAACGATTGATATTCAAGGTAATCGATGACAAGCCTTTCGTAGCAAATCTCGAGAAGGCTTGTCAATTCATTATATTTACCATTATCTTATATTTAACGATCGCTTCTAAGAATACTCGCGCTTTTCTTAGACTTCTGTATAAATTCATGAAAATCATGAATTTAGGACTAAACAAAACCTTATAAATTGATATAATTAAATTCTTTAATTATATCATGATTTTCTAGCAGCTAGCTCAATCCTATAATAACTTAATGAATAATCCCTTTCTGGTTACAAAAAACTATAGTTCTCTAATATTTTTTATCAATTAGAAAAAAAGTCTTGTACTTCTTATCAAAAGTTTGATATTGGAAATTGATCCTTCCTGGATCGTCTCATTAAAGCTTTAACCCCGGATTGCAGTCCGGGGTTCCTTAAAAAATATTCAAGTGACATAATTTTTCATTGACTTTCTCACTCCAATAAATCTATGGTACGTACCGACGGGAAGAGACATAATTCCGTCTCCCTCTGCAAAGGGATTTATGAGCTTTAATGAGGAACAAAAATTCCTCAAAACAAAATATCTCTACCAATAGAGTAGGGCACTTGTGTTCGGACGGAAAATCAAGAGAACTCCGCTCCCTGTCCGAACTATATCCGGAGAACGAGGAAGTTATGAGGACAGGAATTTGGATCCCTGAGTGGATCAATGATCTTGGATTACGGGGAAACCTTAAACAGCTATATGCGGAAATCGTATCTCTGCACAAACATGGATGTTTTGCGTCTAACGCGCATTTTGCAAAAGTCCTAGGACTAAAAGAAGACACAGTTTCAAAAATGATTTCCACTTTAAAGAAAAATGGATTTCTCCTTCAATCAGCATTCGACGGAAGGAAGAGAACTCTCGTACCTTTGAAGCTTGAAGTCTGCGATGCAGAAACAGAAAAGACTCCTATTCAGACTAGGACAAAAGTCCAGAGCAGGGTGGGGGAGTTTTCCAATCCAGTCCAGGATTTTTTGCAGGCTCCTTGTACTAGAATACATTTAAACAAAAAAGAAATAAAAAATATAAAAGGCGGAACTGATGCATGGGAAAAGTTTCTGAACTTCACCAAAAGCCTTTCGATTTCAACTTCCGCGAGAATTCGAGAATGTTCGAAACCCGAGGATCTTCCACCTGACTTGCGATTCTATTACGATCGATTTGAAATTGCAGCTTGACCAGGAAAATAAAGAGGAGAATTGTCACAAGATGAAGATCGAATACAGCCCCGTTAAGAATATCCGAATTGATGACCTAGTACTACATAAGGACAACTTTGTAAGAGAAGTTGATAGAGAAAGTCAAAAGGTTTTTGAGGAAGCAATAGCAGAGCAGGGAGTCGAAGTCCCGATCCTAATTGTCTAAGGAAAAAAATTCTCAAGGCAAATACGAGATACTCAATGGATCCAGGAGATTCAGAGCCGCTAAGAAAGCCGGTCACAAAACTATAATCGCAAAGCATGTCTTGTCTGAGATGGACGAAAAAACCAGAGCTCATGTGATGATCAAAGAGAACGGTTTCGCTAAAGACTACTCACCCGAAAATAGAAAACGAGTTATTCAAATTTGGTTTACGAAAGATGAAATTCTTTCAGTAGATCGAGGTGGAGCTTACGGTAATCAGTATTCATCTCGCAGAGAGTTCAAGGTCTCGGCAAGAAAGAAGATCATGGATCTATTTGGTTGGCCGCTTGCAACCGTGAACCGCGACCTAAAAGAACTCAGAGACGAGTTAAAGGCTCAAGACAAAAAACCGATCACCGAACTTCCTGAGCTCATGGACGGCGAAGTAATATACTTCAATAACAGAGTTCTTGAATGGTACGAATCAGAAAAGCAGATCGAGAAAATCAAAGCTGATGCAAGAAAAGCAATGGACGATTATAACGCGAGGATAACAAAAGTTAAATCAAAGCTAGGCACCTTTAAGCGAGATTTCACCAAGGTCGGTGGGTTCGAGAATTATTTGGCTCTTGCGATCAAGAAAGATCCAGCGATCAAAGGGAACAAAGAACTTCGAAAGTATGTGGAAGAGAAGGTCTTGAAAGGGAAATAGTGTATTAATAAATGATTGATAAAACGTTAAATGAAATATTCAAAAGGATTCAAAAAGATATAATTATACTAATGATTATATTTGTCTTTTTGAGTATGGAAAAGGAAAAGGCACCAGCATTCAAATTATTTGATATCAATTTTACATTAGAGAATAACCTACAATTCGTGTTTTTGATTTCGATAATACTTTTCTTCCTTTTATCAATATCTCTCCACATATATAAAGCTCATATTTTGGTAATATTGTTAAAATATGATTCAAATAAGGAAATTGATAAAGAATTGAATATTTATAGTATTCTTTCGTCAAGACCCTCATTCATCTATGCTGATAATGCAATTTCCGATTTTTTCTTTTCTGGAACAGATGCCTTGCCTTCCCTAAGAAGAATAATTTTTCTGCAATTCACAATGACAGTGTTTGGTATATTCTTATTACTCTTAGCTTTTTATAAGATTAATTGTCTAATTTGGTTCATTGGAATTATAGTGTCAGGATTATTTTTTGTAGTACAAATTCTGGTATTTTTCTCCTATTATTATAAACGAATCTCGAAAGTAGGCCCATTGCTATTAATAAACAAAATTGAAATTGCTCTAAATCTATATAAGGATAGAGTATCAAGGGCTGATTCGTTAAATGGTCAACGGACATCAACAAATTTTCTTATAAAATTAAATAAAGTTCCACTAGTCAAAATCTTTGATAATAATAGAAAATCCGTAATCTTGGGATTTGCTGAGAAAAAATTATTACAAAATCATATTGCAGAATTTATAAAAGAATTAAATTCAGATGTTGCTCAAAGTGAAATGGGTTTTGTAGAAAGCATTCGTGAAGAGGCTAAAAAAGCAAGAAATGATTTGGTGACAAGATTAGATCAGCTAGGAACTAAAATTGCGTATAGGTCTTCTATCTATGCTTTCTACAGTTTTCTAGGCTTTGAAGTTCAAGAAGTAGACTATCCGCGCTCTGTTTTTTTTAAAACTTTGTTTAGCCACCTTTGGAACGGGGAATATATGATAAAGGAATGAATCAATCTAGACTTTTATGTTCAAAGCAAATGAATGAAATAAATACAAAAATCTTAAAGTATCCTGAAGACATAAAGAACTATATTCTTGATAAGCTTGAAAAAAATAAATTTCTAAAATATGCAAGTTGGGATAATGAAAGTGATGGGAGGCATGTTAATCCTTTATCAAGTGTAATGGAAGAAATGCAATATTACATAAACGACACCTGGGTGTCTCCTTTATTCATATCACAGCTTGATGAATTAAACAGAAAACAATTTGTAACAGTAATTGGTAAAAAACATCCTTTCAGATCGAGAGATATTTTTCTGAAAATGAAGGAAGTGATAAATGGTGAAATCATTGGGAAACCATTTTTGAAGAAAAATTCAAAACTTTATGGATTGGGCATTTCTCATATCCATCATAACGAAAATTTTTATTTGGAAGATAATCACATTCGATTTATAAAAAGAATGTTTCCAGACGAAGAGTCAGTACTTCGAAGGCTTGAAGAAATAAAACTTCAGAATCCAACTGAAAATGAGCTTCATACTTTTTTTTATGAAACACTCATAAACTCGATTAATTGGAAAGAAAAAACAGGTGAATGGATTGTTTACCAACGAAAAGATGAAAAAGTTCGCTTTTTGTGCCTTTATGTCCATGATCAAGAAGATAAAAACGATGAGATTTTATTTAGAGAAATAGAACGATTTTTGATTTAGTTTTTAAGATGAGGGACGAATCCTTCTTTTCTTCAGAACCACTTTCAACCGGTATTCTTTAAGCAGCTTCTCTATATAATCACTTTGAGACAACTCTCCTCGATCCTCTTCTAGAAAGACATAGGACTCTTGATCAAGTCGAACTGTGAATTTGTGTATTTTAGTTTTTGGTCGAGGCACGATGTTTTCTCGAAAACCTAAATCATTAAATATTCGGCTACTTTGTCTTTCAAACAAATAACCCAATTCCATCCTACTTCTTCAGTCAACGTCTCAGAAATATTATTTTCACCGATGATCTTTTTAATGGAGGGTAGGGCGTGATCATAAAACTCTTTATCTGATAGAGGATCTTTCATTCCTTGGAACCTTATCTCGAAACTCTCAAGGTCTACGGTTATCTTAAAATTCGGAACGATTCTGCGGATTGATGTTATTCTTAGAATTCTTCTCTTTGTTACTAATAAACTCATGATTTTAATCCTTTCATTTCCTTGCCTAAATCTCAGGCGAGACAAAGGCGATTCACAACTGACACCATATAGCACCGTTTATGCAAGCAAAAAACTACTAATCCATACAAAAATCCGTAAACGGTGGATTCGCGATTGACTTGCAGATAATTCTACCCATTTCGTCCAGCTTTTGTATGGAAGAGACCAAACCAACGCAAGCTCCTAAAAAGAAAGCTGCACCTAAGAAAAAAAAGGCACCGACCAAGAAGAAAGGGAAGGTCGCAAGTGAACCTGCTTATCCACTTAATCCTCATACGAAATTATCAATTGATCAATGGCATTGTCTGTGGCTCACACTGGCCGGTCAGACAGTTAAACAGATTGCGAGTACCTTAAATATTTCAGAACAAACTATATACAGTTGGCAAACGAGAAACGAACCAGCTGCAATAAATTACCGAGAAGCTTTAGCAGAAGAGGTTAGGGTAAGGAATGATTTTGCACGGGAAAAAGCTCAGACCATTGTCGTGAAGTTTTACGATGTTCTTGATGCATGGGTTGATAAACTCAAAAAGCAGAAAGGTTCTTTAGATCCCAAGCATGTTGCCAATATCGTTGCGATACTAAATGCATCCAAGTGGATGTTTAAAAACGAAACGAAGACTGATGAGGATGATAAGAAAAAAGCAGCTCTGATCAACGCTTTTGAGCAATTCATAAAAGAAGAAATCACAAACCAACAAATCTCAATGGGTGAATGATATGTTGGATATTCTTTCCAAGATCAAAGGAACACAATTCGAGAACTTAGATCCCGAGACAATAGCTCAAGTCCTGAACAAAGTCAAAGCCGAGTTATTCGACAAAGCCAAGGGAGAGAACCGAGAAAAGATAATTTGTAGGAAACGAGCAGTTGGAAGAAAAGGGCAGTTTCTCTTTTTTTGTCGTCACTATTTTCCCCATTACTTCAACATCCCGTTTGGTGAGCAGCAAATGGAGCTCATTAACCTAATTCAGTCTTACCGAGCTCGTAGAAAACCCGATGGAACCAAATTTAGACCGCCTCTCAAGGCTCTGGTAGCGATTTCTCGAGGATTTGGTAAGTCAACCATACTCACGCTCTGCGGAGTGCTCTGGTTGCTTCTAACTGGCACCTGGAAGTTCCCGATCCTCATTTCCTCAACCTTGAACCAGGCGAAAGAATTCTTGAGAAAGATCCAAGAAGAAATCGAGGACAATGCAATACTCTATAAGGATTTTCCCGAGCTCATGCCCAAGAAAGATATCAAGGGGCAGAATGTTGCATGGAATGATTACGATCTCGTGTTCGTCGGTGGATTCAGGGTTATAGCAAAAGGTTGGGGTAATGCGATCCGTGGAAAGAGACACAAGAACATAAGACCCGATGCTTTGCTCTTAGATGATCCAGATGAAGAAAAGGATGTTGCTTCAGATACGACAATGACTCGTAAGTATCGATGGTTGGAAAGGGCAGCTCTCAAGCTCGGACAAGTTTGGGGTATCGATGCAATTCTCTCATACACGACTATAGCACCTAACTGTGTTGGAGAGTATGTTTATAATTCCGAGAGATACAAAGATTGGATCAAGCATAAGTATAAGGCTATCATAACAGACGAGAATGGAGTAGAGCGTTCTGCGTGGCCGTCGGGAGCTCCTCTTGAGACTCTACAGAAGGAAAGGGAAGAAGATCCTATCACGTTCGCACAAGAACGTCAGAACGATCCTTTAGCAGAAATTGGGCAGAAGTTTAAGGGATTCATTCAGACATGGGAATTTGAGAGACCTCAAGACTGGACTGGATGGACCTTGGCTCTTGCAGTTGACTTGTCTCTCGGAAAAAAAGAGAGATCCGACTACTCTGCAATTGTTGGACTCGGTCTTAGTCCTCAAGGAAAATTCTTCGAACTGTTTTCGGATATTGAAAGAAGAAGACCCGATCAAATTCAAAAAGATCTGATCAAAGCAATCAAAGCCTTCCCATGGAATAAAGTAGGGATCGAGACCAATGGTGGACAAGAATACTTCCTCGATGGATTCAAGAAACACGTAGAGGAGTATAACGAATTATGTGCGAACGGAGTTGATGGACTCACAAGAGCAGACATGATCTTGATTCCCATCGAAGGGATAAATAACTCTGGGGACAAGATCAAGAGAATTGAAGGTGCACTTCAAACTCTAATCGAATCGGGACTGATGTTACTCAGAGCTGGGAAGACATTGCTTTTTGAAATGTTGAATGAATTCCCTTATAAGAAACTTGATGGACCTGATGCGCTCGAAATGGCTCACAGACTTATCACGGAGATGGCTGGTAATTTTGTTTCTGTAGGAGGAGGAAGTTCTCTTTACATTCCAAAAGGTTCAGCTACTGGAACTTCTAACGAGACTCCTCCTCAAGAAAAAGGATACACACTTCAGCAGCTTCAAGCAATGAGAAGAAAGAAAAGAGGATTCTAGATTTTTATATTTTTGGTCGGTATATTAAATTGTTATTTTCTTTTGTTCTTTTCGTATATAGATTCGCATCCCTAAGAGTGCGAATCATGAGTCTCACTCCAGGGTGCGAATCACAAACTGCTAATATAGATTTGAGTCTCACTCTAGAGTGAGAATAACTTTCTTCTTGGATCGAGGTTTGTTATAGCAGAGGACAAAAGTCCAAAAACACGAAATTTAAGCAATTTTCAAGATTTTCATCGAAAAATCATCGAGGGGGCAATTGTGCCCTGTCGAGCGGAACAGATATTTCATCCGTTATATTAGAATATATCTATAATCTGGAGTTCAAAAAAACGCCCGAACGAATTCGGGCCAAATGAGCTGATACACGATCGAACTTCTGTATTCTACATGCAAACACAGAAGAAAGGACCGATACTGAGAATATCGGAATCACTTGACCTAGTATTTAGAATGGGAAAATGTTAGCCTAAAAGCATTTAAAAAAATGCAACTAACTAAGATAGAAGCTTTTCTATCAGGGAGATTATTCATGAAGCAGGATTTATATATAATTTCAGTAAGAACGTTCGAAGATAGAGACGTCTTACAGGTTTTTTCAACACATACAAATGCGAGCACATACTTAAAAAATATGAATGTTGGTGCTAATAATAACGATAACGATAAGTATAGGATCGAAAAAGTCTCGCTGAAAGACGATAGTCCAATTGTGAATGGAACCGTCTACGTAGGAAGTTATACAACATCGAACGATTTAGGTCAGTATGTTGGTATATTTGCTAAATCTGATGAAGCACATAATTACATGAAAACGTATTACAAAGATAGCAGTCCAGAGGTGTGGCATAAAAAAATCGATCCAACCAATACTCCCGAACCCAACGCAATTTCATAAATTCTCGCTTGACGCATTGCAGAATTGAAGGAGAGTGTAATTGCGACAGAGACTCATGCTTCACAGCAAATGTTTCGAGGGAGTTCTAGAGAAATCTAGGACTCCTTTTTATTCCTAACCTCCTCTACAATTTCTATACATTCGGGCTTTCTTATAAAGCGACATAAGGTGTATTATGGGAAGTTGGACAAAATCAGTGCCAAAAAAAGCGCGTGTTTTGTCCATGATTCTGTCATTGTTATAAAAACTCTTTTGGAAACCATTTGAATACCCAAATCGCTACTTTGCCGAGAATCGGCGTATAAAGGGGTTTGTATACGTTTGCAAATTATTTGCAAATAATTTAAAAACTCCTTGAACAATATATAGAGCATTGTCTTTGTCCGATTTCCATATGGGAAAACAACGCAGGTCAAGATAGAAGTATCTTTCTTGGTTAGGTTTTGTTTTGTTTCTTTGGATCTAATTAACTTTTTTTTGTTTTTCCTTTTTGAAAGGCACCGTGATCTTTCGTTAAATATCCTTTGTTTTTTTCAAACGTTGTTGGTCTGGAATTCACTATTGCCAAAAATCCAAGAGCCTCTCGGAAATCAATTTAAGACCAATCTATGTGAAAACTGTTTTCTTGAAACATTTAGGTTCACCTGGCTGCTTCTCAAAATATACTATGACATGTTTACAGAGTCCGTTTTTTTACGGTTACTTGGTTAGTCGGATTGTCTTTCTTGTGATAATCTCGTTCTCTACAGAACTGGAAAAACTTGATAGATCAATATCAAAGGCTTCACTTTGCACGGTTCTTTGAATGTGTAATGAGTGGGTGGTTTCTCGAAGTTGGCGGACTTCCGGAAAAAATGAACTCGTGACCTTATATAAAGCATTTACCTCTGGCTTCCCAGGTCAAATGAATAAGGAGTATAGTCTTAATTTCCCGATTTTATGCGCTCCACCATGATGATCTAGCTCGAGTCCAGCCCACGGTCCTTGGAATCAAGTCGGTTCTGTTCCGGATGGATACTCAGCTTTGATGCCAGTAACTGCTAGACTGCATACACCCTCTGGGAAACTAATAAATACCTTAAAAAGTTAGTATTTTGACTAATTTAAGATGTGTTAGTTCCATTTTGCAAAACAATTTACATAGTATTTCGGCTCAAATTTGCCTTTCCTGAAAGCGTCCTGCTGATTCAGAGTGGGACGCCCGTTTGAGATAGCTGAGTTATTCGTGGCTCTTTAACTAATTAGCTAAGGTCAAATCATAAATGAAACCTTGATGAGGTAATATCGCTCCTTTCAAAACATATCTTGCCTTATCTTGACTAGATTCAGTCAGCTGTAGTGGTGTAGACATAGATGCATACAATTTGAATTTATAATTACTGGGAAAGTTTGCAATTAATTGGGCATTAATTAATGAATATTTAGTAAAGTATTGATCTGAAATAGTGCTATCAAAAATTGTTCTTGTAACAATCGCAATATAAGCGGACTTTTTTTGAGGTATCCTAAGATTAATTGTAAACTTAGTAATTCCATCACTATCTGGGCTTAATATTTCCTCATTATTAATTTCATTATTATTTTTGTTATATTCAGAGATTACAACATCATCAATTTTTGCGACTATACTTTCAAGATTTGATTTATTATTTCCACTCGGATCTAAGATGGCATTGATTGGGTTAATTACCTCACTTAAGCTAATATTTTCTAAATAATATATTATGGATTGTTTTAATTCAATTTTTCCATTTATTTCCTTAAAATCTAAAAGCCATAAAGCATCTTTTCTGATAACCTTACTTTCGATAATTTCGGATTTAATAACATTAAAGATTTCAACAGGTATTAGTGTTTTAAATAAAGACTCGAAAACATTTATATTAATTGATTCTTTCAACGCCTTTAATTCTTGCTCTTGCTTATCTTTTTGTAATTCTGAAATTCTATTCGTAACAAAAAGAGATATAAAAATTGAACCAGCAAGTGAATAAATGAATTTGGCAAAATATAAAATAGCCTTTTGAAAATGAGGGTAGTCTATAACCGTGAGATCTTTTCTTTCACCGTTTGAATCATAAATTGTAGTTATTTTTGTCACAATTGAAAATGTACCTGCATATATATCTAATAGAATTCCTACTCCTATTAATATTAACACTAAACAGAAGTATTTATCGATAAGCATATTCTTCATTTGGCATCTCCTTATTATTGTTTAAATGAAATTGGTAGTCAAAGAAAAGTGATATCAAATTTTAGGAATATCGTCGAATTTTGACCAGAGACAGAATAATCATAATTTATATTTATGAGCTGTTTTTGTGGAGACTTCGCAAGACAATCGTTAGAATTTAGATTACTCTCATAGGTCTTTCCATCTGAAAAAATACATTTAAAGTTAGAATAGGTTCCGGATTCAATTGAGGGCAAGTATCCAATGGCACGAATTAAGCGAATGTTAAATTCATCTATGAGTTCGTTTTCGTTAAAAAATTCTGATAATCCTAATATTACTTCAAAAAGTAAATAAAATACACTGAAATACTTTTCGTTTTGATCTTCGGATATTTTCCTAATCATCCCTGCATCAATTGCTAGACCCCCCAATTCGCTCGCATTATCCAGAATTTTGCGTAACTTTTTCCGTGAATTATCAGTCATTTGATCATGAGATTGTCCCAAAAACCGTTAGGAATCAATTAGGCGGATATAGATATATTCATCTCTGTAAAGTTTTCTTCAATTACTTTTTTATTGGCTATATAATTGGATAGAAATTTTTCTATTTCTTTGTAT
>Ga0210043_1002585_pt1 | contig 11687 bp, 15 predicted proteins | sample CryGeymet201501t_FD_183990 | JGI IMG/M metagenome (GOLD analysis project Ga0210043, IMG submission 183990) | Groundwater microbial communities from Crystal Geyser aquifers in Utah, USA - Crystal Geyser metaG 2015-01t (SPAdes) (version 2) | ecosystem: Environmental > Aquatic > Deep subsurface >... | reverse complement strand
CCAGAAATCCCCGAGAAACTCGTAGACCGTGTTCGTCTTCGGGTCGAACCCATCAACCTTAATTGCCCGCTTTCTACCGGGAAGCTTTATCGGGTACTCCCGAAACTCTTCTGGAATCCCTAGAGAATCGAGCCACTGCTGAGACATTTTTGAAATTGAGCCCCCTGAACATTTCGGGCAGCCAGCTCCTGCTGAGCGGCTGTTTATAGTTGCACACCAGGAGTGCCCGGAAGTACAACGCCACCACGCCTTTTGCGTAGAGCCTCTCATAACCTGCTTCGGCGTCGATATATTCTTTTTCTCATCCCACTCTAAAGCTAGGGCGGGGTGGGTATACGCAAGGCAATTGTGTTCCGTGATTACTTGTCCAGCACAGTAGGGGCACCCATTCCCCCTCACTCTGTTATACACGGCTACACGCCAGCTGTGACCACGTGCACAGGACCACCACGCCAGTCTGCAGGAGCCTTTTGACACGGAGGACGCCGGAACGCCATTCTTTTTACTATCCCACTCATCTACGAGGTGGGGATGGGTTATACCGATATTATTGGTAGAAGAGGGGGTGTACCCCGAGCAGTAGGGGCACCCAGAGCCGTTCGTTCTACTACTTACAACTGCTCTCCATTCGTGGCCTTGGCCACACTGCCACCAAATACGACGATTTGAGTAGGCAGCTACCGTCTCAGCAGTTAGAGCCCCGTTCTTAGTTTGATGAAGCTCTAAAGCGACGGTGGGGCTAATAGTGGCTAAACAGGTTTCTGCACAAACCTTTTTGCTCGCGCAGTACGGGCATCCCCTTCCTTGGGACCTGTTATTAACGGTTGAACACCACTCGTGCCCTTTCGAACATCTCCACCAGGCGCGTTTATTGGAGCCAGTAGTGGTTGTAACTGCGGTAAGACCTAAATCCAGGTTTCTCCGATAGTCCCACTCCCCCATTAGAAGCGGGTTGTCTGAGACATATTTTTTAGTACGCGTAGCCACTCTTACCTACCAGTGCTCCCGTAACCGCCCCTTGATTGCCCGGAAAAACCTGCAGATTCCTGCTCGGCCCACGTAATTTGCTGGTTCTGAACTAACACCAGTTGGGCGATGCGGTCGCCCTTAGAAATTTTGTAGGACGTCTTAGGAGAACCTTCGTATTTTACTAACGCCTTACATTCGTCCTTCTCGCCACAGTAGGTTGAATCGATGATACCTACGGAGTTTTCCAACCTGCAGTGATTTTTATAGGCCATCGAGCTGCGGATATGTAATTGAAAATGATAGTTTTCAGGGGCTTCTACAATGATGCCCAGCGGGACCAGCGCAGATTGTCCTCCCTTTAGCTCTACATCTTTTGCAGCGTATACGTCCCATCCAGCGTCGTATGGGTTTGACTGGGAGGGCAGCGGCAGGTCCTTGTCCAACCTATGAATGCGAACTTGCTGCGGCCCCTCGATGCCAGGTGATGACTCAATAGCGTCTACCAAACACGAGCCTAGGTCCCTCAATGCTGCCTGGGTATCGGCCCGCGGACTAAAAAAGCGTGTAATTGCGCGACTAACTCTATCCTTCAAAGACATTACTGCTCCTCACTTTCTACTTCGGCGGTGTTAGGCTCCACGTCTAGGGAGACAATTAGGCTCTTGAGAGCACTCCTTTTGCCGTCACCTAGTACAGTCCCTGCTGCCATTTTGTGGCCGCCGCCGCCGAATAGTTCCGCAATCTTCGCCACATCGACGTTGGGATTGCGTGTTCTAAGGCGCACAGCGTTGTTCGGCTGTAGCAAGCACACACTCTCAGTGTAGCTGTTTAGCGTGCGCATAACCTCTTCTACTACGCCGGGGTCTTCGACCTCGGCTAGCTCTACGATTAGAAACCCATTGCGGCAAAACCTAGCCTTAGCCTCACGGATGGCGTCCAAAACATGCCTGTCTCTTGACGGCTTGATGCCAGTCAGGTACTTCTCTGCTAGCTCGTCCGAGATATTAAGCTTCTTAAAGCACTCGACGAGCTCAGTAAACCTGCGTGTAAACAAGGTGTCTCCGTATAGCCCTGCGATGAGAACCGGGTGCACTATGTCGAAATCTAGAATCAACATAGAAGCAGTTGCACAGCGGTCTAACACGTATATGTTGTTGTCTGGGTCGTTTAGCTCAAACCTAGACGCGTGGTGGTCCAAATTAACTACGGGCATTCCTTCAGGGATGGTCCAGCCAATTCTTTCTGCCTCAGGGCCGGAATCTAGTACTATTACTTGTTCTACACCCTCAGGAACATCCTTTACCAGGTCTTCCCCGGAGATGAGCCATTTGAGGTGTGCTGGTATTGTACCTTCAGCACGCACCGCTGCTTTGCAGCCGTGCTTCTTAAGGTATTCGGCGACAGCCAAGCAGCTCGCCAGCGCATCAGGGTCAGGGTCCCTGTGGCACGCAAGCAGGCTGCTCTTTTGGGGTATCATATACACGATAGTAGCCTCTTGGGTAGTTTAGCCCAACCTCAATATAGTACGATTCGGCGATACCGTCCAGTGTGCCTAGCGTTCTAGAAGCTTGGCAACAGATACAGGCGCGATTTTGTTCAACAACTCGTACACAGCTTTTCCGTAGACTCGCGTCTCATACTGGGCGTGTTTGTGGTCCCGCAGACGTACCAGGTGCACAGCTGCTTCGAGGCTCATAGTCCAGTACCACTCCGTGATGAAGCACACTGGAAGCACACCGCGTGCTTGCTCCTTAGCCACGCCTTCTAGCAACAGCTTCTCATACATATCGTACGACTTATTCAACGCTTCCTTGTACAACCACGCGCACTTTGCTGGGTCAGCTACCTCCTCGTCTGTGGAAGCCTGCTTGTTGTCTGAGCTCTGCTTGCGGAACTTAATGGGAGTGTAGAACTTCGGGGGCAGAACGACGTACCTACCTGAGATTTCGTTCCAAGGCATATCTTTGAACTGCTCGCTAGAGGTAAGCTCCACACCAATGCTGTGCTTATATAACTGTCTAGCAACGTACTCAGGCGCTCTGAAGTGGAACTTGATATATGTGTGTCGGAAAGGGCTCATGTGCTCGTTGTCTGCCAAGTAGTTGATAAGCTTGACGTCTCTCTTGCCAAGCTTCTCTCTTTTGGTGCCAAAGCTCACGCGGGCTGAGTTCACTACGGATAGGTCACCACCAAGGTACTCATCCATACGAACAAATCCCGCGCCGTCCAGCACTTCAATCGTGTCTTGCTCTTTACTTGTTGTCATCGTTAAATCCTCCAACCCCCGCGCCCAATAGGCGCCAGCTTCTTAAGCTTATTGATAGGCCACAGCGCCCAAGGAGTTCCATTGTGAATGGTTCTCCTGGGAGCGCCGAGCTCTGAGAGTTCTGCGCAGTACAAGCCGCCGGGGGACGCCTCCTGCAGAAAGTACACCATAAGCTGAGTACCCGTAAGCTGCTTCAGCTTCTTATACCTTTCCAACGCCTTGTAAGAGAAGCCCGCGTGCTTCTTGCCTCCTGCCTCGTGCCACTTGCTTCTCTTGCACTCTCCAAGCCATAGCCCCTTACCCCTACTCACCACAAAGTCGGTGAAGGTTAGATGGCCGATGGGGGAGTCAGCGTAGGGAGCGTGGGTTGTACTGAATTGCGCCAAAGGAAAAACTACGTGCCCATTTTTGACAAGCCACTTGACTACTAGCAGCTCACCCTCAACGCCGTACTTCAAGCTATCCTCGAAGGTGGTTACCCTCTGGGGCTTGGGTACTGGCGCAGGCTTTGGAGCTTTTTTTGGCGCCGACGCCGGGGCTAGCTTTTTTCGCAGGGCCTTCTTTTTGCTAACTACCTTCTTTTTCTTCTTGCCAAGAATCTTCTTCTTGCGCTTACTTGTCGGTGGCATCAGGCTCTCCGTTCACTCTAAAAACCTCGAACGTAATCCTGCCCTCCGCAATCTGGTCACGGATGGTGCGCTGTACTTTAGCCAGCTGGGCGTCGCCAGACTTGACTTCAACCACACGGATGTAGTCGTCATCAAACACGATGAAGTCGATTGGATTCCCGACGAAGCGGCACTTCTCCGGGTCATAAGGGAAGGAGTCTAGGAAGGGAGCGAGGTTCTCTGCAATCTTCCCAATACGAACCTGGCTTGATTTCATCTGCGAGTGCAGGGTTCGGTTCTTTTTTAGCTCCTGGTCGAGGAGCTCAAGTGTCTCGAAGTTCTCGCTTTTAAGTGCAAGCGCCTCCTTCTGTAGAACGTCTAGGTCTTTGGTAACGTGCTTGAGGCTCAGCCCCCGCAAGTCTGCTAGAGAGGTAGCCTCGATGGCCCGCGCGGTGCTCGTTTGAGCTTCGTCGCGTGCGATGGCGGTGAGCTGCTGTTGCTCATGAAGCTTCTCTTCGAGAACGCGGGCCTCGGCCGCTAGGCGTGTCTGCCTCTGACTATTGATAATCAGTAAAACCACAAGAACTACTGCACCAACATAAACTACGAGAAGCCAAACAATGGAAACCACAACTAGCCTTCTTTCTTTGGGTGACGCCTGGCGTGCATGACATCCGCGTCGATAAGGTTGCCGTGTCCGTCATAATGCTTGCAGCATAGAGCCCGCGCCGTCACGCCGTTTCCGCAGTAAGTACTGGTATATATGTCTACAGTTTCATAAGGCTCTAGCTCTACACCGCAGTGCCTACAGTGTGTGTCTATAGGAAGCTCCAGCTGATGCATTACTTCTTCTCCCCCTCTAGCTTCTTGTAGAGGTAGTCCCGCTGCAAAGACACCTCTGTGTACTTGGCAGACAGCTCCGTATATTTCCTCTCAGCATCGGCGGCGGCTGCTACAATCTCGTCTAATGCGGCCTCATCGTCGGATTTCCTAGTAGCGGCATGGATTAGTGCGTAGTTCTCTATTACACCATACAGCTCTTTGATAGTCTTGTCTCGAGCAGCAAGCTGCTCACTAGCAACTTCCAGAATCTCAGTGGCCTCAAGCATTCTCTGTACACCTACTAAATTTAGCTCTGTTGAAGCCTGCTCCAGAGCCTGCATAGAGCTAGTGTGTGTAGCTCGCCACTCAGTATCTAGCCTCTTTACTTCCGACCGCAGTAAGACTACTGCGGCAATGGCGCCAGCCGCTAGTAAGCTGGAGATAACAAGAAGAGCGACCATCAAAGCCTCCTAGGATAGAAAATCGAAAAAACCAGGGTAACGGGAAATCAGCTCGATAACAGTGTACTCATCACTGAATGTCTTTAGTCTTTTGTACATATATACTTTGGAGGGGACGTCTTTCCACGTCTCTAGGCGTTTGTTGATAATCTTACGGCCCCAACCCTGCCCAATTATCAGCTCCTGAAATACACGCTCCCTGTTGCCTACCTTCTCTTCACGAATGTAGGCCATGTAGCCAGCGCCTATCAACCAGAGCATTAGGTGCTCTCCAAATACTGTAATCTCCTCCTCAGTGAACTCTAGGCAGAAGAACATGGCCAGGGCCCCGGAAGCCAGCACGCGCGGCTCGCTGCGATTCTTAGTCAGGTGAATCTCTACCCCAAACTCGTTGATAAAGAACACCGTTGACTTGCTCAGCGAATCCCTACCCTTCTTGTACTCCAGACGTAGATTGCTGAGAAGGGACTTCAATCGAACTTCCGGGTCCCCGTACTCTTTTTTCTCGGAGACCATGCTAGCTCCAGTCGTAGCTACCAAAAGGGCTGTCGTCGTTGCCAGAGCCCGGCTTTGGCCCGCGCCGAGTCTTCTCGGCGCCTTTATACTTGTACCCAAGCTCACCTTTTTCGCGCAGTTTCTCAATCATCCGAGTGATAGACTTCTTAGAGCGCCCTGGGAGGCTCTCAGCCATCTCTGCGACGGTCATCTGCTCGACGTTTTCCTTGATGAACTCAATTTCACTGTGTCTCCAAGCGATTCCTTTAGGCATGTCTACTCCCTGTTTTTACTTCTTTCGATGGTGTCAATTAGGCCATACTCCAACGCCTGCTCCGCATTCATGAAGTTGTCCCGCTCACAATCTGCGTAAACCTTCTCGTAGGGCTTTCCACAGTTCTTAGCGATGATAGCTGTGAGAAGCTCTTTGTACCTGCGCGCTTCAGCTACTTGAATCTCAAGGTCCGTAACCTGGCCGCTAGCCCCGGACAGTACCTGGTGAATCATCACCCGGGCGTTCTCTGTCGCCCTGCGCTTACCTTTGGCGCCTGCTGACAGTAGGAACGCGCCCATACTGCTAGCTGCTCCGATACAAATCGTGCTTACGTCGGGAGCGATGTAGTTCATCGTGTCGTAGATAGCGAGGCCCGCGGAGACACTGCCGCCGGGGGAGTTGATGTACATATGGATATCTGCTGCAGGGTCGTCTGCAGCCAAAACCAGCAGCTGCGCTACTACCGCGTTGGCAACAGTGTCATTGATGCCTGTACCGAGAAAGATAATCCTACTCTCCAGCAGCTTGCTCCAAACATCCTTGACGCGCTCTGTGTTCCCATCTTTCTCGATGATGAACGGCACTGTCCAGTTGGTTTCCATTAGTGCTTACTCCTTCCCTACCTAAAAATCTCTGACGTTGAAACTTCAATCTTCTTCGGCTTGAGCGGTTTGACCTTCTCGAGCTCAAACGTGACCTTGCCGTCTACGTAGTCTGCGTGAACCTTACAGTTCTCGACTACCTTCTCGGACAGCATTTTGATGGCCAGCGGCTTGATTACTGTAGACTCGATGGTCCTCTTTAACGCTCGCGCACCGTATTCCCTACTGAACCCGGTATCCAATACATGGTCCACAAGAGCCTCGCTTGGAACTAGTGTAACGTTGCGCTCATCTAGGTAGTGGCCCACTTCGCTGAATGTTAGGGCCGCAATCCTACGGCTATCGTCCTTATCTAAAGCGTTGAATGTCAAGATACCATCAAGCCTGTTCAAAAACTCCGGTTTGAAGTGCCTCCTCAGCGCGGCGCCGATGGCGCCAGACCGCTTATCCTGCGTAATAGATGTGACATCCCCGAAGCCTACAGTTTTACTAATCTTGGACACATCTCGAACGCCGATGTTAGACGTCATAAGCACAACACAATCAGAGAAGTCAACAGTGACGCCTTTACCGTCAGTTAGCCTGCCCTCATCAAGAATCTGCAGTAGAATATCATACAGCTTAGAGTGGGCCTTCTCTATTTCATCGAATAAAACAACAGAAAAGGGCGTCTGGATAACCTTGTTGGTTAGCTGACCACCGGCGTCGTGCCCGATGTAGCCAGGGGGAGAGCCGATTAGCTTGGAGACTTCATGAGCGTGGCCGTACTCTGAGCAGTCAACCCGCACAATAGAGGTGGCGGAGCCAACCAGCACCTCACTAAGTACCTTCGCCAGGAAGGTCTTACCTACGCCAGTTTCACCAGTCAGCAAGAACGTGCCTAGAGGCTTCTCAGGGTCTCGAAGACCTGCACCAGCAACCTGCAGCGTTTCGCAGAGAGCTGCTACTGCGGGTCCCTGACCAATGACCTTCTCATTGAGCTTGTCACCTAGAACTAGAAGCTCCGCAGGAGTTACGCTGGAGAATGTCCTAGCGTTCTTGTTCTTCGTCTCAGCAGCTGGGGCGTCCGCTGTAGCTCCCTTTGTACCAGCCGGGGGTTTCGAATCGGCTCGGTTTCTTCGTGTGGGGGCCTGAGGGATAGGCGCCTTCTTGATAGTTACCACACGGCGCTCTGTAATGGCGTCAATAGCCATAAACGGGTTGACGTCGACTACGAGCCCAAACAGTTTGTCCGTAAGCTCTACCGAGGACATCTCATGAGCAATACCTACGTGCTCCAACCTAAGAATTGTATCGTGAAAACCCACGATAGCGTTTTGAATGACGTACCCCTTGTACCCGATAAGCTCCGTGAAGGTGGACCTATCAGCAAAAAAGGTAGCCAGGTCGTCGTCTGTGTCTTCCAGCTTATAGATTGGTACTGTAACGCCTGCCTCTTCCCAAACCTTCTGCTCAATACTGAACTTCGACTGCGGCTCGTCATCATCGATGATGAAAAACTCATGAAAGTCAGCCATTAGGTCCTCTAGAGAGATATCCCAAGAAGGGTTATCCACTAGCAGCCGGGTACTGGGTTCATCAGGAGACAGCATAACCACGTTGCCCTCATCGGACAGAGCCAGTAGCCTTGGGTCCAGCGCGGGGTTTACCCTAATAATGAGCTGGCATACCTCTTCCTGCAGCTTGAGGTCCATCTCCGGCTCTGGGGAGGCGGAGTTAATGTACCTAGTGATTCGCTCCTGGTCAACAACACACTTACCCACCAGGAATGATAGATACTCGATTTTGGATAGTCCTGCCGTAGCATCTAGTGTTGCTAGCTTGCCCGCGAGCTTGTCCTCCGGAATCTTGATAATCTGGAGTGTCATTTTCGCGGTACGCCACTGAACGTCGACCACTGCGTAGTCGCTGTTGTTGTCTCCTGCCATAAATTTACTCCATTACCATTAGGTGTCTAATAACCGCAGCAGCGTCTTTGCGTGAAAGGGCTGAAGCTGCGGTTGCTGTTGTTGGGTCAATCTTGCTTAGGCTGACACACAGAGCAATCACTTCTGCTTCTGTCTTCTCGAGCTTCTCGCACATCTTCTTGATTGCGTTTACCTGGATATCGGAGGGAGAGTTTCCGCTCGTGGTAGCAAATGGGTTGTTAGGTTGTGGGGCCTCTGGCGCAGGGGCAGGAGACGGCGTATCTTCTGTAGGTGTGCCGCCCGACTTCATACTGTCTAGTGCACTCAAAGCCTGCGCCAACTTCTCTGCCTCAGTGGGCGTAGTAGTACTAGCTGCCGGTGGGGCAGCAACAGCAGCAGGCGTGGGGGCCAGGGCTGTTTCAGCAGCTAGGGCCTTGGCTCGGGCCAAAAAATCCACAGGCTTCTCTGCAGGGCCGTTTTTAGGTGCTTCCACACGAACGGTACTGGTAGCAGCCGCTGTGGCAGGAGTTTCGTGAGCCTTAGTAGTGACAGTTACCTTAGGGGCCGCGGGTGCAGGAGTGTAAGCAGGCTTGGCGGCCGGCTTGTCCTGCGAGTCAAGGCCGATACCAAAAAGCTCTGCAGCTTTCTTGATGCCGTTTGTTGCTGCGCTCTTATAGGCGTTGCCTAAGTCTACTGGCTCATTAGTGTTACGCTTCATCATAATCTGCGCGCCGCCGAAGGCTTCCTTAGTAATGGCGCCATGCGATAGCGTCACTTTGACGACTACGTAGGTCTCGGTCACATTCTGCGCGTCTACTTTACAACTCCAGTCGTAGTCGAATGCCTCGTTCAGGCGTGCGATTACATCCTCACCTTTCATGTACTCGTACTGTACGCCTCCTGGTCCTTGTCGTTTAAACGTACTTACAGGCCGTGTAAGTACTGAAATTTGCTGCTCGGTAATGAACTTGTCTGTCGTCATTCGGTAACTCCTTAGCGTTTCACACTTCACTAATAGGACGGTTAGGGGATTTGGTTAACCTACTCCGGGGGATTTTTTGGGGCCATGTCGTATTTATCAGAGAACCTGGAGAACTTGGACACGGCGCTGTCAAGTATGGTGTGGTGGCTAATACCATAACATAGCCCTATAGATATCGCTACAGCTATGAGGTCGCCAAGCTCCTCAGCAAGCTTTAGCTGCGGGCCACCAGACGGCAGGTGCCGGTACTTCTCCACCTTCCTAGAGTCCCCATTTAGCAAGGCCACCATCTCTGATACTTCACCCAGCTCTTCGGCCAGCTTGCTTAGTATCCTAAACGTATTTCCTCCCCACCTAGCTACAAATCCGCCCATCAGAGCTGCCAACTTATCTACTTTATCTGACATAGACTGCTCCTAATACAAAAAGAGCCCGGCACCAGTACGGCACCGGGCTTTGGTCCCGCTAGTTGTTTAACTCAAAATACCTACTTCAGTTTGGTAGTCTCTCCAATAGGCAGTGGCTTGCTAGTTGGTACTTCTTCCGACACAGGCCCACCCACCACATCCTTAAAGACTACACGGAGAACCCCGTCAGTCAGGTTTACGTTAACATCCCTTACTGCTGATACGATGTCATCCGATAGACTGAATTTCCGAATAAACTTGGACCTCCGCAGCTCCCTAAGCGCGTACCTCCTCTCAGAGTTTTCTACGTCGGAGCAGGTCTCCCCAGCAATAGATAGGGTATTGCCATCGAGCTCGACACTTAGGTTTTCCTTCTTCACAAATGGAACGATAGCCTCAACGACAAAATCGTTGCCTTCAACGTATGCGTCTGTCTTGGGATATGAATATGAGCCAATTGATTTTACTGGCATCGGCAGGCCGCGAAGGGCCTGGTTAAACCAGTCATCAAAAACCGGGCCTAACAGCCCTGACTGGTCTCTAGATATCATTGGAAACAACCCTCCACGCTTCATTAGTCCGTTCATCGTAACCTCCATTAGGCACAAAGTGCTCTATGATTGAGAGCCCTTAGGGCTTCTCGTTAACGCGGGACACTCTATTTATAGGACAAGATTCCGCTCGTGTTAAGCTCCCCTGCATATTTGTTGACGCTCGGGGCCAGTAGAAATCAGAACGATTGGGACACCGGTGAAATCTTCAATACGAGCAATGTACTTCCTAAGGTTGTATGGAAACCCTGCGTAGTGGCGTATATTAGAGATGTCCCCGCTCCAGCCGGGTACTTCGGCGTAAGCAGGGAATCCTTCCTCGTATGCCTCGCAAACAAAAAACGCTGGCATACCAGATAGAACGTCTGCCTTAGTCATCACCAACTTAGTGACGTTGTTCAGCTGGCAGGCCCTCTTCAACTCCACCAGGTCTAACCAGCCAATCCGTCGGGGTCGTCCTGTTGTTGCCCCGTACTCGCCCCCTGCCATCCTAAGCTTCTCCGTTAGTGGTTGGTGACTTAGTTCAGTAGGGAACGGGCCATTACCTACACGAGTTGTGTAGGCTTTGAACACTCCGTATACGTCTGAGATGTACGAAGGGTTTACTCCCATAGAGGAATAAACAGAGCCAGCTAGAGTAGAGCAGCTAGTAACAAAGGGGTATGTGCCGTGGATATTGTCTAGCAAGGTGCCTTGGGCCCCCTCAAACAAAACGCTCTTGCCTCTTTTCATCGCGTGGTGAATGATAGCAGAGGTATCTGCCTGTGCGGGCTCATCTACCAAATCCTTGTACCTAGTGCCCGACCTGCGTGCTTGGTCAGCGAAACAAGGCCCAACCCCGCGCCCAGTGGTGCCAATCTTCTTTGAAAGAGGGTTGTCTCCAGTATCCGCGTCTTTGTGCTTCTGCTCAATCATCGGGCAGTTCTTGTCGATGATAACATTGTTGCCCAACGACCCGGCGCCTGTCTCAATCAAATCTCTCTCCAAGACGGCGAGGTCAATAGCAACTCCAGGACCAATGATGGAAAGCTTGTTAGAGTAAAGCACTGTGGCGGGCAGCAGGTGGGTTACATACTTCTGCTGGCCCACGATAATTGTATGGCCTGCATTGGGGCCGCCGTTCCATCGGCACCCCACGTCAAAATCTTTTGCCAAGTAATCAACAACTCGGGCCTTACCCTCATCCCCAAAACACAGGCCAACCACAATGGCACTTGACATCATATACTCCTATCACTTTTAAAGTCTTTTTCCCAAATGAAAACAACCGAGTACCCTGAGCGCTCTAAGCTAGACAACCGTCTCATCGTTCTCCGGTGCAGGGCCCCGTACGTCTTCCTGTT